>OFFY01002163.1_pt1 | contig 14565 bp, 5 predicted proteins | sample 1521481 | NCBI WGS metagenome assembly OFFY01 (sample SAMEA3504117, study PRJEB24116) | mouse gut metagenome | biome: mouse gut; feature: mouse-associated habitat; material: faeces | place: Denmark | collected 2011
TCCAGGGCTTGCTGTGGTAGGAGAATTGGGTTCTGATGATGCCAAGTAGTCTTGGTTTCTGTTGCTTATGTTCTTGCCCTTGCCTTTTGCCATCTGGTTATCTCTGGTGTTAGTTGGTCTTGCTGTCTCTGGGTTGAGCTTGTCCCTCCTGTGGGCCTGTAAGTCTGTGTCAGCACTTCTGGGAGACCAGCTCACCCTGGCAGGGCCCATGCACAGAGGGCTGTGGAACAGCCCCAGCTCCTGGGTGCAGATGGAGGCAGAAAGAACACTGTCTCATCTGTTCTACTGCTTGTGCACTGCTAGCTTTGTGGCCCTCAAACCCCATTAGCACCTTTAAAAGTAGGATTTAAGTTGTAAATGTGGGGATTCAGAATTGAGAAGTCATCTTGGTGTGTTTTTCTTTGATGAGTGTGAAATATCCTTCCCTATCTCTTTTGATTCATTTTGGTTGAAAGTCTCTTTTATTTAGATATTACAATTGCTCCTTAGCTTTCATCCTGAGTACCTTTTCTTGGGAAAACTTTTTACAGTCCTTCATTCTTAGGTAATATCTCTGTATGTTTGCCAAGGTATGTTTCTTGCATGAAGCAGAATGATAGATGCTGACTTCATATCCAGTCTGTCAGCTTATATCTTTTTATTGTGGAAAATGACTTTACTGGTGTTGAGAGCTACCAATAACCAATGATTGTTAATTCCTGTTATTTTGATGTATGTGGAGGGAAGATGATTATGTGTTGAGAACACCAATGAAGTTGGTGTTTTGTAAGCTTTTTCTACGTTGGTAGGCATTCTTTCTTTAGTTTGGGTGAATTTTCTTTTATGATTTTGTTGAAAATATTTCCTTGTCCTTCGAGCTGGTAGTCTCTTGACTTGTTGTTTATTCCCATTATTCATAAAAAGATTTTTTTTAGAGTGTCACAGATTACCTGAATACTTTGAGTCAGAAATTGTTTTAGGTTTAACATTTTCTTTTGTTATATCATCTATGCCTGAGATCATCTCTTCCATTATTTTTGCTCTGTTGGCTGTGCTTCTGTCTCTGTTGTCCTTCTTAGGTTTTCCATCTCCAAGGTTCCCTGAGTTTGTATTTTCTTTACTGCTTCATTTACCATTTGCAGATATTGGATTGTTTTATTCATTTTCTTCACCTGTTTGATTCTATTTTCCTGTATATTTAAGGGATTTATTATTTTCCCCATTTAAAGGCCTCTATCATCTTCATAAGACTGGATTTAAAGACATTTTACTGTGCTTTGATTGTGTTAGGATATCCAGAGCTTGCTATAGTAGAATACCTGGGCTGTGGATATGTCATATTGATTTAGTTCTCTTTGATTGTGTTCTTATGTTGGCCTTTAGCCAACTGGTTATCCCGGGTAGTTTCTGTCACAGGCGTCCTGAGGTGGGCTACCTTTGCCTGGACATTGGAAATCAGGTGACAGTGTATGTCTCCAGGAAACTGAGCAGAGCATTGGATTGTTCTTATTGTTCCTGCTGCAGCAGGCCTGCTTAATGTGGGTTTAATTGTAGCCAAAGACTGGCACTCAGGGGAGAACATCTTTAAGATCAGCTCTGGACTTTACTCTTTTTAGGGGAGGGGTTGAGACACGGTCTCACTAAATATAGCTCTGTTTGTCCAGGGAGTCACAGTTTCTCCATCTGCTTTTGCCTCCTAAGTGTTGAGATTCAAATTGTGTGCCACCAGACTCAATCTATAATTCTTTCCAGAACCATTAGCCTAGAGTTAAAAAGAATCACAAGAAGTTATTTTTGAAACAGTTGTTTATTCTGGTCAGGATTGTCCTCACTATCAGACTGTGAGAGTTCATTTAGGATCATTACAAATGTGTATGTGTGTATATTGTTAGGCATTAATGTTTGATAAATTATTGTCGTCTTCAATTTGAAATATACAGGGAATGAATATTTCTATGCAAAGTAATTTGCTAAAAGTGGATATTTACTCTTGAATAGTCTCTAGATTGGTCTCATAGAAATTGATACTAACAATGATTCTGATCATTTTTATATGTAATGTTTTTCTATAGTTGTAATAAGATATATTTTGTTTTTCTTTTCAGAAGTCTTATACTTTAAAGAGGAAAGGCCTTTGTCCTGGTAAGGTTTAACAATTCATTAGTAGTAGGTAAATTCAAAAATAAGAAGCAAATTCTTGTTGTGAGTACTTTGAGACCTGTGTCTTACAAGTCCCACAATATTATGAATATATTTTTTAGCTTGGAAACTTGCTCAGTGTAGTTCATAGGAACATGAACACGATAGTCACCCACCATTTCCAAGAACCAACTCTGAAGTTTGGAAAAAGAGCCTGCTGGGATTAGCTATGCACATGGATGTCCATTTAAGATTTATTGGCTTTTCAAAGCCTTACTGAATTCAATTTGTGAACTAAGACCCACACTAGTAGCTATCATTTCAGGCATTTCTCTTGTCTGAGAGTTTACATAATTTAGGATGATTCTCAGTTGTCAGTCATCACTACAGGATGCCAACAAATTTCTTTCCACTTCTGACAGAGCTTTACTTTACATGCAAAGGACCTTTTTTGTCAGGTGTAGCATCTTTCATAGCTGTTGGAAGACACCCATGTTTTCCAGAATGCTCCATCCATCAATGATCTGTTCACGTGATCTGTTTTCCACAGTAATGAATCCTTTAACTCTCAGTACATTATCTGAATGACAGTGTATCTAATAGTTATCTTTCTACAAAGGGGGCTTTTGTCTTACACATCAGTTGGACATGACCATAGAGGTGAAGGCCCATCCACTCCTGTCCAGGATGCTAGGTTAGACACAGCTTGATAGAAAACTAAAAGTTGTATTTCGAGCTAATTCTGTGCACATTAGGATTCATTACTTCCACAAGAGAGGACAACTACATTGTCCTCTTTATTTGTGCTATGTATCAACAAACATTTTCAAAACATTATTAAATAGCTTACTGAATCCAAAGGTAATGTGGAAAGTGAAGATTCAAAAAATTTCAGGACTTAAAGCTCTTCAGAGACTCCTTGAAAAATACATATGTTGACTTCTTTTTAATTCTAAACAGTTCCACAGTAAAACTGAAAGTGTCAACTAAATTTTATTGTTCTTTGCTCTTGTTACTCTCTTATTATTTTCCTAGAAATGCTTGTTTGGAATAGAAACAAGCAGACTACGATATCAGGACTCAGTCATACATGAGAACAGAAGGAGCAGCTTGAACATTATGAAAGCTGTGGTGGGTTGTTTAGAGTTCTAGAAATCTACTTGATGATGCACAAAGCATCCTCTTGTGTGGTAACATCATAATCAATGAAATATGCACAAAGTATCATGAGAGAAGTACTTTGCCCTTCCAGGAGCAAAGACTGAAATTGAGTGAATACATTAAAAACAAAAAATCTGTAAGCTGTTAAAACAAAGGCTGAAGAGGTACTAGTGTGTATGCATGTGTGCACGCGTGCTTGTCTGTATCTGTGAGTGGTTTTGTAGGGCTATATTTTGTATGCTAACTTCTCCCATATGAGGAGAAGTTGTAAGGAAAGTGTCCCCAAATGTAATCAACTAGTTGAAGAACAAGTTAATAGATTTTATTGGTTTGTAATGTAGCATAAATTGGGAAATCAAACAACAAAGTATTCAAAGTCTTTGATTAATTTTTATATGAATATTAAAATAACATTCTTAAAATATGCCACAGTGAAGCAAGACCACCAAGACAGCTTAAATCTATCTTGAAAAACACTGTCCAGTATAATACAGGTAAGTTTAAGAGTAAGTACTCTATTGATTCTATCCCAATCATAAAAAGAATTTTGTTCCTGCTAGAATAGAAACTAAGGAAATCAAATATGCCAATAGTAGTTATAGCCTTTCTTAATTTGCTGCCAAACATTTTTAGGATTCAGGCTTATTTAGGAATTGTTTCAAAGAAATTTCAAATTCAAATTGTATCACCTGAAATATGTTTGTTTATTTAAAATGAACTACTGATGCATGTAGTGTCTTTTTAGAAGTAAAAAGATTTTTCACCTATTCTACAATGTAGATCCTCTCTAGTTCGATAACAGCAAGTTGACTTTGGTATGAAATGAGTTTTTACTTAAGTTTTATGATTGATATATATTACTGACTGCATGTTGTTGTATGTGTATCGGTGTCCATAAAATGTGGTTATGTTAAGCAAACAAAAATAGAGTATTAAATTACTTTCACTGTATTTTGAGGACTTAATGTCATAAGGGCACTCTGGATTTTTTTCCTTCATAGGATTTCTGAAATTCCACTTATTTGATAATTCATACGTTATCTTCTGGTTATTTTTATTTGTCTTCCATTTAATGTGAATATCCTGATACAATAAATAACTGGCTCAATAGGAACTTTTAAAAAACTGACTGGTGTGTGAGTTTTGTTGGTAGTGCTGTGGAATGAGAACTGCCATTCTCAGTATTCTATGCAACAGCCTCCATATGGGCTACTCTGACAGCACCTTTTCCCTGTAGTTCTATTAGTTACCAAATATATAGTGATACTTGGTTTACATGCTACAAGACATAATTTGCAGAAAAAACTGCCACAGTAGGAGGAAGGTTGAGAAAATCCTATCATCCTGTAGTGCATAGCATGGAAGGGCCCATTGGTTCAGTCTGAATATGATTCTCACAGTGGGAGAAATACCACACAGTTTATGCTTTCAGCAACTGTCACCACAGCATCTCTCGCACCTACTTTGCCTTTGGAAAACACCAGCCAGAGAATAGTGTAGAGGAATCTAAATGGCTGTCTTCACATAAGCATGGGATGAAATACTATTAGTGTAATGTGGGTGAGTTTCTTTTAAGTTATTTTAGCATTAGAGTTTTCTTCTGGTGATAAGGATTGACAGAGGCCCCATACATGTGTAGCATAAGGTCCTCCAGAGGTTCACTTTCTCAGCCCATTTCTTGTTTGGGACAAAGGCTGTGCTCTGGCCATGGGCAATGTCCAGCAGGGTACTGTGGAGTTTTACATATTGCAAAGGAAGTAAACAAGAATTGTTTATTTGTTAGCTTGTTTGCTGAGCAGGCTTTTTCCATATAGTGAAACCTGAGTCACTCAATGGTTTATATGCAGAAATAAATAAAAAAACGTTTCATGTGAGGCATTAGTCCCTTGGAATTACTGCTTCATTGTGTCTTCCATGCTTCTCTCTGGAGTAATACTTCAGTTTGCATAGCTACTAAGGGGGTCTTTCCAGCAGCTCATGCCATGGGAAGCAATGGAAGTTGATGCTGAGCTTCTTTGCATTGCACATGAGCTAGGGACCAGTGCTAGAACTGAGGGCCTTTAGGATCTTCCTCAGAAGATCTAGAGTAGAGTAACACACTGATCTCTCTAGAGCTTTATCACACTTGCAGCTGGAAATCCTTTGCAAAGGGCTTTGGGTCTCCTGTATTTGGCTATGTTGCATAGCCATAGACTGAGCTTCCCTGTTGTAGGAATGGATATTTCCCCTCAGTGAAGGAAGTTCAAGTCAATACTTGGAGAAGTCCCTTCACTTCTGTCCAAGATGAGTTCGCTCACTTAGAGTTGTGCCAGCATCCCTAGGGCAGAGACAGAAAGCAGCAATGGCAACACAATTCACTGTGGAATAACACTTCAGGCTAAGATGACACTTTTTGTGTCTGATAGGGCTCAGGATTGTGGGTATTTTGCACAATTAATTATAAATAGTAACTTTAGATAAAATTTTCTTTTTTTATTTTAAAAATACAAGAATGAAGAAAGGAAGAGTTCTAGTATATTTATTCTTACAAATCAATATTCACCTTAAAGGCTTTTCATAAATGGTGTCAAAGCATATCAGGTCACAAAAATATTTGCTTCAGCACTGGCTACCATTGTTTAATGACAAATTTTGCCTCCCTCTTTTGTAGTTAATGAGAAAATTACAAGAAGAACATCACTGTGGTAAGAATGTAGTGTGCATTTTATAATATATTAATCTGTAGAAAATATGAAATTCAGAGCCTGACACTGTCTTTGCCTCTGTGTAAGACAATTTCAGCTCTTTACTTTTCTATAATCACAAGCTGAATAATTATTTATAGAGCAAACCATGTTGAAATTACTGATGATATCTCTCATGCAGCATGAAATGCTCAAAAGGATCCATAGCTAGGTCGAAGATCCAATGGATAAAGTGCTTGCTATGCATGTGTGAGAATGAGAGTTTGGATGCCCAGAATCCACATGAGGTCTGACAGTCTCATGTGCTGCTGTATGCTGGGGCCCTTATGGTGAGACTGGAGGTGGTGTCAGAGAATCCCTAAAGTTTACTGGATAGTTAGCCTGGGGTTTTTCTCCATGAACAAGAGATCCAGCCACACATCTAATGTTGAAAGAAGGTTGCATATTTGCATTCTAATGGCTCCCTGACAAACCTCCCATTGTTGTTTTTAGGTGTTCAAAAGCAGAAGATGTCAGGTATACTTCCTGTATCAAGGTAAAATGCTTCTCTGTGAAATCAAGTTTCTTATGAATTGTCTTAATTCAGCAGTAGTCTAACTATCCCAGTTTTATATGGAAAAGGTGATTCAGAGAAAACCATATTGTAGATGTGGATCTTTCTATCAATTGCAAGTGAGCAGTAAGTCCTTATGGGTAGTCGTGGCCCAATATGAGAATGGACTCAAGAGACATAGGGAGTGAAGACTGAGTGCAGTTCTCACATAATAGAAGGTGTTTGATGTTTGACAAAGTAATGTTTGCAGAAATGAATACACATTAGACTGATTTAAAAATGTGCCCGTGATAATAGACCAGAATACCATTTAGTAAGTCCAGATATTTCAATGATCCAGCAATCTCCAAAGTGCCTTTACCCCCAGCAGAATGCCCATAAGTTTTATCTACCCTTGGGCACTCCTATTTCAGGATCATATATGAGAGCCTCTCTTTGGTTTCTCTCTTTCGTCTGTGTTTCGACTGAGAAGAAATTGTGGATATTTAGCAATTATGTTCATCAAATTTGCCTTATGAAGAGATTAGAGCATTTTCTATTTGATTCTTATAAGGGTATGTTGAAAGTTCTTCATCTAGTTAAACAATAACTGTCCTTCCCCAGTTAGCCAGCATTTCTAGAAGCAGAGAGTCAATTGCTATATACATCCATATAAGTTCTTCTTTTTCTTATTTTTGAAATATACATGTATATTCTTTGTGCCATATTCAAACACTTAAAATATTGTAGTATTTTATTTAGATACATCCATATTCAGTATGAGGCTACTTAATCACTATGAGATACTGGAGTTTAGGAAACTTGTTTCTGTATAACCTCTAGCCCTAGAGTGAGGGGATGTGTGACTGATAAGTGACATTTTAATGATTTTTGAATGTGACTAAGTGATCCAATGTGTTTCTATAAAGTAGTTCCACAGGTACTATGATAAGGATAGCAGTGGCAATTTAACTGGCATTTATTTAAAATGGTAAACTGTGCATTTTGTTCCCCCCAGCAATGGAGGAGAAAGAATGCCAAAAGAGGTTTTAGCAATGTTAATGATCATCTTATATAAGATGGAGAAAATTGGGCACATAATGAATTAAGCTTAGTCTCAACCCGGAAGAACAATATCCTGTTTCTCATTTCATGATTTTCTCTTAATCTAGTCTAGCCTAAATATTTTTACATCTTGATGATATCCTAGCAATTTGAAAATAGATAAGCGTATTAGAAAATATTTCATGTTTAATTACAGTTTTTATTTTTTATGTGTCAATACCCCATGATTACTAAGAAGTAAAGTTGATTTGAAAGCATGCACCCCAAAAGAAAAGAGTTAATTTCACAACCAAACAAAAAGTTAACTCTATACCTTTGCATTGCTGGAAGAATCTAGCAAAACTTTACTTAGACCACAGAAGAGGATGCAAAAGGGTTTTGTGGGTTTTTGGAGTTCTGGAGTTTATGTGTGTTCTTGGGGAGAGCCAATAACTAACACTTATGAAGAAAAAGCATCCCTAATGTTAATTCTCCCCCATTTGATAAGTAACATATTTGCTTGTTATGAAGGAAAATGTTGGATGTGTGTGCCTGTGGTTGAGTACTGCAAGTAGTGTCAGGGAAAGGAAACCTAGCCTTGAACAGTCCCCTCATCTCCTTCATATCCTCACTCCTTGTCAGGCCCTGTATTAGGTAGTGCTTCCCTACCTCCCTAATGCTGTGACCCTTTCTTTAATAGAGTTCCTCATGTTGTGGTGACTCCCAACCATAAAATTGTTTTTGTTGCTGCTCCATAACTGTAGGTTTGATAATGTTATCAGTTGTAATGTCCTATCAGTGTTTTCAGACTTTCTTAGGCAACTTGTGTGAGCCTGTTCTGTGCACCTCCTCCAATTGGTCATGACAGATAGGTTGAGAACCACTGTGTTAAAATGTAAGTGTTAGGAAATTAGACTATGGAAACAACAAGAAAGAAACCAAAAAAATGGGCATGTTTGTAACACAGTGAGAAGAATTCATAAAATGACAAAAAGTAAATAATACAGGCTCCTGGAATTAGGTACAGTCAACATGGAAGCAACCAATACTTGTGTTTCTCTTCTTAGATCGACTGACTTTAAGTGTGTGAATGCTTTGCATGTGTATTCTTTCTGTGTCCCATGTGTGTGTGTGTCCCACAGACATCAGAAGAGGTTATTTCATCTCATGGACTTGGTGTTCCAGAATTTTGTGAGCAAACGGTTATGTATTACAAATCAAACCCAGGTGCTATGCAAGAACAAAACATGTTAAAAACTCCTCAACCCCCTTTTCTAGCTCCTACAGTGAATATGTTTGATATGAAAACGATTAAAAGTATCATAAGGGGAAGTAAGTAGTCAGTCTTAGGATAATTGTTAACTTCCGGGACCCAGGCCTCAGCCTTCACATTTTACCTATTGAAGTCCAAAGGACTAATAGGCAGGGTGTGCACAATAGAGACTCGGTATGCTGGGCACACCTTTAATTCATGAACCCACAAATCAGGCAGGATTGTCTTTGTCAGTTCAAGGACACCCTGTTCATAATTGATATGGGAAGTAGAGGAAGGCAAGGTGAATTGTGGGTATCAAATGATAACTAATAGGAGTCAGTCTTCTCCTTCCACTATTTCAGTCTCAGGTATCAAGTTCAAGATGTTTGTCATGGTGACAAGTACCTTTATCTACTTAGCCATCTCGCTGACCCTGATTTACACATTGTCTGAAAATGCTTTAGTATGAACACACATACACGCACACACACACACACACACACACAGAGAACACACACAGAGTATATAAAAAGTGTGTGTGTGTATGTGTGTGTGTGTTTATAACATGACACACCTGTTACCCAGTGCATGGGAGGTTCAGACAGAGAGAGATGACTTCTCCTGGGTTTTAATACTGGGCCACACTTAGGGAGAGGGTTTAACATTCGGGATATGGCCTAGGTAGCACAAGGTTGTCAGTGGTAGGTTTTCATGGTTATGACTACATGTGGTACCAGTTCTGTGTTATTTGTTTCCTGGTCTACCAGCATGTGAGAAGCAATAGAATAGTGCCACAAACTGGGACACCCTGTTGCCTTGCTGGAAGTAACTGACTGACTTTCCCATCAGACATTTTGTCACAGCAACTACAGAAACAAGTTAAAGAATAATAGCCCTCTTTTCTGTTTTAATCCCCACTGAGAAGTTACAAAGCAAACAGGAGGGTCTGTTTGCAGATCTTACACCACTTCCTCCACTGCCTACTGTTAACAGCTAGCTAATTATCTTAATGTAAGCCCTCTAAATTCACCATTAAGAAAGGGTCAGATTAGATGTAATTATTACACCCAGTGAAACCTTTAGAAAGTGTAGACTTCATATTGTCAGAAACCAAACTCAACTGTTCCTTCTTTTTAGCCTAGCTCAATTTAGTTTCCAAGTTAATATTAGCTACAATATGTGATGAACCGAGTAAATTTTGTTCTAGAGAGAACTAAGCAAGAAGGTAGAATTCAGGTAAATTTTATGCACAGAAATTCACTTGGCAATCATCTTCAAGTTCAGTGAAAAGCCGTTAGAGTTTTCAAAACTAACATTCCTAATACAAACACATTTCCCCTAAATAGAATTTTTATGATGATACAGAATGTACATAATAATGGTGAAGGATATGGTAACCACAGATTAGTTACAGTTGACATGAAATGAAGCAACTTCTTTTATATACCAATTATTAGAATACAATCCACAATATCATTAAAGCAGTGATATATGCCAGGCACAACTTAGCCAAAGGTAGTTTCCTTTCTTCAAAGAAATGAATTATGTGATTGAAATAAAATAGATGCTATTTTCTGATATTAAACTTGCATAAAATCAAACTAACACAAACTTCCCAGAAGCCTATGTGGCAATTGCAGTGTAATACGTATAAAATTTATAAAAAAAAAATGGACCTGAGCTAGATAATAACAGTTCTCTATTGCATGCTAAGAGAATACCCAATAGAAGTCTTTATGAAGAGGTACAGCCAGACAGGGGTGACAATGACACAGGCATGTTTCAAAGAGGCTAACTAGCTTGGGGCAAAGGAAATGTTCTCATGTCAATGAGAAATTCATACTTTTCTCCATTTCATTTGCATTGTAAACGGGTAACAACCAAACACTCTCTCTCTCTCTCTCTCTCTCTCTCTCTCTCTCTCTCCCTTTATTTTAAAACTAGAATATAAATGCATAATATATATACATATATACACATTCATATACACATGTATATGTATAAAAATATACACACATACATGGACTCATACATGTATATATACATAAAATATAGCAACCAGGTGGCTCAGTGGGTTAGTGCACTTGCCTTGGAACCCTAATAAGCTGAATTTCATCCTGAAAAAAGGAAAAAGCCTGTAATCTCTGCACCCTTAAATCCAGATTGGAGGCTAAGAGAGTAGAACAGCCCTGAAAGACAAGCTAGACAGATTAGACCATAGAGAGCAGCAGAAATGGTCAGAGCCTCTTTCTAACTCTGTGGAAGAAGATATCCAGCTCCTGAAATTTCTCTCCAGTCTACACACACACACACACACACACACACACACACACACATACAGAAACACAAAAGAGAGAGAGAGAGACAGAGAGACAGAGAGAGGGAGGGGAGAAATACACACACAAGCATAACATAAGAAGAGTAATGTAACCACATGTGCACAAACCCCTAAGATAAAGATTATTTTGAATCATGAATTTAAGTATACTGGTAAATAAATGCTGTTAATATACACCTGTTGTGTGAGTAACAATTCAGGGAAACCTCTTCAGGGTCCTCTCCTTTATCTTCAGTGTTATCTTCATGGAAGTGGCAGATGTCCTGGAAATTTAATTTTGCATCATATGGTCCTTTATTCTTCTTTAATAACTGTCCCAAGCATATTTACACAATGAGGAAGGGGATAATGAGTCCGGTAACACGTGGTGTATGAAAACGTGCCTATGTCTGAAAATTCCACATGCTTTGCTGTATTCAAGTCCGTTTCTCAGTGAATCGAGTGAACTAAATTCTAACATTTGAACAGTTTGAAGACACAGAGATTGCATGCTTCCTCATCCTTTCCCTTTGATCAACAGTGCTGCTTAACTCATTTTGTTGAACCTTCTCTGTGTTATATTGTTTGATGATGCAGAGTATGTTTTGGAGTGTGACTTTTTCATGTAAGTAGCATATCCCATCCTCAAACCTGGTACTGAAGGGTAAAAGGTGGCTGCTAAGTTATGAATTTCATGGAGGTGTAAGGAGCAACAAATATATGGAGACCTTATTTGCCATGCCGCATCAAATCCACTTTCAACACTCACATTTCCTAAGTGTATCTGGTTGAATCAGTGAGTGCTCTGGGTAGCCTATCTAAGCTAGCATTATGGAATTTGATCACTTGTTTTGTGACCAAATCCACTGGGCAAAACCCCTTCACAGCTTGGAATGAATCCTTCAGACATTTGAAGTCACTCCTACTGTACCTAGATAATGGTTATGTTAGTTACTTTCTATGGCTGTAAGAAAAGACCGTGAGAAAGACAACTTCCAGAAGAAAGGGTGTGTTTGAAGTTGGGCTCATGGTTCCAGTGGAATGCACACATCACCATCATGGCTCAGGCAGCAGGCATGGTACTGAAGCAGCAGCAGAATGATCACATATTGACCTACACAGGAAAGAGAGAACTTTACGAGAATGGCACCTGTCTAGTGTAATCTTAAAGCCCATCCCAGTTACACATATCCAACAAAAAGGCCACAACTTCTAATCCTTTCCAGAATAGGTCAGCCATCTGGAGAGCAAGCATTATATGAGCCTATGGGCCTCTGACATTCAAGCCACCACAGAGGTGCTGGATCAAGTCATTATATTCATCCTCTCTGTGTAACAACAGTCATGGTGATGCAGGATAGCTGATCATGCTGTGCTTGTGTTTGATTGTGTTGTTTACTCAATAAACTCTTGTCTAGTTATTGTGTGACTCAGCCTTTGCACCAAACTTTAATCCCTCTAGCCAGAATACAGACACCTCCTTAGTAAACACCATAATCCTAAACAATCAAGGTAAAGTTAGTTTGTAGAATGAAGCACCTTGTCTGAAAGTGATGTCTAATTGCATGGCAGAGAAGTTGATGAATCAGAGAAAGTTTTGATTAAATAGAATGTGTCCAACTCTCTCAAGAAGAAAGGAAAGGGAAGCTACTTGAGAGGTAGTGCAGAGAGAAACAGAGAGAGGAGGCATTTTTACCCAGACAGTTTTAGAGAGATTCATTGAAGAGAGAACCAGCAAGACACGGGTGAAGGCAGAATGAACCAGAGAATATGAAGGAGTCAGAAGATTAGAAAAAAATTGCTAGTTAGTTTGAGGTCAAGCAGAACAAAAAACATCAGAGGCCAAGAGAGAATCCAGACTGAATCAGTTAGCATGGGGAGCAGCTTTGAGCTAGAACACCTGAGTTGAACCAGTCAGCCAGAGATGAAAAAGAACCAGAAATAACGGTGTGCTTATTCAGCAGTAAGTATGAGAGGCAGAAAATATTCTAGGCCTATGCTAAGTTTCACAGAGGCTAGAAGCTTCCAGGACTAGGTCTAGGTTATCACTCAGATGGAGGTAGTAAGCATCAAAGATTACAATTACACCTAGTGCATAAAAGTTACTTTGACATAGAGCTAATAGGTGAGATTTTGGAAGGCATATATAGAATCCATCCATGGAACTCAGCAATTCCCCTCTGCTGTAGGTAGTGACATACTTGATTCATGCATTTTACAATTCAGCTCCACTGTTCTGATATCCCAGGTATCTAATGGACAACTGTGGAAGATCATTCATTGGGGAAGGGTTAGTGTAGTGCAGAAGAGAGAGGTTCCTTTTGTTTTCAGAGCACCTCACTGCCCTATTCACCTCATCTGGCTGGAATTCAAAATTCAGGTCATAAAGACAGGAGAGGACACATTTTGTCCTTTCTTTTTATGTCTTTCCATTTTGTAGAGAATGATGATGTGAGGTAGCAAAGAGCAGAAGATAAAAGCATAACACTAAGCAGGTCCCCATCAAAGATTTCTAGATACTCTGGGCCTTTTACTCATCATGCAGAAAGGAAGCAGAGGTTGCTAAATATCAGATAGTGTCCTTAGTGATGAAGTTGGTCTGAATACAGAAACATTTTGGGGACTATAAATCAAGATTCTGACATTAGCAGACAGGTGATAAAATGAATAAAATCAGTGAAACTTTAAATCAAAAGTAACATTGCCAATTTTCCTTATAGGTGCGAGGAAATAAACCACCTATTTTCCGTACCTTTCCTCGGAAGCATAGAATTCATGTGCTTGAGGCTCCTGGTGACATTGAGCCAACTCATTCCACCTGTGCTGCTGACAGCAGGGCTCCTGCTGATGCTGAGCCAAATTCTTCCACCTGTGCTGCTGTCAATGGGGCTCCTGCTGATGTTGAGCCAACTACTTCTTCCCAGTGTGCTCCTGACTGTGAGGATCCTGCAGTCATTGAGCCAACTCATTCCACCTGTGCTGCTGACAGCAGGGCTCCTGCTCACATAGAACCAACTCCTTCACAACTTGCTCCTGACAGGGGTGCTCCTGCTGATGTTGAGCCGACTCATTCCACCTGTGCTGCTGACACCAGGATTCCTGCTGACATAGAACCAAGTCCTTCACAATGTGCTCCTGACAGTCCTGCTCCTTCTGATATTGGTAAAATTCCTTCCCCATGTCCTTCTGACAGTTCTGAATCTGATGAAAAATATGACTCAGAAACAGGTAGTGACATTGGGTTGGACTTCATAACTGATTCAGATTTTTACATGGAGCATGCAAGGGCCACACCCCATTGTGACCCAGAGCCTACTCCTGGTACCTGCACTTGATGTTCCTTAGATTCCATTGAAAGAACTGACCTGGATATGGCATCTCTGCATGGTCCATCCTTTTATCTCAGCTCCAAACTTTGTCTCTGTAACTCCTTCCATGGGTGTTTTGTTCCCAA
>OFFY01002167.1_pt1 | contig 14547 bp, 12 predicted proteins | sample 1521481 | NCBI WGS metagenome assembly OFFY01 (sample SAMEA3504117, study PRJEB24116) | mouse gut metagenome | biome: mouse gut; feature: mouse-associated habitat; material: faeces | place: Denmark | collected 2011
GGGGGGGGGTAAAAGTATTGTGCAAAATTTATATTACACTGTGCAATAAGGAGATTCCAATAAAAGGAAATAAATTATATAATATTAACAAAAGTTCGAAATATTGTATATTTTACTTGAAATGTGATGGAAAAGGCGATAAAATAAATTAAGTTCATAACGTGATGAAAGAAATACATATTAGAGAGCTGCATGTATTTTGCGGGGGATGTGTTCCAGACCGAAATGGACAGGCTTGTAACCATAGGTGAACAACTTTCCGCAAAACAGGACGGCCGCGGCATAGGAAAGAGTACTTTGAATAGTATTTGTCGGAAACAGATTTAATTCTGGAGGCTGTCTCTTTTTCTGCAAATTGTTCATTGCATGGAAATGAGTGCAGGATTTTCTTCCGATTTGAGCAGAGATATCTTATGCTTTGTAATGAGCAAAATCGAAGCTGTCATAGGGTATTTCAGAATGCTTTCTGAGGAAAGACTGGATTGCAGCCATCACGGGGCAGAACGGGGAGGAATCATGAAAAAGAGGATCTATATACTGCTATTAACAGTGATGCTGTGCGGTTTGACAGCCGGGTGCGGGAAGGCAGAGGAGATTTCTGACAGAGAGTCCGGTATCATCTCGGAGGAAAGCAGTACGGAGGGGGAAAGCCGCAGCGAGCCGGAACAAACCGCGACACCGGAACCGGCCCTGGAGAGTACGCCGGAGCCTTCCGTAGAAGAAGAGGAAGAGAGTCCTTATGCTGATCTGGAAGCTCTGGGAGTGCCGATTCCGGAGAAGGAAGTCGATTTTGAAGATTTGCAGGCCAATACCAACGAGGATATCTACGCCTGGATATATATTCCGGATACGATGATTGATTATCCGGTGCTGCAGCATCCAACAGACAATACTTACTACCTGAATTATAATCTGGATGGGAGCAGAGGCTATCCCGGGTGTATTTATACAGAGAATTATAACGCGAAGGATTTCTCGGATCCGGTTACCGTTATGTACGGACACAATATGAAAAACGGCAGCATGTTCGCAGGGCTGCACCGGTATGGGGACAGCGAATATATGGAATCCCATCCCTATGTGTATATGTACACGGAAGACAAGCTTTATGTCTATGAGATTTTCGCATCCTATGAGCACAGCGATGAACATTTGCTGTATGGAAAAGATTACACGGACGAGAGTGTTTTTGAAGGTTATATAAATAAGATTCATGATCTTCACAGTATGGGTACGGTTGTGCGGGAGGATGTGGAGGTTACCACACAGGATCGGCTCCTGACAATGTCAACCTGCATTTCTACCAAGCCGAAGAATCGGTTTCTGGTACAGGCGGTATTGCTGAACGGGGAATGAGGAAGCTCTTTGAAGTAGTTTGTATAGTTTTTGCCAGCTTTGGTATAAGAGTTACGGTTTTAAGCGATATAAATGTAAGAAGGGGCTGTATCTTTTTTGCATAGCAATTCAGATTCGACATGGAAGTGTTTCTGACGGGAAGGTAGGAAGTGTGGAGAAGCAGAGGAAAGCGGTGAAGTCGAATCTGCGGAAGTGATATGGTATTAGGCCGAGAGGCTTGATATAACCACATGAAATGTAAGGAAAGGAGAAAAGAAATGAAAAAATTTATTAAGTTAGTGAGTTTGAGCCTTGCAGCTGCATTGGTGTTTGGCATGAGCGTATCTGCGGCTGGAAGCTCCGAGACAAATAACAATCCGCCTCAGATTATCATTCCTGATGGGATGACGGAGGAGGAGTATAGGGAGTGGCAGCTTTACTTCGGTTGGATGAGCAGTGCTGAGTATGTAGATTGGTCCAGAAATTATACTAGTGATTTGTCTTCTGATGAGTATTGGTGCTGGAAGCATTATGATTCTGATTTGACACTGACCGAGTATAAGGCATTTTTGAAGGAGACAGAAGTTTATTATAACGCGCCTGAGACTGTTAGGATTTATACTGTAACTAATACAGATACAAAGGAAACCATTGAAAAGAACGTCAACGAAAATGCTACAAAGAATGCGATCAAAACACAGTTCAATGATCCCCGTTATGCAGAGGTTGTGAAGGTTTTCAATTTGTATGTTGAGGACGGCAAGGGCGGTGAAGTAACTATTGAGATGCCCAACGCTTTAGCCCATGAGACATATTATGTGGTTCACTTTGATAATTACAAAGACATGAACATCAAGGAGATTATCCCTACAACTGTAAAAGATGGTTTCGTTACCTTCACAGTTAAGGATGGCTCACCTTTCGCAATCGTAAAGATGGATCCCACCAGAAGTACCTTCAATGAGGCCGGAGAAGACAGAGAAGTAGAAGCAGCTTCCAACGCTACAACAGAAGCTCCTGCAGCTACTACAGCTCCTGGAACCTCTCCCAAGACCGGCGAGGCTGTTCCCGTAGCAGGTATTCTGGCAGTGATTCTGATGGCTGGCGCTATCGTATGTGCAAATAGGGTTCGTTACAACAAGTAATACCGGCATTAAAGAAAATTAATCATGCATGGTTAATTGGCGGAATTGATTCCGTTTAAAAAACAATTATATCCTTTATTCATGTGGTTATTAGCCCTCCCTTTGAACCGGGGAGGGCTAATATATTTATAGAATGTTTCCTATGATAGCCCAGGCTAAATCTGATATTCTCCGAACAATTTCTTTTGAAACACCGGAACCGTGATTGAACGGAGCAAATCTTCCTGCCGGCCTTGCGCAAGGAGCAGCTGGTTTAGCTTATTGATTCTCAGAGTGCCCTGTTCTAAACCCTGAACTATACCCTGTTCTAAGCCCTGTTCCATCCCCTGAGCAAGTCCCAGCTTGATTCCCTGCCGTTTTGCATGTTTTTTAATGTCCTTCAGCGCTTTACACACATCTGCTTCCTTCTTTCCTGTAGCTGGATTTAGTACGAATTCCAGCGATTTCCTGATATCCTTTATATTGGTGCAGGCATCAATCACATCCACGGCGTTTTTTGGTACTCTTTTAAAGAAGTCACTGTTTTCCAGAATATAGTTCTCATATCTTTTCCTGGATCCTGTATGTTTCATAATTCCCAGTACGTATTTCAGGTCAGAATCCATCTCTGCCAGCTTTTCATTCGGTATGAAGCGCATACAAATTAAGTGTACTTTGTAATCCCCTGCCAGGTCCTGCAGTTTTTGCGGCAGGGGAGAAAGGTCTTCCATCATATCCCGCAGACATAAAGGACGATTCCAGTTTTCTTTTCCCCAGTACAACGTCAGGTTCAGAATCGGTATAATCTGGTCTTCTTTCCTATAGTAGTACTTAAAATCGTCCTCTTTGTCATAGATTACTTTGCAGCGCTGATTTTTTTCCTGGATATCTTCAATTGCCTTTCCATAGGCCGGAGAGTCTATCTCCAGCAGCCGAAAGGGATAGGTCAGGTTTACGGAATCCTGATTCTCCAATCCCAGCAGGAAGCGGAATCCTGCCAGACATGCTTTCCCCAGATTATCCCGCTGGCGGAAAGACAGCTTTCCCTTTGAATTCTGGATTGTATAAAAGCCTCTAATCTCTTCGCATTCCCAGTCTTGGGCAAGGTTTTGCCCCAGATAACACTCCAGAACCGACTGGATCCGGTCCGGCCTGTTCATATACGCAGTCAGCGCATTGTTAGGCTCACCCATATTCTCCCTCAGGCCCTGCGGCTTACCTTTGATAATCGAATGGCCTGCTTATTGGATTTAGTGCTCTGAAATTATTTTAACATATTTTGGTACAGGGCTCAACAGGGAAATTTTTATCACACAGAGGCAGGAAATGAGAGGAAATCGGATTGTATAGTTGAGAAGTACAGCCGGATATAGTAAAATAGAAGGAAGAAAAGACCATTATAAATCCGTTGTGCTGTATGGAGAAGAATAAATTTGAATGATAGAGGGATAGATATGAAAATATGCAGCCTGGAAGGCGAGAGAATCATAGACAGGGATAAGCTTCATGTCATATTGGCGGCAAAACTGCAGTTTCCGGGCTGATATGGGCGGAATCTGGATGCCTTGTATGACTGCCTGACAGAAATCAGGGAGGAGACGGAGATTCGGGTTTTGCAGAGCGCGGCTTTGGAACGGAATCTGGGCAAATATAACCGATTATTGTTAAAAGTCTTACAAAACGCAAGCAAGGATAATACTTATATACGTATAAAAATAATCGAAGAACAGAAAGAAGACAATGATTTTTACTGAAATTTGCAGGCAATAGTCAATTTTTTTAAAAGACAGCTATTTTTTATTGCTATTTGCGTTCATATCAGTTATTATATTAAAAAAGTGCCATCGGCGCCATGCTGATTCTATGTCCGTCCGGTGACGGACTTTCTATCATATAAAAGATGCTTTTGCACGCTGAAGCGGCAAAGGCGGAATATAGAAGAAAATGCCGCAGGCAGGAGAAAGGAATGAATATATGGAATTACATATTACATGCATTCCCGGAGACGGGATTGGACCGGAAATCATAGCGGAGGCGAAGAAAGTTCTGGAGAAGACAGCATCTGTCTATGGTCATAGTATGATTTTTGAGGATATTCTTATGGGAGGGGCTTCCATCGATGTGTATGGTGTGCCTCTGACAGACGAGGCAGTGGCCAAAGCGAAGGCGGCGGATGCAGTGCTGATGGGCTCCATCGGAGGTGATACCACGACTTCTCCCTGGTATAAATTACCGCCCAATCTGCGTCCTGAGGCAGGACTTCTGGCCATTCGCAAGGCGCTGAATCTGTTTGCGAACCTGCGGCCGGCTATTCTTTATGACGAGTTGGCGGCTGCCTGTCCTTTGAAAGAGGAGATCAGCAAGGGCGGATTCGACATGTTGATTATGCGGGAACTGACCGGCGGACTGTATTTTGGAGAGCGGAAAACCGTTGAAGAAAACGGTGTGCGCAAGGCTATCGATACACTGACCTATGATGAGAACGAAATTCGCCGCATCGCAATCAAGGGCTTCGACATCGCCATGAAGCGCCGGAAAAAGGTTACCAGCGTGGACAAGGCTAATGTGCTGGATTCTTCCAGGCTTTGGAGAAAGGTGGTGGAGGAAGTGGCGAAGGATTATCCGGAGGTAAAGCTGGAGCATATGCTGGTAGACAACTGTGCCATGCAGCTGGTAAAGGATCCGGCCCAGTTTGATGTCATCCTGACGGAGAATATGTTTGGCGATATCCTCTCTGACGAGGCCAGCATGGTCACCGGTTCCATCGGTATGTTGGCAAGCGCAAGCTTAAATGACAGCAAATTCGGGCTATATGAGCCAAGCCATGGCTCTGCACCGGATATTGCAGGGAAGGATATTGCAAACCCCATTGCCACGGTTTTAAGCGCCGCCATGATGCTGCGTTACAGTTTCGACCTGGATAAGGAAGCTGATGCGATAGAGGAGGCTGTGAAGCAGGTGCTGAAGGAGGAGTATCGTACCGGAGACATTTATTCCGAGGGCTGCCGGATTGTAGGCTGCAGCAGGATGGGGGATTTGCTGGTGGAACGGATCCAGTAGAAGGGATGTTAAATACATAGTCATAATACATTTCAGAAAGGTGAGAAAAAGATGAGAAGTGATTCGGTAAAAACGGGTACTGCCCAGGCGCCCCACAGAAGCCTGTTTAATGCCCTTGGGTACACGGAGGAGGAGCGGCAGCGCCCTTTGATCGGTATTGTATGTTCCTATAATGAAATTGTTCCCGGCCATATGAACCTTGACAAGATTGCGGAGGCTGTGAAGATGGGCGTGGCCATGGCAGGCGGCACCCCCATCATGTTCCCGGCCATTGCGGTGTGCGACGGCATTGCCATGGGGCATTTGGGTATGAAATATTCTCTGGTGACCAGAGACTTGATTGCCGACAGCACGGAATGTATGGCCCTGGCTCATGGTTTCGACGGCCTGGTGTGTATCCCCAACTGTGACAAGAATGTCCCCGGACTGCTGATGGCGGCGGCCCGTGTGAATATTCCTACGATTTTCGTCTCCGGCGGTCCTATGATGGCAGGACGCATTCACGGACAGAAGAAGAGTCTGTCCTCCATGTTTGAGGCGGTAGGCAGCGTGGCTGCCGGAACGATGACTATGGAGGAGTTGTGTGAGTATGAGGAGAAGGTCTGTCCTACCTGCGGTTCCTGTTCCGGCATGTATACCGCCAATTCCATGAACTGCCTGACGGAAGCCATCGGTATGGGACTGCGCGGCAACGGCACGATCCCGGCAGTTTATTCCGAGCGTATCCGGCTGGCCAAGCATGCCGGCATGAAGATTATGGAGCTGGTGGAAAAGGACATTAAGCCCCGCGATATTATGACCGAAAAAGCGTTTCTGAATGCACTGACCGTGGATATGGCTCTGGGCTGCTCTACCAATTCCATGCTCCATCTGCCTGCTATTGCCAATGAGGCAGGGGTAGACCTGAACCTGGACATCGCCAATGAACTGTCTGCAAAGACTCCCAACTTGTGCCATCTGGCGCCGGCCGGACCTACCTATATGGAAGATTTGAACGAGGCGGGCGGTGTCTATGCGGTGATGAATGAACTGACGAAGAAAAATCTCCTGAATCTGGACTGTATGACTGTGAACGGCACCACCATCGGAGAAAATATCAAAAATTGCAGAAACCTGAATCCGGAAGTCATCCGTCCCGTGGAGAATCCTTATTCCGAGACCGGCGGCATCGCCATCCTGAAGGGAAATCTGGCTCCCGACAGCGGCGTGGTGAAGCGCTCCGCTGTGGTGCCCGAGATGCTGGTGCACCAGGGACCAGCCAGAGTCTTTGACTGTGAGGAAGATGCCATCGATGCTATCAAGGGCGGCAAGATCGTAGCCGGCGATGTAGTAGTCATCCGCTACGAAGGCCCCAAGGGCGGCCCCGGCATGCGGGAGATGCTCAATCCTACTTCCGCCATTGCCGGAATGGGTCTTGGTTCTTCCGTGGCTCTGATCACGGACGGACGTTTCTCCGGCGCTTCCCGAGGTGCTTCCATCGGACATGTATCCCCGGAAGCGGCAGTGGGCGGTCCCATCGCTTTGGTGGAGGAAGGCGACATCATCAGCATTAACATTCCGGAAAATAAACTGGATGTCCTGGTGTCCGATGAGGTTCTGGCCGAAAGACGCGCAAAATGGCAGCCCAGAGAGCCCAAAGTGACTACCGGTTATCTCACCAGATATCGTGAACTGGTCACCAGCGGCAACCGCGGAGCCGTCCTGGAGATTCGAAAGTAACTATATAAAAACAGCAACAGTCCAGTCCAGTGCCCATAGGACTTACGGACGCATGCAATTAGCGGGCGGAAGTTCTATGCTTATTCCTGGTACTGGACAGCTGCGGAACTATAAATAGGAGAATAAAAATATGCAATTAACCGGAGCAGAGATTGTAGTCCAGTGCCTGCGGGAGCAGAAAGTAGATACCGTATTCGGCTATCCCGGCGGCACTATCCTGAATATATATGACGCCCTATATAACCACAGCGACGAGATCAGGCATATCCTGACTTCCCACGAACAGGGAGCTGCCCATGCGGCGGACGGGTATGCAAGGGCCACCGGCAAAGTAGGCGTATGCATGGCCACCAGCGGCCCCGGTGCTACGAATCTGGTGACAGGCATTGCCACAGCCTTTATGGATTCCATCCCTGTGGTGGCTATCACTGCCAATGTGACGCTGCCCATGCTGGGGAAGGACAGCTTTCAGGAAGTGGATATCGCAGGCGTGACCATGCCCATTACCAAGCATGGCTATATTGTGAAAAATGTGGAAGAATTGGCCGAAACTCTGCGGCGCGCTTTTACCATTGCGAAAAGCGGCAGACCCGGGCCTGTCCTGGTGGATATTACAAAAGATGTAACCGCAGCAGTCTGTGAATATACCGCTGCTGCCCCAGAGGTCCCAAAACCTGTTTATCGCTGCACGGAGGAGGAATTGCAGGAAGCTGCAGAGCAGATTATGAAGGCAAAGCGTCCCTTTATTTATCTGGGCGGCGGCGCCATAGCCTCGGATGCCTGTGAGGAAGTGGCGGAGTTTGCCGATCTGATCGATGCGCCTGTGTGTGATACCCTGATGGGGAAGGGCGGCTTTGACGGCAGAAGCGGACGCTATACCGGCATGATCGGTATGCACGGAACCAAGACCTCCAATCTGGGAGTGAGCCGTTGTGATTTACTCATTGCCCTGGGGGCCAGATTCTCGGACCGTGTCATCGGTAATCCTAAAAAGTTTGCGGAAAATGCTAAAATTATTCATATCGATGTGGATGCGGCAGAGATCAATAAAAATATTCGGGCAGACGTGAGCCTTGTTGGTGACTTGAAACTGGTGCTGCAGTCATTGAATCAGCGTCTATGCAAACAGTCCCATGAAGAGTGGATGCAGGAGATTGCGGATCTGAAAGCAGTATATCCGTTAAAATACGATCATTCCCGTTTGTCCTGCCCCTATGTGATAGAAACCGTAGATAAGGTAACCGGCGGAGAGGCTTTGATTACTACCGATGTAGGGCAGCACCAGATGTGGGCGGCGCAGTATTATTGTTATACAAAGCCACGCACTTTTTTGTCGTCCGGAGGTCTGGGAACCATGGGCTTCGGTTTGGGGGCCTGCATCGGCGCACAGCTGGGGCAGCCGGACAAATTGTGCGTCAATATAGCCGGAGACGGGTGTTTCCGCATGAACATGAACGAATTGGCTACGGCCAGCCGTTATCATATTCCCATTATTCAGATCGTTATTAATAATCATGTGCTGGGCATGGTGCGGCAGTGGCAGACGCTGTTCTATGGAAAGCGCTATTCCCAGACTGTGCTCAATGACAGTGTAGACTTTTGTAAAGTGGCGGAAGGTCTGGGCTGCGGGGCGTTCCGTGTGACCGGGAAAGAGGAGCTGGAGCCTGCTTTGAGGGAGGCAATTGCCCAGAAGAGACCTGTTTTGATTGAGTGCGTGATTCCCGAAGATGATAAGGTATTCCCCATGGTACCGGCGGGAGCACCCATTGAGGAGGTTTTCGACGGAGACGATCTTGCGAAGAATGATGGGCAGTAAGAGATAAGAAAGGCATTCTAATTGGAAGAATAACATTCCAATAGAAGAAGGACATTCCAGATGAAGAGCTTGATTCGTTTCCTGGTAATATTTGTGTCAGGCGGTCTGATTCTTGGGGGGGTTTTGTTTTTCGCGCTAGCCATGTATTACCGCAATAATTTTCCGGTCAATACCTGGATTAACGGAGTGTATTGTACAGGCAAGACAGTGGAGCAGGTGAATGAGGAGCTGGTAAGTGCCCAGGAGGTTTCCGCGGTGTATGTCGTGGACGGGCAGGGAACTTCCTGGGAGATTGATATGGATATGGCAGGCATCAGACCGGATTTTACTGCTGACCTGAAAACATATTTAAAAAAGAATGCTTCCTTTTATTGGCTGAAAAATCTGAATCAGCCGGTGAACAGTGAATTGGCGGGGATACATTACGCGGTGGACGAGGAAAAACTGCGAAAGTGTTTTGAGGCGCTGCCTTTTGTGGCAGAAGAGCTGGAGCGGAAAGCCGGGGTATCGGTTCAGTGTTCTGAGAAAGGGTATTTTCTGCAGGATGATAATTCCATGCGTCTGGATTCTGAAAAAGCGCTTGACTGGATAAAGGCAAACCTTTTAGAGGGCCAGGTTACAATACAGCTGTCGGAAGGAGATTGCTACAGGAATGTGCCGGACAGCGATTCTGACATGGCACAGCGCAAATTGTGGGAGCAGATTTGCGGATTCACGGACAGATGCGGCCGGATTGCATATGATATGGGAGCGGAGACAATTGCATTAACCCCTGATATTGCCATGGATTTTCTGAAAAAGGAACCTGGAACGGGCATGCCGGCCCTGGATGAAGGCGGAGGGTTTATTGTCAGTGAGGCAGCGGTACGGGAGTGGGTTGACAATTTGGCTTCTCAGTATGACACATGGGGGACGGAACGGGAGTTTGAGGCCACCAGAGGTGAGACCGTTACGGTGAAGTATGTTACATACGGCACCCAGCTGGATACGGAGGCGGAGTATACTTATCTCCTGGGAGCGCTTGGCGGCGGGCAGGAGGCCATGGAAAACACGCCTCATGTTCCGGCTTACATTCATGAGGGTTACGTCAGGGGATTGGACGATATCGGTGATACCTATATCGAAATCGATATGACAGATCAGAGGATGTATTATTATGTGGAAGGGGAACTGACTTTGGAGACTGATGTGGTCACCGGGAATACGGGCAGACGAATGGGAACGCCCCAGGGGATTAACTTCGTCTATGCCAAACAGCGCAACAGGACACTGAGGGGAGCGGATTATGCGTCTTTTGTGAAATATTGGATGCCTGTGAAGGGAAACGTGGGGATCCATGACGCCAGCTGGCGGGGCAAGTTCGGTGGCCAGATATATAAGACCAATGGCTCCCATGGCTGTATCAATACGCCCTCGGATGTGATGTCAGAGCTTTATGAGCTGGCAGAAGTGGGGACACCAGTGATTATGTTTTATTGAAAAGCCTGTCTGGTTGCTGGTTGAGTGCGGTTTTACAGGTTTTGCGAGATTTTAATGATTTACTTGACTAAAGTGCCGAAAAGGGGTATGCTGTTGTCTATGCCGTATACGAAATCCTTTGAAGGCAGATTTCAGTTGCTCAGGCTTGTTCAGGTTAGGAAACATAGAAACAGAATGATTTGAGGAGGAGATTAAAATGTCCAGAGTGTATAATTTTTCTGCAGGGCCTGCCGTCCTGCCGGAGGAGGTTTTACAGGAAGCAGCAGACGAGATGCTTGACTACAGAGGAACAGGCATGTCGGTCATGGAGATGAGCCACCGCTCCAAGGCGTATGATACCATTATCAAAGAAGCGGAGGCTGACCTGCGTGACCTGATGAAGATTCCTGACAATTATAAGGTGCTGTTCCTGCAGGGCGGCGCCAGCCAGCAGTTTGCCATGATTCCCATGAACCTGATGAAAAACGGGGTTGCAGACTATATTGTGACAGGCCAGTGGGCCAAGAAGGCGTACCAGGAGGCTTCCATCTACGGGAAGGCCAATAAGGTTGCGTCCTCCGAGGACGAGACATTTTCCTATATTCCGGACTGCTCAGACCTTCCTGTCAGCGAGGATGCGGATTATGTCTATATCTGCGAGAACAATACCATCTACGGCACCAAATTTAAGTCGCTGCCCAATACAAAGGGCAAGACCCTGGTGGCGGATGTGTCCAGCTGCTTCCTGTCCGAGCCTGTGGACGTAAGCAAATACGGCGTAATCTACGGCGGCGTCCAGAAGAATATCGGACCTGCAGGGGTGGTGATCGTTATCATTCGGGAAGACCTGATCACCGAGGATGTGTTCCCCGGCACTCCCACCATGCTGCGCTACAAGACTCATGCGGACAACGGCTCCCTTTACAATACGCCGCCTGCCTACGGCATCTATATCTGCGGCAAAGTATTCAAGTGGCTGAAGAAAAGGGGCGGCCTGGAAGCCATGAAGGAATACAATGAGAAGAAGGCCAAAATCCTCTATGATTTCCTGGATGAGAGTAAGCTGTTTCGCGGCACCGTGCGGAAGGAAGACCGTTCCCTGATGAACGTGCCTTTCGTTACCGGGGATGCGGATTTGGACACGAAGTTCGTGAAGGAGGCAAAAGAGGCCGGATTCGAGAACCTGAAGGGCCATCGCTCCGTGGGAGGCATGCGCGCCAGCATCTACAATGCTATGCCGATAGAGGGCGTCGAGAAGCTGGTGGGGTTCATGCGGAAATTCGAGGCGGAGAACGCTTGAGCCGGGGATGAAGGAAAAGTTTTGACAGGAGAAACTATAAAAAAGAAGCAGCAAATTCTCCGTGGTCCGGTACTGGGAGGGAATTTGCGGAACTGGAATAGGAGAAATTATGTATAAAATTAATTGTCTGAACCCTATCGCACAGGTAGGATTGGATCAATTCAGCAGTCAGTATGAGATAACGGGGGATGTGAAGGAGGCGGAAGGTATCCTGGTGAGAAGCGCCTCCATGTATGAGATGGAGCTTCCGGATAAGCTTCTGGCAGTGGCCAGGGCCGGAGCGGGAGTGAACAATATTCCCCTGGATAAGTGTGCGGAGCAGGGCATCGTAGTATTCAATACCCCCGGCGCCAATGCCAACGGCGTGAAGGAGCTGGTGATCGCCGGAATGCTTCTGGCCGCCAGGGACGTGGTAGGCGGCATCGAATGGGTGAAGGCTTCCGGTGAAAATGCGGATATTGCCAAAGCCGCGGAGAAGGAGAAGAAAAAATTCGCCGGCAGGGAGATCATGGGGAAGAAACTGGGTGTCATCGGTCTGGGCGCCATCGGCGTGAAGGTGGCCAATGCGGCAGTGGCACTGGATATGGAGGTCTTCGGCTATGACCCGTATCTGTCCGTCAATGCAGCCTGGAGCTTAAGCCGTGCCGTGCACCATGTGACCAATGTGGATGACATCTATGAGCAGTGCGATTATATTACCATTCACGTGCCGCTGATGGATGCCACTAAGGGTATGATAGACAGCGCTGCCATTGAAAAGATGAAGGACGGGGCTGTCATCCTGAATTTTGCCAGGGATCTTCTGGCTGACGAGATGGCTGTATTGGCAGGTCTGGAGAGCGGAAAAATTGCCCGTTATGTGTCTGATTTTCCCAATCCAACCACTGCCGGCCAGAAAGGTTGTATCGTGATTCCACACCTGGGCGCAAGCACGGAGGAGTCGGAGGACAACTGTGCAGTGATGGCTGTGCAGGAGCTGACGGACTATCTGGAGAATGGAACTATACGGAACAGCGTTAACTATCCTGCCTGCGACATGGGTGTATGCACCACGGTAGGCCGGGTGGCGATTTTTCACAAGAATATTGCAAATATGATCACGAAGTTTACTGCGGAGTTCGGTGAGAAGGGGATTAACATCAGCAACATGATGAACAAATCCCGCGGAGAAGTGGCATACACCATGCTGGATGTGGATGGGACGCCTACCAAAGAGATGGTGCAGGCCCTGGAGGAAATTCCGGGAGTGTTCCGGGTGAGGATTGTCAAAGGATAAGAAGGGCTGCAGGCAACATCCGGTTTGAGTTTATGTAATATATTTGAATACAGTGCCGGTGTTTCCCCTATGGGTGCCGGCATTGTATTTATAAAGCAGTGAAGTTATCTTATATATCATAGGAAGCAAGTGCGGCTTCCTATAATCGAATGCGGCGCAAAGAACGCGCCTTTTATCAGAAGCGAAGGGACTGCTTCTGATAAGTTATATTATCTGTGAGAAATCATTCTGGCAAAGAATTCTGGTTTTGGAAAATCGGTTATGGAAAATCCAACTTATAAATCGTTGATTTTATGATTGACGTCACTTATAATAAAACAAGGAGGACGGATGATAGCAACAAATTTAGCGCAGTCAGTGGATGCAGCAAGTGATATAAATTCTGCATACGATACAAATGTAAAGTACCTGCTGGCAGATAAGCAGATATTGTCCCGGATATTAAAATATACAGTTGATGAATTCCGGAATATGGATTTTGAAGATATTATCGGCTGTATCGGCGACGATATTGAGATTGGAACAAGACCGGTGGATGCCGGGCTCTCGAATCTTGGACGGGTAAAGGGGACGTTGACGGAAGATAATATTCCGGGGGAAGGGATGATATTTTATGATATCCGTTTTACTGCGTACTACAGCAAAAATGAGATGAAAATTTTAATTAACATTGAGGCACAGCGGTCGTCGGATTCTGGTAAGTTGGGGTATCATCTGGAAAACAGGATAATCTTCTATCTTGCAAGGATGGTTTCGGCACAGAAACAGACAGAATTCTTCCACAGTGATTTTGATAATTTGAAGAAAGTACGAAGTATCTGGATCTGTATGGATCATGGTGAGACGGAGGATTCTATTGAGGAAATCAATTTTGACAGAAAAACTGTCTTCGGGAATAAGAAGAATTCATATTCTGTAGATTTAATGAAAGGTATCATTGTCAACATAAGGAACAGGAAAAACGAGAATTCAAATAATGTTTTGATTGCCATGTTGGAGGAACTGGTTTCCGAGAAGGACGCGGCGGAAAAGCAACGTATATTGGCAGAGGAATATGGGATGATAATGACTACGGAATTAGAAGGGAGGATCCAGCTTATGTGTAATTGGTCACAAAGTATTGAAGCCAGAGCGCTTAAGACGGGGATGGAAAAAGGGATAGAAAAAGGGATAGAAAAAGGGATCGCAGAAGAGCGGGTCGCTGCCATTGGGCGAATGATTAGAGCGAATGCTACCAAAGCGCAGATAATTTCTTATGGATATACAGAAGCGGAATATATGGAAGCAGAGAATGCTTTGTATGTAAATGTATAAAATTCGGGACAGAGTCTGTTGCATTAAAGTGAGATATACAGGATATGGCAATAGGGCCGGAGAAAAATTGTTGTGACAGGGAGGAATGTTATGCAGGCGGAGTTTTCCAGGACGGAGATGCTTCTCGGCGGGGAAGCCATGGAGA
>OFFY01002174.1_pt1 | contig 14474 bp, 8 predicted proteins | sample 1521481 | NCBI WGS metagenome assembly OFFY01 (sample SAMEA3504117, study PRJEB24116) | mouse gut metagenome | biome: mouse gut; feature: mouse-associated habitat; material: faeces | place: Denmark | collected 2011
TTCTCAATATTAAGTATACTTTCTTTTCAGACAGATGGCAATCTGTCTTTTTGTGTTGCTTGAATACAGACAAGCCTTCCTTTAAAAGAAAAATCAGGCAGAGATAGGCGTTACACTATCCCTGCCTGAAGAGAAGCCAGTAAGTCAATGCCTTAACTAAATGACATTGCTGCCGCGGCAGTCCTCTTTCGATTCTTACTATATTCAAATATTCAAATTCTCTATCACGCCATCCCGATTCCAGGCACTCTTTATGCAGACCCCTTACATGTTGGCAAGTAACGCGGCAATCTCCTCCGGTGTCATTACATGGCCGGGATCCGATGATGCGGCAGGTTTCGCCTTTTCTGCCGGATCCGGTTTTAACGGCTCCTCTGCCTCCTCTTCTTTCAAAAGAGCGGCAGCCTCTTGCGGCGATATGCTTCTGCCCGCCGCTGCCAGTTCTTCTACCGTGCCTGTACTCTCTTCTCCTGCAGATTTTGAAGACGGCGCCTGCGCCTTTTGCATCTCTTCTGTCACCGGATTCTGCTCTGTCGATACAGCCTTTAAAATCTGGTCTATATCCGGCATACTCTGTGTCTGCGGCATTTCTATTTCAGGCAGGACAGCCTCGCTTGGTTTTTCCGGTTCTGCAGCGATCGATTCCTGTACAGTTACCGGGTCAGGATCTTCCGGAGCTTCCGGTTCCTTGGGTTCCGCTTCTTTCAGCAGTTCTGCCGCTTTGGGCTCCGGCTCTATCGACGCCGCTGCGGGCTCTGTGATTTCGGCATTTTGTTCGTCCAAAATTTCCTCTCCCGCAAATTCAGGTTCTTCTAACATTTCTGCTTCCTGCAGTACCGGCGTTTCAGCCGCAGCCGGCGCAACCGGTTCCGGTATCTCAAACGCTTCGCTTACTTTTGGCTCTGCCGTCTTTTGTTTTTCCGCTTCCGTCTGGGGCAGCGCAGGCTCCGGCAGTCTGTCTTCCGATTTCAGCTCGTCAAGTATCGTTTTTATCGTTTCCCGGTCAATGCTTTCCGGCGCAGACGGTGCGGCAGCGGAAATCTGTGCTACGGCATCGGAAATCTGACGAATCTGCATCTCCATCTGATCTGCCAATGCGGAAATCTCTTCTTTTACTAATGCCCGGCTCTGTTCCGTTGTCTCCAAAAATTCCTGCCCGCTTACGGAAGGTTCCAAACTCTGCTGCGGCATCTCCAGCCGCTCCGTCATCCGGTTTAAACTCTCCTCTAAAGAAGCGACGGTTTTCCGCAGCTGTTCATTGGAATCCATCACGGCGGCGGCATTATCTTTATTTCTCTGGATCGTAACCTTCCCGATCGCTTTCTGCGCTTCGATCAATTCGTCTGTCGGAATTTCCGAATTTGATTTGATCTGCTCTAACAGTTTTTCCAGATCCATGACGCTTTGTTTCATATGTATATAGGAAACCTTTTCCGCTTTATAGATATTCTCATATCTTTTTTCAGCGAGAATATCCTTTTCCCCCCGTATTTTAAAACAAAGATCCGTTACCATATACACAAAACACAAAATCGCCAGTCCGGCAATTCCAAGCAGCAGGTAATTTTTGGAATCATTCATCATCAGATATAATTCCACAATAAACAATGCGGCTAAACATAACACGGCAAACGTCATTTTTAATTTTGCCTTGTTCGGACTGCCCTCTTTCAATACTTCCTGATCCTTTCCCATATACACCATCCTCTTCATCGGTTTGCTTTTTGTCATTTTATCATAGAATCTTTCTTTTTGAAATACTAATTATCGGCATAATAGCGATAAGTATCGTAAAACTCCTGAGGCACTTCCAGATTCTTGTTTTCCCTCCGCTTGATGCGCATTTCCCACTCTCTCTTTTTCTCGCCGAATATTTTCTGATGCGCCATCAATGCGTCCGCAAACGCGGCGTTGCTTTTTAACATTTCCCGGATTTCTTTGTTAAAAGGACAATATGCCGCCAGAATCAGCCGGGCCACTTTATTGAGCTTTAACGCAGCTTTTGATTCATAATAAATCCAGAGTTCGTAATCGATCAGGAAGATCTCGCGGCTGTTGTTTCTTGCTTTTAATATCTGCGCTTTGATCTTCTCCCTCTTCTCCTCTGTCAAATCGTGGTTCTTGCGGTAATACTGAATGTAATCCATATATTCCGAAGTCAGGGATTTATACTGGATATTATTCCAGGATGCTCCCTGCTCACACCGGCAATACTCCCAATGGAACCTTCCGAATGCTTTTGTTACAAGCTTATCCAACTCGCCTTCCGCAATGACGGGGAAAATAAACCTTCCCGGCGTATCTCGTTTCTTCCCGGTAATCTCCTGCCACATAGACGACGCCGTACCGTACACCGGCGTCAGGATCACATCCGGATACACACGTTTGATCACGTACTCTTTATCTATTTTAAGCTCCGGATTCGTATAGAGAACTTCTCTCTGGAAAATGGTAAAATCTTTCTTTTCCAGCTCTATGATTTCGTCGCAGATCTGCTTTTTGGAAAGATACAGACGGTCCAGATGTCCGTAAATTTCATCTTTGTAAAGGATCGGCACATAAGTAGAAAGCTTTCCGTTTACGATTTTATTGTTGCTGGTAAACATATTTTCGATTTCAAAAATAACTTTTCTGCGGTTGTCTTCCAAATATTCCGCTTCCTGTTTTTCTGTAATTTTCCCTGTGCGCTTTTCTTCCCGTAAAAAGTCCCTGTAATCCTGCTCAAAGTTGTTTCTGGAAGGTTCTTTTCTCCCTTCATAAATTTCCTTAAGCCATTCGGGCATCGTATAAATCCGGCATTCCAGCTTATCGTGCGTCTCCTGCATCTGCATATACAGAAACCGGATCTGTTCTTCATCCAGCAGCCGCTCGTCCAGATACCCGTAATTTAAAAAGAGCTGTACGGCAATCGGAACGGACGCATTGTCAAACCAGCGGAACACACAGTTTTGATAAATCTGAAAGAAATATGTAGTGATCTGTTTTTTGATCTTCCTGATCTCATCCTGTGTGGACATGCGGTCTTTTTCATCCACAAACGCCTGCACCGACGCTATGATCTCCTTTTGGTCTTTGGGAGCGATCCCGGCAAATTTTAAAATCTGAAGCATGGAATCTTTTAAAACTTCCATCAGTTTTTCCAGCGGTACGGACAGCGCCTCTGCTTTTGCCTTCCGGTTTTCTTCCTGTATTTTCTGCAGCTGTAAAAACCGGCGCTTTAAATAAGCAATGCCGAACAAAGCGCCCGGCTCATATAAATCCTCGTCCGCCATACTCCGGTAACAATTCTCCAAATACCGGTTGACAGCCGAAGACGCCTGCAGCACCGCCCGCGTCATTCCGGAAATCTGCTCTGTTTGATAGAGCGCCATTTCCCGGCTCTCAAAATAATATTTTTTATGAATCTCCAGCGGAACTTTCGCCGTTTCCCGATAGTTGGCAATCAGCACTCTCTGAAACGGCAAAGCCGTATCTTCTTTGGCAAGCTCTTCCGTCACATGATTTTGTTCAAAATAACCTTTCAGATCTGCCGCAAACCGGCAAAGCGCCTCTTTCTCCCGAACATACTCTGCAAATTCCACTGCAGCCGAATGCACCGCAATCCCGCGGTAATCGGGATTACTCTCCAAAAAATTTTCCCATTCCCCGGCATTTTCCGCAGGAAACGCATAAAAAAACGTATCCTCTGTTACAATATAATCTCCGAGATATTCCTGAAAAAACAAATCGGATACGCCTAACATGGCCCCCTTCCCCGCAATACGGCGGATTCCGCCGCTTTGAACCATAACGCTGCCTTTGATCACAATTCCGATACAGCGTACCGGACTGCCTTGTTCAAAAAGCACCGTATCTTTTTTTAACTGGTTTAATTCCTTCATTCTTAAAACTGCCGCCATAAGTATCTCCCTTTTTCTATCCTTGCTGGTTTTATTATACTATTTTTTTCTGATAATCGCAAATCATACAAGGATACCATTATTTCCCTTTTTTCCGACGCCTTCTCCCATGCGCACCATCGTTTCGATTCCCCGCACGCTGTTTCTTAAAATATCCCGGTCGGGACAGACGCTGCCTTTCTTCGTCATAAGAATAACCGTAGAACCGCCGAACGCAAAATTACCTTTCTCTTCTCCCCGTTTGACCTTCCGTCTCCCCGGACGGTTTTCAATCATTCCGACAAAAAGAGCCCCCACCTCCATCATAAGAACCGTTCCAAACTGCTTGGAATAAAGCAGGCAGTATTCTCTGCCGTTTTCTTTATATATCGGATAATAATCGTTCGCAACCGGATTTACCGTATGCAGAACACCCGTCAGTTTTACGCTGCCGGAAACATACCCGTCGTCTACATAAATATAACGGTGGTAATCTTCCACACACAACCGAAATACCCATACATATCCTCCGGCATATGAGTCTGCCAGCTTTCGGTTTCTCAAAAGACTGCCCACCGTATACTTCGTATGTTTCACCGTAAATACGTTCCTGTCGTCGATCTTATATACGCAAAGCCTGCCGTCGCACGGAGCAGGCAGAATCTTCGGATTCTCTGCCACCCGGCGCATCCCCTGACGCAGCTTTCTTGTAAAAAAATCATTATAGGACCGATACCGCTTCGTTTCATATTCTTCCATGGCAATACCGTTTCTGCGAATAAACGGCCGGATCATGATTCTGGAAATGCCGCAATCCAGTAATGCTCCGCCTGCTTTCGATACAACCGGAAGAGTCAGCGGCTTTAACAGGGTCCTTCCCAGCATGTGTCCGTAAAATCCTTCTAATACTTTATCCTGCAGGGAATTTTCCCGCCAGACTTTTCCCGAACGGTCCGCAACATAGTGCATAGCAATTTACCTCCACTGTAATTTGAAATCATGACTGTTTAAAAACAAACGATCAAAAGAACAACTGCTGCGGAATTTTACAAATATCTCCTACCACATAAAAAAATTTCCACCAGCTTCGTTCAACATATATAATTGCCAATACCGCTGCCGCAACGGCGACAACCAGAATAAAAATCTCCGCTGCCGCAGGCTTTCGGAATTTAAAATCCAAAATAAACAGCAGCCCAACCAGCGCCACCACAGCGTGCAGCGAGATCATAAAAATCTGCCGGCTGGAAAACAGAGGCGCCGCCACAAATACAATCGGCAATACGATTGACATGGAAGTAATCGGAAGTCCCTGATAAAATTTTCTCTCTTCTAACGTCTCCCGCTGCCGTTTTTCTTCCATCACATTAAAATATGCCAGACGGATCAACCCCGCTAACCCGTAAAACGTTAAAATGACCACGCTGTAAAAATGATTCATGCCGATTTTATAACATATCATAATCGGCAGCGCACCGAAACATACCATATCGCAGAGAGAATCAATCTGGATGCCAAAGCTTTTCCCTTCTTCTGTCCGGTTTTTCTTGCTTCTTGCAATCTTCCCGTCAAACATATCGCAGAATCCGCAAAAAGCAAGGCAAAACACTGCCCATCTCAAATTCCCCGACATAGTACAGACCATACCCAGCACTGCCGATGCAAAACTGACGTATGTAAGAACTACCGTATAATCCCAAAAACCTATCATTTGTTACCTCCCACATGGATTCGATCCAAAACCTTTTCATACACACCATACACCCTGGGTTTCTTCCCCGCCCAAAAACATATTTCTGCCAGCAGGACGCCTCCCGCAACGTCCACAAGCACATGCTGTTTTGTCAATACTGTAGAAATACAGATCAAAACTGCCATGACCAGAGAACAGCCCCGATACCACGCCGGAAATTCTTTCTTCCCGCGTATCCCGATATAGCAAAACCAACTGACCAGGCAGTGAATAGAAGGAAAGAGATTATCCGCTGCATCTATGGAATACACCAGCGTCATCACCTGATTCCAAAAACCATCCGCCGCGACCGTCGGTCTGGTATTTGTCGTCGGAATCAACAAAAAAAATAACAGACAGACAATACGGGAAAGAAAATCTGCGGAAAAGAACCTGCAGACCGCCTCCCGGTCCTGCCTTGCAATCAAAATGTAATTCACCGCCCAAAACAAGTAACAACCCAGATAAATCACGGCGGCCGGCGGCCAAAACGGGATCAGCCGGTCCAGAGAACTTTCTATATTATAATGATGCCATTCTCCCGCAATCATCCTGGATCCGACATATACGAACATATTAAAGGTAAACGAAAAAACAAGCGGAAACAGGCTGTATGCCGGTATGATCTCATATAGTTTATCCAGTATTCGTCTCATGTATAACTCCTAACCCTAGATCGGAAAGCATCTGCCGATACCACAGGCTCTTCCGCACATTATAACTCAAAGTATATCAAGTATACCTTATATACTCAACAGGATTCAACATATCTTAAGTAAATATTCATTTTTTATTTTTATGCAAATCTGCCGCCGCTTTTTATTATGCACTTTTCACAATATTTTTATTTTTGTTGAAAGAATGTTTGGTTTTTTGTTATAATTTGAATTATATAAAATATATGGGAGGTGCCTTATGGCAAAGAAACGCGCAACAACTTCATTGTTTCGGAAGCGTATTTTGTGCAGTATCACCACAAGTACCTTGGTTTTTTCTATGCTTCCGGCATTTTCATTCCCTGCCTTAGCAGCTTCGGCAGATCCCCTGCCCCACTTGTTGAAAGCGGGCAGCGTACCGGTTAACAGCAATCGGTCTACCAAAACAGAACCTTTCCCGCAAGGGACAGGCGGAAGCGATTATTTCCGAATTCCTGCACTGACCTGCCTGGAAAACGGAGATCTGCTTGCCGTGGCAGACGCCAGGTATAATGCGCTCGGCGCAGACGGAGCCGCGCCGGACGGCGGCGGTCTTGACACAATCGCTTCGGTTTCCGCCGACGGCGGAAAAAACTGGAATTACAGCTTTCCGATCTACTTTCCGGACAGCAGCTTAAACGCAGGAACAAAAGCTACCACCATTATCGATCCGGGCATCGTGGAAGGTCCGGACGGTACCGTTTACTGCATCGCAGACGTCAATCCTACGGGCGTAACTACTCTGACCAGCCAGGGCTATCAGGCTCCCGGATGCGGTACCGGCTATGTCGAAATCAACGGTACGCAGCGCCTGGCTCTCACTTCCAGTTTTGATAAATCAAATACCCGCCCGGACAGCAGCGGAGCGGATTACGAATATTATGTGGGCGACTTTGAAAACGGATATGCTCCTGTATGCAATATCTCAGACCACACCGCGTCAAAATACTGCGTGGACGAATGGCTCAACATTTATGAAACATCGACAGACGGTTCCCGAAAAGAACTAAAGCAATCTCAGGTGGATTCTTCCACGCAGATTCAGCAAAACGTATTTTATAAAGATTCGGACCTGCATGTATACAAAACAGGATATCTTTGGATGGTATCCTCTACTGACCACGGACGTACATGGGGAAATCCCACCATACTCAATACCCAGGTGAAACGAAATGACGACAGTAACGATCAGGCGCTTTTAGTCTCGCCGGGCAAAGGCATCACCACCAAATCCGGGGATATCGCCATCGGTTTTTATAACTGGAAGCCGGGACGCGAATCTGCCAGTATCGTATATTCTACCGACAACGGAACTACCTGGCACAGAACCGAGGACGCGGCAACCGTTGCCGGAACCGAAATCGACACTTCCTCGGAAAACGAAATCGTGGAACTGGAAGACGGCACACTGCGCATGTTTTTCCGTCACGGCGGCTATAAGGCAGCTGTCGGCAATCTCTGCTACGTGGATGCCAAAAAACAGGCGGACGGCTCTTACCGTCTGCAGACGCCTGTCGCTACGACGATTTCCGCCCATAAAGGCTGCAACCTCTCCGTGCTTTCTTACTCTAAGAAAATAGACGGCAAACAGGTCATTCTGGTATCCGTTCCGTCCGGCGTCCGCGCAAACGGGCAAATACTGACATTACTCGTCGATAACGATGATGACCATACGATGACATGCACAAACAGATACTCTGTTCCCGGCGGGCAAGGCGGTTATGAATCGTTTGTATATTCCTGCCTGACAGAATTGGAAGACGGCTCGATCGGTTTGTTATGGGAACCAAACCACAGATCCATTCGTTATAACAGGTTTACCTTGGATGAAAACGGCATTCCCTCTCCGTACGCAGCTGCTGTAGATGCAGAAACCGAAAAGGGCGGCGCCTATACCATTACAGATTATAAGGGTGCAAAACAAGTAACGACCGCTCCGGATGCAGAAATTGCAGCTATTACATTTCCGGAACGCACACCGGTCGCTATGTTTGACCACTTAGGAAATCCAGTCGACAACTTTACCGCCTTTTCCGATACACAAAACAATTCTCTAAGCCTTGCAAATGCAGAGTTCACCATTGCAGACAGTGCAAACGGAACCTATACGATAAAGAACGATTCCACCGGTCTTTACCTGACTAACCGCACAAGCGAAACCAGCAACGATTTAATCGGCTTTTTTGAAACAACTGCCTGCAATCTGGAAATTACGAAAGGCGGCGGCAGCGATACGTTCCGGATTGCCACGCCGGGCACAGGCAAGAATAACGGCAGCCGCTACGTGATGTTTTTTAAAACCCAGACCAATTTTAACGTAATGCCCCGTCTGGATGCATCCAATTCGGCTTTTGTCTACGACCTTACTTTACTGGAAAAAGATCCTTCTTCCACAGACGGCATCATTCCCGGCTACAAAACCGCAGTGCAAATTACCTCCGGCAAAAAGTACCTGATTGCTTACCCGGATACAAGCGGCAAAACCGCCGTTTTATATCCGGAAACACAATCTATCAATGTAGACAACCGCTGGTACCGCCGGACAAAGATGGTAAACCCCGCGTATACCTTCTCTATAGAATTGTTTAACCATACAGGTTCCGAAACAGCTGATATCGAGGCTGCATTCTCCGAACAGCCAAACGGCGCCATCCGGCTCTCGGATGCAGAATTTGTATTTGAAACAGGCTCCGAAACAGATAAATGGATCATCAAAAATACTGCAAAAAACCTGTTCCTTTCCAACGCTTCCGCCGCCGCGTTTTACGCTTCGGCATCCGCGGAAATGCTTGTAAAGAAAACCGCTGACAATTCAGCCTCTTATTTTACGATATCCAAAGCAGAAAACAGCCGGATTATTTTTTACTATCCACCCCAGACAAATTTCAACTCACAGGGAACCGGCATATCAGCAGGCGCAGACTCTAATCTTACGCTGCTCGAAAAACAATCTTCCGTATCGAAAGACGACATCATTCCGGGTTATAAGCAGGCGGATACGATTACTTCCGGCAAAAGTTACCTGATTGCCTATCGGCATACAAGCGGCAAACTTCTGATTTTATATCCGGACAACACGGCTGATAATTTCTATACAAAAACAAAGCTTGTCACATGTACGGAAAAAGATAATTCTCCGGTAACCGACCTTATCATTACAGGCGTCGGAGAAGGTTACACAAAAGCCGTAATCGACGGCACGACCTATCATATCCAGGTAACGGAAACGCATCCGGCCTTAGATCCTGCCTGCGGGCATACCGAAACAGTCCTCAAAAACGTGAAAGAAGCAGACTGTGAAACTAACGGTTACTCCGGCGACAAAATCTGTGCAGGCTGCAACGGTATCGTTGAAGCCGGAGCTCCCCTTACCGGCGGTCATGACTGGGATGACGGTACCGTGACCAAAAATGTTACAAAAACCGAAGACGGTATTCGGGAATTGACCTGTAAACGCAATACCACGCATAAGAAAACGCAAACCATTTATGCCTCCGCTTACTCTGTTTTTATGGATGCATATGAGGAAATCAACGCGCTGATGGAGACTGTAAAAGAGAACCCGGGGCTGTATGAAGACGAAACGGCAGAAGCTCTGCAGGCGGCATATGACGCTGCAAAAACGACTGCCGAAACCGGAAACAGCAGCCGTTCAGACATGTATCGTCTGAAGGCAGATCTCCTGCAGGCAAAATCCAATTTAAGAACAAAGTCATTGGAACTGTTAACAAATGACCTGAACGATGCGATCCGTCAGGCCGATGCCGATGCGGGCGCAGGACAGGGAAATCTCCCGGCAGAAATCTGGACGGAATTTAAAACCGCTTACGACAACGCCAAAAAACCAATTCCGGACGGGCTGACAGACGAAGCGAAAGCAAAATATATCCTGGACTTAACAAAAGCATTGACCACGGCACAGCAGAAACTGGATGACGCCAAAGATTCTCTGAATGACCAGGCATTGGCAGCCGCCAAAAACAATCTTGCAACGGCTGTCCAAAACGCAAAAACGGTATATGACAAGGATAAGAATCTATATACTCCGGAAAGCTGGCGTGTGTTTGAAACCGCATACAACGCTGCAAAAAATCCACCCGCAGACGCCGACCTGCACACACTCCAGACACTGCTTTCCAATCTGAATCACGCACGCAGCAAATTGGTCAAAGTCTCTTCCCCTGGAAGCAGCGGTTCCGAAAATAACGGCGATCCTAACCCATCGCAGACCAATTCTGCCCCTGTTTATGACGATATTACTTACAAAGTATTGGACGAATCCAAGAAAACGGCTTCCGCTGTAACCTGCGGAAATAAGACGATTCAGAAAGCTAAGATTTTGGACACCGTCATAATCAACAAAAAATCGTATCGCGTCGTTCAAATCAACGCAAAAGCCTTCCTCGGATGTACAAAATTAAAACAGGTTACGATCGGCAAACATGTTACAACCATTGGAAAACAGTGCTTTAGCGGATGTAAGAAATTAAATAAGATCACCCTGACAGGAACAAAACTCAAAACGTTCAAATCCGGCGCATTTAAGAAAACCTCCGCCAAAATGACCGTAAAAGTTCCGAAAAAAATGAAATCCGCACAGCGCAAAGCGCTGCTTCGGAAAATGAAGAAAGTCGGGATGAGTAAAAAGGCTAAGATAAAATAATGTCATAGTTCCTGCCGTAAAAATCGGCGCTATCACAAAACACCAAGAGGGGGGGCGAAAAGCTTTTTAAAGATGCTTTTCATCCCCCTTGCCTGTTGCTGCTTGTCAAAGACGTATTTATCATTTTCATCAATTTTTCTTGAGCTGTCATGTGGTAACGGCTTGAATATTGCCGCTGATTGCCTCATACCCCATTTGATAGATATATAGATTTTCCTTTTAGATATTTTCATTTTAATAAATAGAGTCAAGAACAGAACCAGAAAATCCGACCTTTACAAAAACGTTGGTTATAAGCTCTCTGCCTTCTTTTCATCAGCATCCGCCTTTTTTTCTTCTCCCATTAAGCGATAAACTTCTGCTCGCTCTAAGTATATATTTTTATTATTCGGATCTAGATGGATGGCTTTTGTAAACATATCAATTGCCTTTTCATAATCTCCGTTTTTCTTATGAAGTTTGCCGCAATTTTTATATGGCATAATATATGTTGGATCTAGTTCAATCGCCTTATTATAATCTGACACTGCTTTTTCAAAATCTCCTAACTTTTCATAAATAAGCCCCCTATTGTTATATGCATAACTATACTCTGAATTTAGTTCAATCGCCTTATTATAATCAGACATCGCCTTTTCATAATCTCCCAACTCATAGTATACATTTCCCCTATTGTTAAAAGCTGCACAGTAATTCGGTGTAAACTCAAGAGCCTTATTATAATTCGCAATTGCCCGATCGTAATCCTTCCACTCATAGTAAATAATTCCTCGACTATTAAAAGCGGCGCTGTACTCCGGATTTAGTTCAATCGCCTTATCATAATCTGACATTGCCTTCTTGTAATTATCCAAGATTTTATAGATACGTCCTCGATTACGATACGCTATACTATATTCCGGATTCAATTCAATCGCCTTATCATAATCTAATATTGCATTTTCGTAATCACCAAGTTTATCGTATATATTCCCTCTGCTGTTATAAAACTGTGCAGTATTCGACTGCTCACAAATGGCTTTTGAAAGAGACTGTAGCGCCTCGCCATATTGCTGTAACTTATAGTACCGTTCTCCCTGACGCCAGTAGTCCCATGCTGTCATTTGGTTCTGCTTTTGGCGTTCGCTCTCCGATGCACTGTTCCGTTCGGACATTTTTTCAATTTCTTTCCGAAATTCATTCTCACTTTGATTGGTTTGTGTGGAGGCATTTTCCTTTTCGCGGCTTTCTTCGTATTCGAGCAGCTTTTTATATTCCGCCTCATAATTTTCAATTTGTATCCCGGTTCTGTTATTTAAATATTGCTCTGTTTGATGAACCCCGATTTTCTCCGGAAACAGAGCATTCCCAAGCATAAGCATCGTCGAATCAAACCCTGCCGTACGGACAAAATGCCCGTCTTTCTTCTGTACAAGCCTTTGGATCTTCTCACTGGGCAAGCCAAATTCCTCTACATAGCACCAATACATCCCGTTTTTCATCTTAACGCTTTCTTCTTCCAAAAGATTCATCAAACTGTTATCACCGCCGCCATATCCGATGACGATCGGCGTATAATTTTGGAATACGTGCGCCAGCACATCGTGCCACCCACCCTTTAGCTCGTTCGTTTCCTCCGGCTGATTCAACGGGTCAAAGAAAATCCCCCGATGTATTTTCGCAATGATCGGACGCTTAATATTGGGATCTCCCGCGTAATCCGCCAGCAGTTCATGGTTAATGACAAGCGGCTTGCTGTCTGTATACAGAAACAGCGCATCTTCTACCAAACTGTCAAAATTTGTTGTTATAACAAGATTACTCCCGCTTCCTTCCGTCAGCATCAACGCCAGCGGATGATATCCAAAACTTGGGTTTTTATGCGCCATGACCCGTTCCAGATAATAATACCCGTTTCTATGGTTCGGAAAAAACCGCAGTTTGTATATGTCAAAATAATATTCACTTGGAAGTGCCTGTTTCGATTTCTTTGCCGCTTCCCACGCCTGTTCTATTTCAGAAAAATCATGTTCCAGGCGCCCGGCTTTCCGCAGCGTTTCTGCGAATTCCCGAACCTCCGAAAATCCCGGGGATTTTTCCATTTCTTCCATCCACTCCGCTTCCAGTGTTACCCCCATTGGAATGCCGGATGAGACAGACGCTCCCGCCCCGATAATAAAACAAAATCTCTCTGAATTTCTCCTTCCCTCACAAACCGTTGTTACAAAATGATTCGTCGATATGATCCGATAATTTTCAATCACTTGTTTCATCTTATGAACACTCCATTTCACTGCTGACTCCAATGACCCTAACCGCCGACACTGCTGCCTGTACAAAACCCAGGATTTTTGCTCAAATTTTAACCTCTTTGTATATTATACATCTTTTTTATTCGACTGCAATTTCTCTACAGCATATTTGGCAGTGTTTACAGCATATTTATCAAAAAAACAGATTTTCCTACAATTGATCGAAGCAACCTCCGAATTTTGTTTGACACCTTGGACAACATCAAATAAAACCATATAAAAAAACATGCCTGCTATGAATGTTTCATCATTCATATAATAGCGTAAGAACCGGCAACTAACTGCCCCTCACAGCACCGGACATACGGTTCACGTATCATGTGTTTTCAATAGTTGACATGCTCCGTTCCATTACCGACGGTTTCGGAACTTTAACCTGTCAGAAATGCGCGCCGCTACACTATTAAAAAATCTGCGGCCTCAGCATGGATTGCTGGAGCCGCAGATTTTTTTCTTTTACACAAAATTTCAATCTTTGGATTTTTATTTGCTTTCCTATCTCACGTTCTACATAACTTTTAAATCCGAACCTCTTAATTATGCCGGCATTTTTCAATTTTAAGCGCATCTGCCACTTTCAAAAATGGTCCATCCACACAAGAGAGCACACCTTTATCCGTTGCACATTTACCACAGATACCAACGCCGCAGCTTGTCTGATACTCAATAGAAACCCAAATATCTGCTTCATCTGCCAGACTCTTTTCTGCTTCATAAACTTTCTCAATCATAGCTTTTGGTCCTACATTAACAAAAACCTGTTTTTCCCCGTCCGGAAAATCGTATTTCAAAAGAAGATCTGCTACAGTGCCTTTTACCCCCATACTTCCATCTTCCGTTGCAATATTGATTTCACCAATTTTTTCAAACATATGTTTCTCAAAAATATCTGCCTGCTCTCTTCCTCCAAAAAAGAAACGAATCTTATTATTTTTCGCGTATTCTTTGGCAATTTCATATAGAGGTGATATCCCTGTCCCTCCTCCGATCAGATTTATTACATTTTTTTGGTAGTCAACAATATCCTTTCCATATGGTCCCCGAATAAATACCGTATCTCCCACTCTCAACTTAGTAAATTCTTCTGTAAATGTTCCTACACGTTTTATAATAAACTCTCTATTTTCATAAGAAAACAATGCAAACGGCTTTTCTCCAATTTCTGAAATCATAATAAAATAAAATTTTCCTGCCGTATTTTTTATTTTTTTATAA
>OFFY01002178.1_pt1 | contig 14458 bp, 10 predicted proteins | sample 1521481 | NCBI WGS metagenome assembly OFFY01 (sample SAMEA3504117, study PRJEB24116) | mouse gut metagenome | biome: mouse gut; feature: mouse-associated habitat; material: faeces | place: Denmark | collected 2011
GACCTCAGATGCCTTTATCGCTGCGGTACACGTTCGTTGTATCGCTATTTGGGCTACTATTCGCTCTTAACTTATGTAGACACTATTTAGGCATCTAAATTTGTATGAAAACAACTCTATGGATCGGACTATAGGAGGATACGTATGGCGTTAAATGCGAATGACTTTATTGAACTAAAGCGAAATTTGATGGATAAATTCAGATGCGAGTTGCCGGTTCTACGTGCAAAGGCAAGAGTTTCACAGGAAATTATTGCAGAGAGAGTTGGTATTTCAAGGCAGACTTACAGTTGCCTTGAAACGGGGAGAAAAGAAATGAGTTGGACAACTTTTTTGGCCATTGTCGCCTTTTGCCAAAATAACGAACATACAAAATCTATGATTACTCAAATAGATGGATTTTCTGATGGGATGGCAAAAGTAACGGAATCTCCTGAACAGAAATTTTTAGTGCAGAGAAACGGGGAGTAACCTTGACTGCATTTAATACAATTGGATTTACAATTTTTGGTATTCCGAGCTACTTCTTCTTTGCTGTAGTTGCCTTTGTGATTTCGGTTAGTGTGTTTATTGCTTTGTTAGCCGAAAAGAAATATTCTCTTTCACAGAATTTGAGGACACTATTTGTCTCTGTCATCATAATGATAATAACCGCTCGATTATTTGGGTGCTTGTCGGGTATATACCGCGATATAGGTATGGGCCATGATGTAACATTGGATGGAATTATAAGCACTGGGATTGTGTTTTATGGCGGATTAATCGGATTGCTTCTTTCTTTCAGGATTCTTTCAAAGCACATTGAGCAGGATATTCATGTTTTGGATTTACTGGCCGTTTGCATACCGCTCTTTCATTCTGTTGCTAGAATAGGGTGTTTTTTTGGCGGATGTTGCTTTGGAAAAGAGGCTCACAGTTTTATAGCTATCAACTACACAACCAAGGTCTTCGGTGAGGCAGTTACCACATACAGGATACCAATACAGTTAATAGAAGCTGGATTTAATATAATGCTGTTCTTATATCTGCTCCATTTAATAAAGGGTGATAATTGGAAAAGCAACAGCATTCTAAAACGGTATTTATTCTTATATAGTGTTGGGCGATTTATTATAGAGTTTTTCCGTGGTGATTTAATCAGAGGCGTAATATGCGGAATCTCTTTCAGTCAGATAATATGTATTCTAATTTGGACGTATTTGTTTGTTCCTGCCTGGAGAAGTTATAAGAGGGCAAAGAAAGAGGAGGAGTTGCTAATATGACAGCAATATTGTGGATGCTAGGCGGAGCCGTAATAGGTGCATTAGTGTCATTGCTTTTGTATGTGCTTGGATTTGGCATTGAATTTCTTAATGGCGTATGCCAAATTATTACTTGCAACTGGGGTGTATGGGAAGAAGCAATTCCTGGAATGTGGGAAGACGGAGCGTTTTTTAATGTTCTTATTTTCTGTACTATTGCCGGAGCTGTAATCGGCTTGGTTTACGGATTATGTAAGATGAAAGTTGCCTCAGATGAAGAAGCAGCTCGAAAAAGCGCTGAAAATTCTGAGGCGGCTCGTCAGCAACGAGTAAAATGGGCCGAAGAGATTAAACAAAAGGCTCTTACTGTAAGTAGGACATGTGACAAGAACAAATCCTCAGATATGCCTCTTGTATCAACCACCTATCAAGCTAGTTCACAAATGGAAGGCATTGTATCTGAACTGACAAAAGTCGCTGAATTACAAGGAAAAGTAGACTCAATTGCTGATGATCTAACAAAGAAAGGCGGTGACTAAGAGTGAAAATCGTAAGATGTTCAAAGTGTGGAAGATTCATACATAAAGCGGATCGATGCTACCATTGTGGAAGCACAACGGGATTTGATGAAGTTGTTCAGGTACCTGTTCACGAAAATATTACTGCAGAGTATGCACGAATGAATATGCTGGTAGAGAACCGCAAGTTTGACGAGGCAATCGCATTGTCATACTTAGTTCTTGAATGGATGCCGAACCTTGCCGGTGCTTTCTGGCTCCGTCTTCTGGCTAGAAAGCAATGTAGCACAGCTTTTGAGCTAATCCGCAAAGGATTCCCATGTAACGATGATCCGGATTTCTGCAATGCCTTGTGCTTCTCCTCAGACGAAGAACATTGTGCATATGTGGATATACGAAATATGGTGTCTGAAGGTAGATCAGCCCTTATGAAAGCTGTTGCTGACCATGAGACCAAATGCAAGGCCAAAACCAACATTATGCAAGTTAAGAGGACCATGCAGGGGGAAATTGATGCTCGAAAGCAGAAGCTGTTTTCCCTTTGGTCTGATTTAGAGGACTTGGAGCATTCTCTTTACATCCTTGAAATGGATTGTCAGTTGCTTATAAAAGAGCATCAGACCACGCTTGAGCGATCCGTTCAGAGTGCAGCTGCCATCAAAACAGAAGCATATAAACTAGAAGAATGTTCGGAAGAAATGCTTCATTCGTTCCAAGTGAAGATGGGCTATGTCCTTCAGCTGTCTGAGCAGGCGAAGGATGCAATTGAGAGCATGAGAAAACAGCATCCGTGGGTTAAAAATTTCTCCGAACTTGTTACCAAGCGGAACCAGCTGGTTAAAGCAATTAATTCGGAAGTTTCTGCTTTGACAAGCTATCAAAGGACTGTGCAGCAAATACTTTCCGAAATCGAGCGCATTGAAGGGCGGCATAAGACAGCACTTAGAGCCGCTGAAAACTACGACTTTACTGATGCCGCCTCGCTTTTGGAATCTGATATATTCAGCCAGATTTTCCACGATTCAAAGGTTAGCGACATTTCCCCTTTGAGTGGAGTTTCTGGCAATCAGTAACCAACTACATCGATTAGGTCTACCTCTCAAGACATTGATAAGCAAAATATGGATGACTGCTATGCTATTTGGGCTTAGGAATAGAAGTAAGAGGTGCTTTCTATGGAATTTTCAGAGAAATTATTCATTAAATTTCTAAATAGTCTGATCGCTTTTGATAAGAATAGCCGTTCCGTCCTTGACCTTGTATCTCGTGTTACAAAAGACCGGGATGATGGAGAAAAGAGCGAATGGGCCAAAGTTTGTTCGGAAGCCGAGCAGAAAGCAAAAGGCTATGTATCCAAGACGGACTCTATTATTAGTAATTACCAGCGTCAGGCCGATAATATTTTGTCGCACGACTTGAAAGATAAAGCTGGCGTTTTTGCGAGGCTCCAGAAATGTAAAGAGCAACTTGCCCTTGTAACGAGTGCAGAAAAGAGCATCACGGACAAGGCGACATACACTTCTGCAAATGGAGGTTCCGCTCATACCTTCCCAATTACTATTGATGAGATTCTTCAAGGCAAAATTGATTTTATAGCCAAGGCGCTGGAGGTCAACGACGCTGTAAATAGCTCAAAGAAGAGGAGTTCGGTTGACGTTTGTTCGGCGTTTTATACCATGTGTCGAACCGCGGGGGACCTCCTAAACCAAGAGATTACTTTACTTAGAGGTATGATTATTCAGAATAGAGATGCACTTCAAGCTAGCCACAGCGATGTAGGGAGTGGATCTCACGATAAAATGGTTGCTGCTTGGACAACCATTAATAAGGGGCTTACTGAGACATCCAGTGTATTTGCAAGGCAGCGCGATAGTAGCCTTTATGAGACCAAGCGTACATATTCCTCGCTTGGTGTTAATTCCAGGGAGAAACTAAACAGTTATGTGGAAAGCTTCTGTAGGGAATTTACTCCACAGGCGCTTGCATCTGAGTATTCCAGACTTTACTCTCTCGAGCCTTCTTATAAACGGTATGAGTGTTGCAGTGAGATGCCTCGTAATGTCCATCTTAGCGCTTTGGAGTACGATATTGCTCCTCTCGGGTTAAGTGATTACACAAAGGATTTTCTGAGCCGGTACTATCCCTTTATGTATCGTGGAGAGGTGATTTCTATTCCTTTCTGCGCATCATTTGGGCCGGAATTCAATTATTTGTTCCGTTTTAATGGCAATGAACGCACCGCAGTGGTGAAAAACGCCTGTGACTTGGGTATGCGCCTTTTCATGATGCTGCCACCGGGTAAATTGAATTTCACTTTTATTGATCCGGTTACGTTAGGCGAGAGTTTTGCAATGTTCACACGCTTAGTCGATGTCGATGACCGGACCAGTGAAGTCATCAACGGAAAGATTTGGTCTTCTCCTGCGGATATCGAAGATAAGATGAAGATTATGACTGACCACATCTCCAATGTGACTCAAAGGTGCTTGCAAGGGAAATATAACAATATATATGAATATAACCGAGTGGCCGAACAGAATGCCGAGGCATATCAGGTTCTAATGCTGATGGATTTTCCTGCCGGGCTTACAGATCAATCGCTTAAACTATTAGAGCAGATTGTTACTTCTGGACCAAAGTGTGGCGTGTTTACGATTATCTATCGAAATGAGAGCCAATTTAAGAAGATTTCTGAGCGTTCGCACTCCTTGATTACAAACATTGAAGCCAGCTTCCAGGCGTTTGACTACTCTGACAATGGTGCGAGAATTTCCTGCACTGGCGATACCGTTAAAAGCAAACCGCTTCTTTGGCACGAACTTCCTCTCCCCAGCCAAACCCAGTTGGACGGTATTATAGCAACCTTGAAGAAGGGTATCAAGACTGCGGATAAGGTGGTTATCGGAATTGAGAAGGTCAGCAATGCAGAAATAACGTCCTCCACCAAGGATGGAATTCGCATTCCCATCGGTATTCACGGCGCAAACGAAGTTCAGTATCTTACCCTTGGCGTTGGGGGAAGCCATCATGCACTTATTGCTGGTGTTGCTGGCTCCGGCAAATCCAGTCTGCTTCACACTATTATTCTTAGGACGCTGACTCAATATTCGCCGGAGGAACTGTCCATTTACCTTGTGGACTTTAAACGTGGTGTTGAGTTCAAGATTTACGCAGATTTTGTTCTTCCCTCGTTTAAGGTCGTCGCTATTGAGAGTGAGAGGGAGTTTGGCTATAACATCCTTGTTGCTCTTGAACGTGAGCAGAAAATCCGGGCCGATTTGTTCAAAAAGAGCCATGTCGACAAAATCGAAGAGTATCGAGAGATTGGCAAAAAAATGCCTCGGGTCCTTGTTATCATGGATGAGTTCCATGAACTGTTCTCTAACGCAAATGATGAGTTTGCAAAGAAGTCTTCAGTTATCATGGAACGCATTGTTCGGCAGGGCCGTGCCTTTGGTGTCCACCTCATTCTTGCCTCTCAAAGCTACTCTAATATAACGGGTATTGATCGTGCAGTATTTGACCAGATGGCGGTACGTATTGTGCTGAAATGCTCAAAAGTCGATGCTAATCTGCTCCTCGACAGCGGAAGTAGCGAGATAGATCAAATTTCGATTGATGATCCTGGACGCGCAGTGTACAACTCGGAGGCAGGAAACAAGGAGTATAACAGCCATTTCCGTGTGGCGTACATTGATCCAAGCAAACACAGAGGCATGTTACAGGAGATTAGTGACTCTACGAAGAAGTTTGCTGATCCCAGGCAACCTACCAGAATCTTGCTATCCAACATTGAGGACAACAACTACAGTATTTTCAATCAGTTCCCAACCTACGATGCTGAAAGCTACAAAACTCCGGGTAGGCTTTATATCGGTGAGCCACTTAGTGTCACCAACAATATGACAATGGATCTTACAAGAAGTGAGTACTCCAATTTGCTTATGGTTGGTGGCGATACTGAAAAGGCTCGTAGTATGTTTGCTTTTGCGATTATTAGCCTATGTATCAACTACTGGATTACCCACAGAGAAACTCCAAAAACACCATTTATTACTCTCTTTAACTGCAAACCGCTTGATGATAGTTACTTTAAGGACACCCCGAAACTTCTCTCAGAGTTTCTACCTGAGTATGTGCGATACATTGATTGTGGTGACTTAAGCAAAATCCAGACAATCGTGTCTGAACTCTATGAATGTGCCGCTGGCACTTCTTCCAGTGTGGAAGCTGACAGATATTTTTTCGTGTTTGGGTACCAGCGTGCGGAGGAACTGAAATCTGAAACCAAACTTTCTCAGGACGAGGATATTGATACTCTGTTTAACATCATGCCGAATTCTTCCGACCGTCCAAAGCTCTCTCTGAAAGAGATGTTTAGGATTATTGTGAAGGATGGGGCGCAAAAAGGCGTGCATACAATCCTCTGGCAGGATAGTTTCAATGCGCTATACCAGGATGACAAGGATATGATGTCTTACTTCTTAATGAAGGTTGCATTTGATATGTCTCCTGAAGAGTTCTCGCGATTTGTTGGTGAAAATGATGTGAGCTTAATGAGCGAGAACAATGCAATCTATTACAACCGTGCAAGGGACAATCAGAAGTTCAGGCCCTACCAAGCCCCCGATGAGGATTGGCTCAAGGATATTAGTGACAAACTTAAGTAATTGCTTTTTCCGCAAGGCAAGGGGAAGACCTTTGCCTCTGCGTAGGGAGTGTTGCATCAGTATAGGAGGTTAATCATGGGCCATTATAAAGACGAGTACTGCAAAAAACTTGAGAGAGACACGAAACTTGGCCCAGTGATTACAAAACTTTCCGCGAAGAGGCTGCAGGAGGCAGAGGAAACATATGATCCCTTCATAGGCCTCCTAGAAACAGAGGCCGTAGACGACGATGATTTGGTTGCTATTGAATGTATACGACAAATTGAGGAAAGTGAGTTTTCGAAGTTTTTGAACGGGGAAATAGCGCTTGACGATGTTATACCGAATGAAAGGCCAATTTACCTTGAAGGACTTGGATTCGATGATGGTACTCTGGAAGAACTGATGTATTTACACAAGAAATATCCCAATATCATTTTGGTTGACCAAGTAAGTGTGTCTTCCACTGATATCGATCTTTCAGAAGCAGCAAGTGAGTTTGAAGATTTTTCTGCTTTATCGGAATGTAGCGAAAATGCTGATTATGAACTACAGAGGAAACTTGAGCGTATGGCAAGCGAATTAGAGAATTTATTCTAACGAGAACAGAGCACCTTTAACTTTTAATGGGAGGATTAAGATTATGGGATCGTTAAAACTTGAGCAACGCCAGAGGGTTGAAAGCGATCAGGAACGTGGGCAGGAAATTCAGGAAACTGCCGCTCAGAAGATCGAAGAGGCGGAGACCTCGGAGCAGGCCCTTTCTCAAATTGAGGCCATTGACGATGACGATAAGGCAGCAGTTGATGCTGCCCGCAGCGAATCCGATGGAATTGCAAAGGCACTGGCTGAGAGCGAGATTAAAGAACCTGGATTAGAAGTTGGTGAATCGCTGAGAGAGACAACTGAGCAATCTACGGAATATAGTGAAACTGAGATGGCCGATGCGGAAAAAGCCTCTGAAATGACTGGAAACTTCAGTGAAACTGGTGCTGAACTCTCTGGAAGCCTTCAAGAAAGCGGACAGGAGTTCCAGGATATTGCAGAGGAAAGCGACCAGATCAATGATGAGATGCAGTCAAAATTTGAACAGCAAGCCGCAGAATTAGAGGGTGTATTCTGATGAACCAACTATACTATCTATGCTTCTCTGTGAATAAGCTCCCTGACCTTACGCTGACTAAGTACAGTGTGTTTGATGGTTCTAGCGTTGAAAATATCATGGACAAGCATGGCGTGTTTTTGCGTCAGCTCCATCGTCTTGGCTTTACATCGGGTGTTTATTTCCACTTGCTGTACTACTACAATCCAGACAAGAGCATTCCGAAGGGGCACCATCTGTCCATCATTTTTTACGCCACTTCACAGGACAAGAACAAGCTAGATGGCATTAGGGAGTTTTTGACAACTTCTGTTCTCAGTAACTACTACGAATTTTTCTGTTATGAGATCTCAAAAGATTTTTCTATTGTGGACGAACCACTTTCTGATGGAACGACATTGCCCATACTTAAATTGATTAACATAGCTGGGAAAATCAAAAAGTACAGTCTAGGAAAAACAAAAGTAGAGGAAGTTGAACAGGCGCGAGAGGAAATGCGGAGCGGTGAAAAGTCGCATATAGTGTGTGAGATTGCATCTGATGCTGATGTCATGCTGAGTTTTAACCGTATGCCCGTTGATAAAGACGGGCGGATCATCCTTGAAAAGAGATTTGCCTATGGTGCATTTCTAACCAAAAAAGACTACTCTTTGCCTGCGCAAAATCGCTTGAATATGGATAATGCTGGAGAGGTAACTTTGTATTCAATCATGGAGTGGGAACCTTGCGAAACAGGGCGACTCTATAATGTTTTGAAACTTATGGAGGGATATGATCGTAGTGCAGTGTTGCGTATTGACATATTCCCGGTTGAGCATACCCAGTCCATCCGCCAGCGTCTTCCCTACACTGAAACACGGAGAAGAATATCTGACCACAATCAGGGCAAAGATGATAACAGTGAAAATATTGTAAAATCCTGGGACAAATACCTTAATAACCTCATGAAATTTCCACAATTCCTCGCAAATGTCGTAGCATTTGCGGATTCTCAGGACATTGCTGTAATGCTTGCTGATAGTGTAGCCGCTGAAGCAGTTGAATCGGGTACTTATCTGATTGAAACCATGCATTCTACTGATGGTTTCAATATGTACGAAAGCGATGCTAGAATCCTTCATGCAGAGAAAGACGCTGGAAACTATGTGGCTTCTTTCTTGTCATTGTATACACTTGAAGAAATTAGGCCCATGTTTTCCTTCCCAATCTTATATCCTGGAGAAGCAATCGAGTGCCAGAAGGAAACAGACCCTATTCCATTTCCTAAAGAGGTTTCAATAGACAAAGATACGGGCGAGATGCATGAGGTCATTTCGCTTGGTACGAGTAGCATGGGGTATGATGTCACGTTTCCAATTAAACTTTTTAAAAAGCATGCTTTCATTGCTGGTGTACCAGGTGCCGGAAAGACGAACACTATGCTCTACTTGGTCACCACGCTATGGCGAGATACGAAGCAGCACGTTCCATTTTTGGTGCTTGAACCAGCAAAACAGGAATATCGCGCACTGGCCATGATAGATGGTATGCAGGACTTATGTGTCTTTTCTCCTGGAGCAGATACCCGTTTTCCTCTTCACATCAATCCGTTCCAATTCCCCGTAGGTTTGACTCTGGCGGAACACATTGCAAATCTGAACGCTGTTTTTGCCGGGGCATTTGAACTCATCCCACCCTCTCCATTCTTGATCGATGGATGCATCGAAAAAGTGTACTTAGATAAGGGCTGGAACATCAATGAGCGTAACGATGGGAGTAAAGAATACCCCACCATGCAGGAACTCTATGATTCTTTGAAAATTGCTGTTGAGGAGTCTGGCTATGAGGGCGAGTCTAAGGCTAATATCCGTTCTGTGATGGAAGTTCGGATTGGTAGCCTTCTGCGCAGAGAGATTGGTAACGTATATAATGTTAGGCAATCCAGCATGGAACCGGAAGATTGGCTGAGTTGTCCGGTAATCATTGAATTGGAGTCGCTTGGTGAAGGTCCGGCAAACTTTATGTCTCTACTGATTTCTACTCTTATTCGAGAAGTGTTAAAAATTCGCAAGACCAGCGATTTGGCTCCCAAGGCTGATGACACGGTTAGGTGTGAAATTGAGCATATTATTTTTTACGAAGAAGCACATAACCTCATTGGGCCAACTACTGATGATCCAGTAGGTGGATCTGTTGATCCCAAGATTTCTGCCACCAAATACCTAGTTAAGATGCTTGCAGAGGTCCGTGCTTTGGGGGAAGGTATTGTGATTGCTGATCAGCTTCCTACCGCTATGGCTCCCGAGGTGCTAAAAAATACCGGTCTCAAGCTCGGCCATAGGATTACTGCCCAGGATGATAGAAACCTGCTTGGCAGTACAATGTCTGCATCGGCGGATCAACTTGAAGAGCAGGGAACATTTGGTACAGGCCAAGCCCTTATCTTCTATGAAGGCCTTTTGAAGCCCTTTAAAATGCGTGTTTGCGAATGGGAACGTGGAATAACTCAAAAGAAGTACGATTCCCCTACAAATATGCAACTTTATGAACACTTGAAGGACAATGAGACATATAATACTCTTTTGAAGCGCAGTGCGCTAATTATGCAGGAAAAAATGAAATCCGAGTTTGATGTGCTCAGGAGACAGGCTGAGTCTATCAAAAAAACTATAAACAAAAAATACGCTGAAATCACGGTCCTCTCGGGCAATCTATCGATACTCGAGAAAAAACTGCTTAGATTAACTGAGACTGAGGATATCGCAGAAACCAGGAAACACATAGCGGACACAAAACGGATCTGCGAGAAAAAGCAAGCAGAGTTTGATGGCGCGGTTACCCGTGATTTGAAGAAAATCTGCTGGAGTTTTGCTAATCTATACTTTGCATACATGACATTATCTAAGAATTACTCGATAAATTCCAACGATATGTTCATGTGTACCATCAATAACTACCTTTCCTTGTTTGGCATTCTGAAATCTCTTCATGATGTGACGGGACTTAAAGAAGCTGTGCTCAAGGAAACCTCGTCCGTTATCAAGGATATTAAACGGTATGTTGATATTTCATTTGCTGAGACTGATGCAATCCTTGTGAATCATCCAGGATACAGCAATGCTATATATGAAAGTGGAAATTACCTTATTAACCTTTTTGATGCTAAGGCGGACTCTCTTGCGCAAGCCTTAACCAATCTTATCAATTTAGGAGCCGATAATGAACAGGGATTTGAGGAATTCGGGAAAGATTTCTCTGCAAGCTATTTTAAGCTGTTGAACATAGCTGAAAAGTATTATGCTGAAGTTGATGGCCTTTCTGCTTTGATTCATGATGCCTGGGAAAATGAATTTAGGCAGGGTACACCAGAATGGGATGATGCCAACCTGAGATCGGTTGAATATGAAGGCAGGAAAAAAGCACTTTATAAAGCCCTCGCGGCTTGCGTGGTGAAGATTTTCAAGTGCGCATCCGGAATTACAGGAATTAACCGTCGAGCACTTTTGATTCAAACGACTAAGTTGCTTATCTCCTTTAGAAGCATTGTAGACTACCGTAATCGAAGTGCTACTACAATCCTTTCGGAGTGGAGCCGATATCCCGAAATTTGGGTTGGCACAAATGAAATACTCATTATGGAGATGAGTGCAAAATTTACTTATCTGCATCAGCTGAGATTGGAAGCACAAAGTAATGCCTGTACTGGAAAACTCAGTGAAGAAACGCTAACGGATTTGTGTGAGAAGTACAATACAATCTTCCAAATATACTCAAAGGTGGATGTTGGCTCGGTCGAATATGAGTGTATTCTTGTTAACCACTATGTCAAGTATTTACAGTCTATGCTTAAGTTGGGAGCGTATACGCATACTGCTATCGCAGAAACATCTAATGGAAATTGGCGGATTTGCTCCAAATTCATTAAAAGACTCATTCAAGATGAATACGTTAAAGCAGATATACGAGCAGATTGGAACCAATTGTCGGTCATCATGAAGTCAATATGCGACTCTAGTGATGGTTAGGATTTACTTGTAGGAGGGAGCCCATGGCAACAAGATCGCGTGATTTCGTTGGAATTGCTGAAGGAATAAAGAGCCATGAGCTCTCTACGCAAGGAACGATTGAACGGTTAAAGCACCGCATCTCAGAACTGTCCAGTAGGAAAAGTATGTTAGACAGCCAGATTTCATATCTTGAGGCAGCTATTGCAGCAGCTTACGAGGATACAGATGATGAGGGTTACCCGGATTATGGTCTAATTTCGGCACTGGAATTTCAAAAAAGAACCGCTGAGAGTGAATTGTTTAGAGTTGAATGGGATCTCGACTCTACCAGCAACAAGTTGGAACATTCCCAGAGTGAATTAGAAAGCGTACTGGAAGAAAAAGCCCAAACCTTATTTGAAATTCAAGAGCGGGCCAGAACTACATCGCAGAATATTGCATTAGCTGGTGGAATGTTTGGTGCTTATGCTGGTGTCGGGAGCGCTTTGCAAGGCTCTATGCAAACCAGCTTATCGGCATTATCGCAGGCGGCCAGTATCCTTGGCGGATCTGTTTCTGGAAGCGGATTTGCTGGAGCTGAAAATTCGACTTTAAGCTCGGGAAATTTCACATCTATAGCAGGGGGATTTTTCCAAGGAGATTTAACTACTAGTCCTTTGGCAGCCTTTGTTGGAGGTATAGCAGGGACAGGTGTTCTATCTGCGCTTACTCCTGTCTCTCAGTTTTCATTAGGTTCGATGGATGGTTCAACACCAGGGACACTACCTAATTTCTACTCCGGACAAGCTACAATTAACTCGCAAAAACCTCAGAATTTTGTAAGCGACCAAGCATCAAATATATATATTGTTTCTGCGCTTACCGCTTCAGATAATCATAGTGCCGAGTCTGAGACAGACACGGCAGAGGAAGAAAAAAAGCAAATTGTGAGCGAGATTGACGGTGAGCTTGATAAGCAGATCACCGACACTCAGGACAACTCAGCAGATACTCCTGCCGTAGCAGAAACAGTGAAAGCCCCTGTTGACGCTGAGAATGGAGATGTTGAAGAGCGGACTGACATTCAGGATAACAGTGAATTGCAAGATGCTGCTTCTGGTGAAATGAGTGATACCGAGCAAGATGAATATATTTTGTCGGAGGAGGAATCAAGTGAAGTAAAGGTTTTGAAGCGCAATGAGAAAGAGCTGCTGGAAACCGGAAATCGTAATATCAAGGATTTGCTAGATGCAAAAGCGGATGATTACCGAGACAAGGGGATGAGTGAGGCAGAGATTGCAAAACGCCTACAGCACGACAAAATTGACCTTCAAAAGGAGTTTTTGAAGGATGCTTTTCCCGGGCGGGATGTACCCACAGATGTCTTTTCAAGCATTGAAGCAGGAACATTCGATAAAGATGAAATGATACCCAAATCTCAGGGAAGGACGAGTGATGGGTCAGATAATGGAACTGTGACAGACATTGCTGGAGAAAGCGATTCCGATGTACGTGGTGATGAGATGAGTGTGGGGAAGAAATTTGCATCAGAAATTCTGCCGACCATATCAGATGCTTTTTCTGACTCAAGTAACACTGAAGACACTCACAATGCAATCAATGATATGAGTAGTTCTCGGCAGATAGCATCTCTTGCAGATTCAGCAAATAGGCTTATTCAGAATGGCGGTGTAGGAATAGCCAACCTATCTGGATTTCACCCTAAAGTTGCTCAGGATATGGCCGATGCATTGGAAGAAGCCAAGCGCGATTTTCCATGGTTAACTGTCTCGTACATAGGAAGTATACAAAACCAGACGCAAAGCATTGAAAATGACTTAGTTGAGTTTTACCGAAAAAAATTTGCCAGCATTGAGAATACGGGATGGTCGGATGAACAAATCGACGAGGCAGCTCACCTCAATGCGTCTCGATTTATCAGGCGAAATCAGATGGATGACATCGATGGAATTTTTGCGTGGTCTTTAAGATTGGGAAATAGTGACCCATCGAGAGGTGGTCTGTCAAAGTACAATGGCGTTGCTGTTAACTTAGATTATGCAGGTGACTACGATAAATTCAAATCTGCAAAAGTTCAAAATGTGGTCAATAAATTTAAACCAATTGGCTGCGACTCGCCAAGGGCAACTATGGATCACGAGTTAGGCCATGAACTTGACAGGATGTTAGGGGCTTCAAGAGACCCGCAAATAAATCAATGGTATCAGGAAATGTTAGCAAGCGGAAAATCAAAAGAAATGCTTTCAGGATACGCGGCCAAAAATGTTGCGGAATTCATTGCAGAAGCGTATTCTGAATATAGAAATAATTCAGAACCACGAGAAACATCTCAAAGGGTATATCGCCGTTTGAAAGAGTTATCACTATCACGATAAAGGAGAAACGAAAATGGATAAGAAGAAAAAATTTGATTTGATTCTGCCGGAGAGCATGACGCTTCCCGATGGAGTAGAATTACCTAATATCGAGACAGAGACAGCAACAATCCGAAAGACTATTATTGGTAAGGATGGCGAAGTCGTGGAAGTCGAACAAACCATAGAAGTTCCCGTTATCCCTAACGACTAAATCACGATACTTGCAAATTAAGGTGTGTTTATGGCAAAGGGGAAATATATTTGCTCAATCTGTGGCAAATTGCTGTTAGAGGATTCTATGCTTTCTTTACAGCGGGTTGGGGTAATAAAAACTTCAATTGCTATGGTGCAGGGGTATCTATGAGTAGCGAATTGAAATAGATGGAAAAGGTGTCTACAGTCGAACATTTAGAATGTATAGAGTAAAACTTGTTTCTAGCGATGTAAGGATAGCTGTTTGTTTCGAAGTCGAGTAGAGCGCTCAAATTTGACAGAAGCAATTATAAAACTGTATTTGATAGGCAAATACTAGAATATGCGTATTTTAAGATGTTTATTGTTCTGCCGCGAGATGATATTGTGGTTCAATTATTTATAAAGGCAAT
>OFFY01002179.1_pt1 | contig 14454 bp, 12 predicted proteins | sample 1521481 | NCBI WGS metagenome assembly OFFY01 (sample SAMEA3504117, study PRJEB24116) | mouse gut metagenome | biome: mouse gut; feature: mouse-associated habitat; material: faeces | place: Denmark | collected 2011
TGCCCTTTACGGTACAGAATAAACGAGTGCTTACCCTGGACTTGTCAGGAATGGTGGCAGGGAGCAAATACAGGGGGGAATTTGAAGAAAGAATTAAGAAAGTCATTAAAGAAGTGATTACTGACGGCAATGTAATCCTGTTTGTGGATGAGATGCACACGATTATCGGAGCCGGCGGCGCAGAAGGCGCCATTGATGCCTCCAATATTTTGAAGCCTTCCCTGGCCAGGGGGGAAATCCAGCTCATTGGAGCCACAACCATTGCCGAATACCGTAAATATGTGGAAAAGGATGCCGCTTTGGAGAGGCGGTTTCAGCCGGTAAATGTGGAGGAACCCTCGGAGGAGGAGGCAGTCCGCATCCTGGAAGGCATCAAGGGGAAATATGAGGAACATCACAAGGTCACCGTCACATCCCAGGCTGTGGATGCGGCCGTGCGCCTGTCAAGCCGTTATATCAATGACAGAAATCTGCCGGATAAGGCCATTGACCTCATCGACGAAGCGGCGGCCAGCGCAAGGATGAAGGCCGTGGACATGCCTGATAAGCAGAAAGCCCTCTTAGAGGAGATCAGGAAAATGGATCTGCAGATCGAAAGGTCCATTCGTATGGAGGCTTTTTCCCAGGCAGTAGAGATCAAACATTGTCAGGATGAGCTGTTGAAAAAGCTTCAGCGTATGAAAAAGCGTGCGGAGAATCAGGAGACGGACAGGAAGTATACCATCGGCGAGAATGAGATCGCGGAAGTGGTGGCCATGTGGACCAAGATCCCGGTGGCGAAGCTGGCTCAGAAGGAGAGCGAGAGACTGCTGAAACTGGAAGGGATCCTGCACAAGCGGGTAATCGGTCAGGAGGAGGCCGTGACGGCGGTGGCAAGGGCCATGCGCAGAGGAAGAGTGGGGCTCAAGGATCCCAGGCGTCCCATCGGTTCTTTTTTGTTCCTGGGTCCTACGGGTGTGGGAAAAACGGAGCTCTCCAAGGCGCTGGCGGAAGCCATGTTCGGCAGCGAGGATGCCATTATTCGCGTGGATATGTCGGAATATATGGAAGGACATTCGGTGTCCAAGATGATTGGTTCGCCGCCCGGTTATGTGGGATTTGACGAGGGCGGCCAGCTCAGCGAGAAGGTGAGAAGGAATCCTTATTCCGTGGTGTTGTTTGATGAGATCGAGAAGGCCCATCCGGATGTGTTCAATATTCTGCTCCAGATTCTGGACGACGGGCATATCACGGATTCCAAGGGCAGGAAGGTCAGCTTTAAAAATACAGTGCTGATCATGACCTCCAACGCTGGCGCCCAGCGGATCGTGGATCCCAAAAATCTGGGATTTGCTGCTGTCAGCGACGCGAAGCGGGAATATGAGAAGATGAAATCCGGTGTCATGGAGGAAGTCAAACGCAGCTTTAAGCCCGAATTCATCAACAGGATTGACGACATCATTGTATTCCATCAGCTGAACAAGGAGAATATGAAAGCCATTGTAAGTCTCCTGGCTTCCAATTTGTGCAGGCGCTGCGAGGATCAGATGGATATCCGTCTGACCATGACAGGGGCCATGAAAGAGCATCTGGTGGAAAAATATTCGGATGTGAAGATGGGAGCCAGACCGCTGAAGCGCGCCATTCAATCCGTGGTGGAGGATGCGCTGGCGGAAGAGATCCTGATGAAGAAGGTGCAGCCGGGAGATTCTGTCTCCGTGGGCTTTAAAAACGGGAAGGTGACTTTTACCGTAAAAGAAAATGATGCAAATCAAAAAAGTTAATAAAAAATTTTGTAGAAAATAACGGCAATTTATATTATACTGTAAGTACCGGGGGGAGAATTGCACGAAGGATGTCTGCCCGGAAGGCAGGTGTCTGACGGAGCGAAGAAAGCCGGAATCATAAATTTGGCAGGGAAACAGATTTCCCGCAGGACAGGAGGATGTACAAATGGCAGTGGTGGAGGAATTACTCCGTAGCGAGGCGGATGGTGCGATCAGTTTTGGCAATTATAAATTGGCAAAAAAGGCAAAGGTGGAGGATTATCAGCATGGCGGGGATCTGCTGAAAGTAAAAACCTGCAGTGAGATCACCAAGCTGGAAAAAAACGGAATGTTTCTCTATGAGTCCGTTCCGGGAACGAGTGTTTTGGGATTTGCCGAGACGGAGACCGGCGTGGCGTTTACTGTAGAAGGAGACGAGGATGCCCAGATTACGGTAGGTCTTGCAGACGGCAAAGCTTATGAAGTATTTGTGGATGGGGAAAGCGTCGGAGCCATCAAGACGAAATTCGGCGGGAAATTGTCTCTCGGCGTGGAGCTGGAGGCGGCGGATGATGTTTTTGTGAAGATTGTACAGATCTAAGCGGTAGGATCAGGCGGGGAGAGCCGGCAGGGGAAATGTCGGATTTTCCCCGCATAATTTATTTCCGCGGTCACTGAAATTTACCGGGTCACCCGGCGCACGGGCGGAAAGCACCATGAACCGCGGCAGATTTGACTGCTCGTAAGTATAAGTGGAAGGAAAGTCTGCAGTCGGACGGATATGGAATCACGAGTTTGCGAAGCAAATTTCGAAAGAGTGCGAAGCACTCAAGAGTGCTTTGCACTCTTTATGCAGGCAGGGAGGATAGAAATGGCAAAGGGGAAGGGGACTGCTTTTTTTTGTCAGAATTGCGGATATGAGTCCTCGAAATGGATGGGACAATGTCCAGGCTGCAGAGAATGGAATACATTTGTGGAAGAAGCCGTCGTTAAGCCGCCGTCCCGGGGAGGGATTGCGGCAGTGACGGAGAGAAGGGGCAGAGTAACCCCTACGAAACTGGCGGAGGTGAAGATCAGAGAGGAAGACAGGATCACTACAGGGATCGGGGAGCTGGACAGAGTTTTAGGAGGCGGCATTGTACAGGGATCCCTTACATTGGTGGGGGGAGATCCCGGGATCGGGAAATCCACTTTGCTGCTGCAGGTCTGTCACAATCTGTCCAATGGGGGACATAGCGTGCTGTATATTTCCGGAGAGGAGTCCCTGGCGCAGATTAAGATGCGGGCCGACAGAATCGGGGCATTTTCGGATCGGATGCTGTTGCTGTGCGAGACCAATCTGGGAGAAATAGCGGAGGTAATACGCACTGCGAAGCCAGAGACAGTGATCATCGATTCTATACAGACCATGTATAATGAGGCGGTGTCCTCGGCTCCCGGCAGTGTGTCTCAGGTGAGGGAATCCACCAGTATCCTGCTGCAGCTGGCAAAGGGACTGGGCGTGTCCGTCTTCATCGTGGGACATGTGACCAAGGAAGGGACTGTGGCAGGCCCCAGAGTATTGGAGCATATGGTAGATGCAGTGCTGTATTTCGAGGGGGACAGATATGCGTCCTACCGAATTCTGCGGGGGGTGAAGAACCGCTTTGGCTCCACAAATGAGATCGGCGTGTTCGAAATGCGGGAACAGGGGCTGGCGGAAGTGCACAATGCCTCGGAATATATGCTGAACGGCAGACCGGAGAATGCCAGCGGTTCCGTGGTGGCCTGTACAATGGAAGGCACCAGGCCGCTTCTGGTGGAGATTCAGGCGCTGGTATGCCACAGCAATTTCGGTATACCCCGCAGACAGACCACGGGTACGGATTTCAACAGAGTGAATCTGCTGATGGCCGTTTTGGAGAAGCGTTCCGGTATCCAGCTTGCTGCCTGCGACGCCTATGTGAATATCACGGGGGGGATCCGGATTATGGAGCCTGCCATCGATCTGGGGATTGTGATCGCCGTATTGTCCAGTTTCCGCAACGCCGTGCTGAACCCCAAAATGACTGCCTTCGGCGAGGTTGGACTAAGCGGGGAGGTCAGGGCGGTAAGTATGGCGAAGCAGCGTGTGGCGGAAGCGCAGAGGCTGGGATTTGACACTTGTATTCTGCCTTATGTATGCGCAGCAGAGTGCAGGGGGAGCGCAAAGATTGAAATTATCGGCGTGAGAACCGTTCAGGATGTGATCGAAAGACTTTTTTAAAAAACATTTGTGTTTTCACATACAGTATGCTATAATCCTAATAATTGTGGCTGTGTCTGCAGTTTTGCCGGGCCAAAGAGGATGAGAGGACACAGGGTTGAAGGAGGAAATGCTAGAATGAGTTTACAGGTAGAGAAATTAGGGAATAATATGGCGAGACTGACGATTGAAGTGTCCGCCGAGGAACTGGAGAAGGCTATTGAAGGCGCTTATCGGAAGAACAAAAACAAGATCAGTGTTCCCGGATTCAGGAAGGGCAAGGCGCCCAGGAAGATGCTGGAGCAGGTATACGGCAGGGAGTTATTCTATGAGGATGCCGCCAACGCATTGATTCCCGATGCTTACGAGAGCGCATATGACGAGTGCGGCGAGGAGATCGTGTCCAGTCCGAAGATCGATGTTGTGCAGCTGGAGGCAGGCAAGCCCTTTATTTTCACGGCAGACGTGGCGGTAAAGCCTGAAGTGACCTTGGGCCAGTACAAGGGGGTACAGGTAGGAAAATTTGACACGGAAGTGACGGAAGAGGAAATCACCGCTGAGATCGATAAGGAGAGGGACAAGAATTCCAGGACGGTGGAAGTGGAGGGAAGACCCGTACAGGAGGGTGACATCGCTACGATAGATTTTGACGGCTATGTAGACGGCCAGGATTTTGAGGGCGGCAAGGGAAACGATTATCCCCTTACCATTGGTTCCCATACCTTTATTCCCGGGTTTGAGGAGCAGCTCATCGGCGTGGAAGCAGGCGGGGAGAAGGAGGTCAATGTGACTTTCCCCGAGGATTATCAGGCCCAGGACCTGGCAGGCAGGGATGCGGTGTTCAAATGTAAGGTAAAGCGTCTGCAGGAGAAGCAGCTTCCCGACTTGGATGACGATTTTGTGAGCGAGGTTTCCGAGGAGAGCGATACGGTAGAGGAATACAGGGAAGAGATCCGCAGCAAGCTTGCCGGAAGGAAGGCCGATACTGCGAAGCAGGAAAAGGAAGACGCTGTAGTGGACGCCATCATTGAGAGTGCGGGAATGGAGATTCCGGAGGCGATGATCGAGACCCAGCAGAGGCAGATGATTCAGGAATATGCCCAGAGAATGCAGTATCAGGGGATTTCCATGGAGCAGTATATGCAGTTTACCGGTATGACCACGCAGACATTGATGGAGCAGGTGAAGCCTCAGGTGATGCGGAGGATTCAGTCCAGACTGGTGCTGGAGGCTGTGGCTGCGGCAGAGAATATAGAGGTTACGGAAGCGGAGTTGGAGGAAGAATTGAAGAAGATGGGCGAAGCCTACCAGATGGAGCCGGACAAGGTAGAAGACATGCTGGGCAAGGACGGCCGGAAGCAGGTAGAAGAGGACATCCGCGTCAGAAAAGCGGCGGAATTCGTAGTGGAGAACGCAGTGGAGGCCTGAGCACTTTTCTGCGGAACTATAAAAACAGCATGTAAGTGTCCAGTGCCCATAGGATTTACGGACGCATGCACTTGCGGCCGGAAATTCTATGTGGTATCCGGCACTGGACACTTTTCTGCGGAACTATAAATAGGAGGAAATTTAAATCATGAGTTTAGTGCCTTATGTGATTGAGCAGACAAGCAGGGGCGAACGGTCATATGACATTTACTCCAGACTTTTAAAAGACAGAATCATTGTACTGGGAGAAGAAGTGAACGATACCTCGGCCAGCATTGTCGTGGCGCAGCTTTTGTTTTTGGAAGCGGAAGATCCGGAGAAAGATATCCATCTGTATATTAACAGCCCCGGCGGCGTGATCACTGCCGGAATGGCGATTTACGATACCATGCATTATATCAAATGCGACGTGTCCACTGTCTGTATCGGAATGGCGGCCAGCATGGGCTCCTTCCTATTGGCAGGGGGAGCGAAGGGAAAAAGATTTGCGCTGCCCAATGCGGAGATCATGATCCATCAGCCGGCAGGCGGTACCCAGGGCCAGGCCACGGAGATCGAGATTGCGGCGAAGCATATCCTGAAGACAAAAGAGAAGCTGAACAGGATTTTGGCCGAGAATACCGGAAGAGATTACGAGCTTATATGTGCAGATACGGAGCGTGATAACTGGATGAGCGCCCAGGAGGCAAAGGATTATGGGATTATCGACATGGTGCTTACATCCCATGAAGCTAAGAGCGATCAGTAAATGAAATTTGTTTAGGAGTGAAGGAATGGCAGGAAAAATGATCGGAAGCGATATCAGGTGCTCATTCTGCAATAAGACCCAGAATCAGGTCCGCAAGCTGATTGCCGGTCCGGCAGGGGTCTATATCTGTGACGACTGTATCGAGATTTGCGCGGATATTTTGGAGGATGAGCTGCAGGATGAAGAAGAAGAGGAAAGTGTCCGTCCCGATATTAACCTTTTGAAGCCTATTGAGATCAAGAACTTTTTGGACGAATATGTTGTGGGACAGGAGGAAGCGAAGAAGGTTCTCTCTGTTGCCGTCTATAATCATTACAAGAGAGTAATGGCGCCGAGAGATCTGGATGACGTGGAGCTGCAGAAGAGCAATATCATCATGGTAGGACCCACCGGATCCGGCAAGACCTATCTGGCGCAGACCCTGGCAAAAATCATCAACGTACCCTTTGCCATTGCGGATGCGACCACATTGACGGAAGCCGGGTATGTGGGAGAAGATGTGGAGAATATCCTCCTGAAGTTGATCCAGGCGGCAGATTATGATGTGGAACGCGCTCAATACGGAATGATCTATATAGACGAGATCGATAAGATTACCAAAAAAGGCGAAAATGTATCCATTACCCGGGATGTTTCCGGAGAGGGAGTCCAACAGGCTCTCTTGAAGATCGTGGAGGGCACGGTGGCAAATGTACCGCCTCAGGGAGGAAGAAAGCATCCTCACCAGGAGCTGATTTCCATCGATACTTCCAATATTCTCTTCATTTGCGGCGGCGCTTTTGACGGGCTGGAGAAGATTATCGAGGCGAGACTGGACCGCAAGGCCATCGGTTTTAACACGGAGATTACGCAGAAAACCACCAAGGAAATCGGAGAGCTGCTGCAGGAGGTTACGCCTCAGGATCTGGTGAAATTCGGTCTGATTCCGGAATTCGTGGGCAGAGTGCCTATCTGTGTGGCGCTTCGGGGACTGGACAGGGAAGCGCTGGTTCGGATTCTGCGGGAGCCGAAAAATGCGCTGATCAAGCAGTATAAGAAGCTGTTCGATATGGATGGGGTGGAACTCACCTTTGAAGACGGGGCAGTGGAATCCATTGCAGCCAAGGCTTTTGAGAGGAAGATCGGGGCCAGAGGTCTGCGCTCCATTATGGAAGATATTTTGATCGATACCATGTATGCGATACCTTCCGATGAGACCATAGAGGAATGTATTATTACGGAAGATACGGTGGAAGAAGGGAATGCGCCCCTGACGATTCACAGGAATGAGCGCAGGATAGGTTTGAATAAAGCGATATGATAAAAACGCCGTCCTCTTGTGACGGCGTTTTGTTTCGGGGCAGGAAATACTCTCCCGGGGAGCGGAAAGGAAGTAACAGTATGGTTATCAAAAAGGTCAGTCTGGAAACCGTATGCGGCGTCACCAGTAAGCTGCCGGACACACAGCTGCCGGAGCTGGCATTTGCGGGAAAAAGCAATGTGGGAAAATCATCACTCATCAATGTGCTGATGAACCGCAAGGCTCTCGCACGCACCAGTGCCCAGCCGGGCAAGACGCAGACCATCAACTATTATAATATCAATCAGGCCCTTTATTTTGTGGATTTGCCTGGATACGGCTATGCCAGGGCCAATGAACAGGTGAAGGCCCAGTGGGGGAAGATGGTGGAGAATTACCTGCATAAATCCGGACAGCTCAGGCTGGTATTTCTGCTGATCGATATCCGGCATGCGCCTTCGGAAAACGACCGTATCATGTATCATTGGATTTTGGAAAACGGCTACGATCCTGTCATCATAGCCACCAAGCTGGATAAAATCAAGCGCAGCCAGGTGCAGAGCCAGTTAAAGCAGATCCGGACGGGCCTGGGAGCGGAAGAGGGAATCAGGTTCATTCCATTTTCGGCGCAGACAAAACAGGGGCGGGAGGAGATCTACCGGATTATAGACGCAATCCTGGAGGAAAATGTATGAAAAAATATTGTAAGGCACTGGTTAATCTGGCGGTGGCATTTCTTATATTGATCGGCATCGTGTGGCTGCTGCCGAAGATGTTGGTCTTTTTGGCTCCCTTTGTGGCAGGCTGGATCATTGCTCTGATTGCCGGACCGCTGGTGCGTTTTTTTGAAGAAAAAATCAAGCTGAAGCGGAAAATAGGCGGTGCCTTTGTCATAATCGCCGTGATTGCGCTGGTGGTATTGGTGATTTATATTGTCTGTGCACAGCTGTTCGAACAGGTACGGGGACTGGCGTCCTCCCTGCCGGAAATGTTTCAGAAGATGGAAGAAGATTTCATCAGCATCGGGAATAATCTGAATCAGCTGTTGTCCAGACTTCCGGGCAATATCCACCTGAATCTGAACGGAAACGGGATAAAGCTTGATTCTTATCTGGGGGAGGTCCTGGAGCGATTTGGTTCGCCCACCATAGAAGCGGCGGGAAATCTGGCAAAACAGCTGCCGTCTATCTTTATCGCCACGATTATGGCGCTGCTCTCTTCTTATTTTTTCGTAGCGGAGAGGCAGCAGGTGAACGAATGGTTTCGCAGGCATATGCCGGGGGTGGTTCAGCGGCGTTACCATATGATTCAGGAGAGTCTGGTGAAGTCGGTGGGAGGCTATCTGAAGGCGCAGCTTAAGATTGAAGTCTGGATGTATTTGCTGCTCCTGGCGGGGCTTGGGATTCTGCGGGTGAATTACTTCGGCCTGATTGCGCTGGTAATTGCGTTTCTTGATTTTCTGCCCTTTTTGGGAACGGGAACAGTGCTGATTCCCTGGGCGGTCATACGGATATTGACGGCAAACTATAAAACGGCGATCGGCTTGTTGATTATCTGGGCGGTGGGGCAGCTGGCAAGACAGTTGATCCAGCCTAAAATTGTGGGAGATTCCATCGGCGTGCCGCCCCTGCCGACATTGTTTTTGCTCTATATCGGTTATAAGATCAGCGGCGTGATCGGAATGATCATCGCAGTGCCTATCGGCTTGCTGGTTTATACATTGTATGAGGAAGGGGCATTTGATACGACAAGGAACAGCATATTGATTTTGATTGCCGGGATAAACCACTTCCGGCGTCTGGAGACGGAGGATTTATCAGAGATCCGAAAGATGGCGGAAGAGGAGGAAAAACCGGAAATAAAAACGGAAAAATAATTTTTGGAAGTTGAAACTTTATTCGCCGAAAAGCGTTTTATAAGAAGAGGAGTATGCTGAAGCATACTCTTTTTTGCATATGATATTTTTTACAATATTGTATAACAGGTTATGCAACTTTGATACAAAGATATTTTACAATATTTGCAGTAAAGTGATAGGCTCCGGGATATTAATAGATAGAAGAAGAGGTAATACGCAAGCAAATAATGATGAATGCAGGTATGGATGACCGCGAATTACAATTGAAGATTGATGCGTATGGCGACATGTTGTTCAAGCTCAGCTTCATACGTCTCCAAAATGTGCAGGATGCGGAGGATGTGGTGCAGGAGGCTTTTTATCAATATGTGAAAAAGGGCGGTTCCTTCGAAAGCCCGGAGCATGAGAAGGCCTGGCTTTTGAAGGTTACCTTGAACGCATGCCGGAAGGTATGGCGCAGTGCATGGAAGCGGCATCAGTGCGATTGGGAGCAGGAAGCGGCTGACGGATCTCATTTGACGCAGGCCGTCGTTCCCGGACCGGAGGAGAGCGCGTGCCAAAAGGAGGAGCGCCGCCGGCTGATGGGGAAAGTAATGGCTCTGCCTGTAAAATATCGTGATGTGGTACACCTTTTCTATTATGAGGAACTTTCTGTGAAGGAGATCGCTCTTGTTACAGGGCGGGCGGAGTCTACGGTGACCTCTCAGCTTACCAGGGGAAGAAACCTGCTGAAGAAGTCGCTAAAGGAGGAATATGAATTTGAATAAATTTCAGAATGCGTATCAACAGGCGGCGAAGGAACTGCCGGAATTCCGCATGGATGCGGCCATGGCGCAGGATGAGCTGCATCATTATAAGATGCGGAAGCAGGGAAGAAAATATTTTATTATAAAGGGATGTACTGCGGCAACCGTATTCCTGCTGTGCGGCGCGGGGACGGTAGCGGCCAGGAGCTTCAGAGACAGCATCGTCAAGGTGCACGAGAACGGTTTTATCATCACCAGTGAGCCCAAACCCCAGGTGCAGGAGGACGGAATTCTTGGCCTGGCCTCTATTTTGAAGGAAGGGGGGGTATTTTCCATAGAGGACGATATCCCTGAGGATACAATATTGGAGGAATATGAACCGGAGGTGGAGGAATATGATTCAATGGAGACATTCCAGGCCCAGTCCCAGGCAGTGATTGCGGTTCCCGATGAAGCTCTGCTGGGCAGAGAATTTGCAAACGAGAGGATTCATGTAGTAGATGGCGGGAGCGAAATCTTTATACTGCTTTCAGATGAGGATATGTACTTTTCTATGAATCAGATGGACAACAGGGGCTATGAGAGTTACAGCACCGGCACGTCTTATATGGGGGAGAGCAGAAACGAGCGAAACTTTACCAACGGCCAGGGTCTGAATTATGTGATGTTTGATACGGTGGATGAAGCGGGGAATCTCGATTCCGTCCATGCGGTGATTTCTGTGAACGGCAGAGATCTGACTCTGACTTTTCAGGGATTTGAAGAGAGCGTTATCGAAAAAATATTATATACGCTGGATTTGACAGTGTATTTCGCAGAAGAGGAGACCAGATAGAGCCTGCCTCTCAAATAAGAAGAAAGGATGGACGACACAATGAAAGACACGATGAAGCGTAATATCTTAGTATATAACAATCAGACAAAAATTGCGGAGAAAATGATTCCGTTGTGTACGGGGGAAGGGCTTTCCGTATTGGTGGCGGCTAGTGTGGAAGGGCTGTACGAGATCCTGAAGTCGACGGAGCTGCATCTGATGCTGGTAGATGTGGAGCTGAATGATAAGGGCTGGGACAAAGGGATAGAGATGATTGCAAATCTGAGACGCAAAAGCAGTATTCCGCTTATCGTGGTGTCGGCCCAATCCGCGGAGACGGCGAAGATCATGGCGTTAGAGGCGGGAGCGGACGATTATGTTACGGCAGACTGCAATCCGCTGGAACTGCTGGCCAGAATCAAGTCTCAGCTGCGCAGATATACGCAGCTGGTGAATATGTGTGCCAATATTGACCGGATTTACAAGGTAGATGATCTGATCATTGACGATGCCCAGAGAAAGGTGACGGTGGAAGGCAGAAACGTGCGGCTGACGCCGATTGAATATAAGATTCTCCGTCTCCTGGTACAGCAGAAGGGCAAGGTATTTTCCAACAGCCAGATTTATGAGAATATCTGGCATATGCAGGCAATCGGCGCCGACAATACCATCGCGGTACATATTCGCCATATCAGGGAGAAGATCGAGAAGAATCCCAAGGAGCCCCGTTATCTGAAGGTAGTCTGGGGAAACGGGTACAAGGTTGGATGAGAGAGGCTGATAGCCGTGCGATAGAGGGAAGGGCCGAAACGGAATTGATTTGGCAGATGACAGGGCAGGCGAGGAGTCTGTCCTGCTTGCGATTTATGGCAATCGAAGGCTTGCGGAGTGCGGACTCCATTGTTCGCGATTGTTATGAATTGGGCCTGTGGTCAAAGCAACCGAATTGATTGCTGTGAACGGAGTGAACCGGTAACACGGAGCTTGCCCTGTATGGGCGCCGAAAGCAGCGGTTGACAAACAGGATGAGGTATTTTATGATAAGAAGCGGGCGAAAGGATGGAGGATAGGCGGAATAAAAATATCATAAAGGGTACAGGGAATGGGTGCATGTAATGTAGAAAGAGTGCATAATGTTCACGGGATACCGAAATGGGAGGAAGAAGGGAAAATGGATGGTGCAGGAATGAGTCTACAGATGGAAAGTCCGGCGAAAGCCGGGGAGAAAAAGGGGATCAGCGGAAGTACCATTAAGATTGTGGCAATAGTTGCCATGCTCATTGATCATATCGCGGCGGTGGTTCTGACCAGGCAGATTATGGCAGAGGGTTATGCAGATGCAATTATGGGTGGCCAAAGCAGCCTTACGAGCTGGATGGCGGAAAACGGAAGCCTGTTTATGATAAATACAGTTATGCGTGCCATTGGCAGACTGGGCTTTCCCATATTTTGCTTTTTGCTGGTGGAGGGATTCGGAAGGAGCAGAAATATCAGGAAATATGCCCTGCGGCTCGGCCTGTTTGCGCTGATTTCGGAGATACCCTTTGATCTGGCGCTGACCGGCAGGTGGTGGTATACAGGCTATCAAAATGTGTATTTCACGCTGCTTCTGGGGCTTTTGGCTTTGTGTGGATATGGATTTTTCGTAAAATACGAGAAGAGGGAGGGAATGGACTGCACCGAGGTGGAGATAGACGAGTTCTGCAAGGAGCTGCCCAGATACAAACGCCCCAAGGAGATCATCTTCCACGAGATTCCCAGGAACGCCACGGGCAAAATCGAGAAGCCAAAGCTGCGCAAGATGTACGGCGCGGACCAGTTGGTGGCCCAGGAGAACAGAGGGTAAGCAGTCTGGTTTCACGGCAAGTGAAATCGTTAAGCAGTATAAGTACCGAAAGGAACCGGAACCATGCCCAATACCAAGCTAGCTCTAGAATCCTCCCTAAAGAAGCTCCTGCTGCGCAAGCCCCTGGACAAGATCACCATCAACGACCTGACCGCCGACTGCGGCATCAGCCGCATGTCCTTCTACTACCACTTCCGGGACATCTACGACCTGGTGGAGTGGGTCTGCGTGGAGGACGGCAGACGGGCCCTCCAGGGCAAGAAGACATACGAGACCTGGCAGGAGGGGCTGGGGCAGATTTTCGAGGCGGTGCTGGAGAACAAGCCCTTCATCCTGAACGTCTACCGCGCCGTCAGCAGGGACAAAATCGAGAGCTACCTTTACAAGCTCACCTACAGCCTGATTGCCGATGTAGTGGAGGAGAAATCCGCAGGCACAGTCCTGGCGGAGGAAGACAGAGCCTTCATTGCGGAATTCTACAAATACGGCTTCGTAGGCGTCATGCTGGACTGGATCGCGGAGGGGATGAAAGCGGACTATCAGGAAATCACCCGCCGGGTCTGTGTCCTGATGCACGGCAGCATAGATAATTCTGTACATAATTTCAAATCTTCAGGAAAATGACCTCCCTGATTTTATCAAAACAGCCCGAGTGATAAGTTTTTTATCATCCGGGCCGTTTTGTAAATTGGAAAGCGCATAAAAATGCATTAAGATACCATCATAAGGAACAGCACACAGAGCAATATCAGAAAGGATGGCATCACACAATGGCAAAGAACAAAAAACTCGCAATCACAGCAGCAATCGCGGCAGGCGCAGGTGCCGCCGCCATAGCGGCAAAGAAGCATAAGACAGGGCAAAGGGCAGCCCAAAGGAAGACAGCCCCGGTTGCAGGCCTGAAAGATTACCGCAACACGGAGCTGGGAAAGCACGAAAAGAACAGCAAGGGAATCTACTACACAAACGGCAACTACGAAGCCTTCGCAAGGCCCAGGAAGCCCCAGGGCGTGGAGGGGAAGAACGCCTACATCGTAGGCAGCGGCCTGGCCTCCCTGGCGGCGGCCTGCTTCCTGGGCCTGACCGGGAGCCTGGGGGAGGTCTTCTACTGGCTGTTCCAGGGGGCTCTGGCCTTCTTTGTGGAGGGGCTGCTGAACCTGATCCCGCTGCTGTGCTGCATCGGCGGCGGTCTGGGTTGTCTGTGGGCCGGCCTGCGCAAACGGAAGCAGGCCCGGCGCTACCGGAATTACTTGGCCATGATCGGCCGGCAGACCTCCGTGTCCATCTCCGCACTGGCTTCGACCCCCGGGCGGTCCCCCGCCAAGGTGCGGGACGACCTGGCCGACATGCTGGATGACGGCATCTTCCCCCAGGGCTTTCTGGACTACGGCGGGGACCGGCTGGTTCTCACCGGCGACGGCGTCCCGGAGCCCCCCAAGGCACAGCCAGCGCCCCCTCCGCCCGCGAAGGAGGATGAAAACGCCATCCTTGCGGAGATCCGGGCCGTCAACGACGCCATCGACAACGAAAAGATGTCCGCCCAGATCGACCGGATCGGGGTGATCACCGCAAAGATTCTGGACTACCAGAAGAGCCACCCGGACAAGGCCGCCCAGCTCCACAGCTTCCTCAGCTACTACCTGCCCACCACCCTGAAGATCCTCCGGGCCTACGGCCAGCTGGAGGACCAGGAGATCTCCGGCCAGAACATCACCGCCGCCATGTCCCGCATCGAGGGGATGATGGACAAGGTGGTGGAGGGCTTT
>OFFY01002182.1_pt1 | contig 14445 bp, 16 predicted proteins | sample 1521481 | NCBI WGS metagenome assembly OFFY01 (sample SAMEA3504117, study PRJEB24116) | mouse gut metagenome | biome: mouse gut; feature: mouse-associated habitat; material: faeces | place: Denmark | collected 2011
GCTCCCCCTGCCGCTTACCCCCTTACTCTCACTTTCAAGCCGGACAATTCCACATCAGGATAGCCGACAATATGATATTCTCCGTTCCGGCTCTCCACTCGTGAAGTAGTCCAGATTTCAGTATTTTGCCATTTGTCCGTATCATAATTATAGGTTTCCTCGTTGCGCAAAAACTCTATGCCGCTTCCGCTTGTGTAGTAGTGTCCTTTGTCTGTTTCATATCTGCCACTTGCGTTCATGTGAAGTCTGCTAACCTCTTTAACTGGCTTGTCATAGTAGGCAAGATTGCTTTGTACCTCGTCCAGTTTGTAAAGAATATTGCGGTATTCCTCCAACTTCTGCCGCTCGTCCGCTGTCTTAATCTGCTTGTAATCGTCCACCCCCGATAAATCGTCATAATCACGATAGCCGGAAATATAAAGCACTGTTTCAAGCTGTCTTTTCAGCTTTGCCATTTCGCCAGATAACGCCTTTAAGTCTGCCATAAGCCTATACCTCGCTTTCTTCTGCAAAATACATTTCTTTCAAATATCCGTATATCCTCGGCATTTCCTTAATGTCGATATGTTCCAACATTTCAGAAATTTTATAGTAGTAGTCAAGAATATTTTCACCGCTGTTCAGGTGGTAATCATCAGTATTTACTACGCCACTTCCGGCAAGATAGCCAAGATAAAAAATATAAATATCATCATAGCCAATTTTCGCCCTTGATGTTTTCATGCCACAATTTGAACCGGCTTCTTTAGTACCATAAAAGTGTAGTAGTTAGAGAGTAATTAACTCTGACATCTACGCTTATTTTATTATAATAGGGGAAGCAGTTGGTATGGCATCGGCTTTTTTGGATTTTTAACATCCGTCAATAAAACCGCCAACCAACCCCTTATTATAAATATTCGCTTAGGCAGGTTGATACTCTATGAGAGCTTTCGTGTAACGAACTAAACTGAATCGTAATAAGTGTGGATGGTTTTACTGATTGCTAATAAAAAAATTACCAGGACAGGAGATTATTATGATCAGCGTAGGAATTGATGTGGCAAAAGGGAAAAGTACGATATGTATACTGAAACCTTATGGGGAAATTGTCAGCAAGCCGTTTGGCATCTCCCATGTAGAAAAGGATTTGGGGGAACTTGCGGTTATGCTTCTAAGGTTTGATGATGAAGTAAAGGTTGTTATGGAGGCAACTGGCATTTATCATCTTCCAGCCCTTACATATTTTAGCTGTTATTAATCCATACTTGATGAAGGTATACCGCAGCGAAGATCTTAGAAAAGCAAAGACAGACAAAATAGATTCCAGGATCATTGCTAATTATGGCATTGAACACTGGTTTACAATGGCAGAGTTTAAAGCATCGGATGATGTGTATGGGGAACTTAAGATGCTGGGACAGCAATACAGACACTATATGAAGCTGCATATCATGTCTCTGCATGAATTGACGCATTTGCTGGATTATACAATGCCTGGAATCAAGGGGATGCTTGCAAGTTGGAATGAAGGAAACCGAAAGGATAAACTGAGTGATTTTGTTGAACGGTTTTGGCACTATGATACCATCACATGCCTTAGTGAAACAGAATTCATAAAGCAGTACACGTCCTGGGCAAAAAAAGAAATACCATCAGAGCCAGGACAAGGCGCAAGCCATATATGCCCTGGCCCGTGAAGGAATTCCCACCGTATCTTCAGAAACCCCATCCGTCAAAATGCTGGCAACTGAAGCGGTTCGGGTGCCCAAAGAAGTTGATGCAGCCCTAAGCATAATCTTATCACGAATGCAGGAATTGGCAAAGAGCCTGCCGGAATATTCCGTTGTGAGGGGAATGGGAGGCGTGGGGGAAGTTCTGGCACCAAAGTTAATTGCTGAAATTGGTGATGTTAGAAGGTTCCATAGCGGAAAGGCTTTAATAGCATATGCGGGAATTGATACGCCGCCTTATGAATCAGGGCAATTTGTTGGTTCTAATCGAAAGATAACTAAACGTGGATCGGCGGCTCTGCGTAAAGTCGGCTATGAAACCATGAGGTGTATAAAAACGCACCCAAGGCCAGATGATCCAGTTTACCAGTATATAGTCAAAAAAGAAGCTGAAGGCAAGGCAAAAAAAGCCGCTAAAATAGCAGGGCTGAATAAGTTTCTCAGAATATATTACGCACGAGTTAAAGAAGTCTATACGGATATAAAATAAATATCAAAATGAAAGACTGCAAAAAGGCTACCTAAATGACAGTCTATTTGTTGTGCCTAATTTTATAAAAGAAAAATATTTTAAAAACCTGCAAAAAAATATTGACTTTTCTTAGCAGGTTTTATTTCATAAATAAGTTTTGCGTTATAATTGATTGCCGGGTGTTCACTCTTTGCAATTTCATCAAGTAATGGCTTTATTGCGTCTACCTTTTCTTTTGCCTTTCGTTCTTCTTCTCTGTCTAATCTCCATTTATGGGAATCAATCAATGCCATATATGCCGGAAAACCGTATGTACTGTAAACATATTCCAAGAAATGCCCCATACCGCCGTTTTCATCATCTACCCAATAATCCGGGAATGTGATAACCTCAATAAACTTTTTAATATCCTTTTGTGGCACAGATGAATTGACATACATCTTGTTTTCTTTATCGCACACATACACAACAAAATCTTTCATGGAAGAAACACAACTCATTGCGCTAAAATGCCATACAATTTCTTTCGGCAGTTCCAGTGGTTCTACTTTTATCACTTCTATCTTGTTCATATTTCAGTACCCCACTTTCTATTTTTCTTGAACGATTTTATTACGTTCAAAAGAAAGCTCATAACGGCAATGTTACTGATTCCCTCGACTTCCCATGTGATTTCATCAACAATCTGCTTTCTTTCCTCATTCACGCCACATTGCCCCCCATTTTTCCAAAAACAGCCTGATAAAGGTTTCAAGGTATTCTGCTATGCCCTCATTAGAAATACTGTCAATCATTGCGTGGAGTTTCTGTTTATTTTCCGTCACTGTGCCGCCCTGCCTTTCCTGCACGTTTGGCAAAATAATAAATCTGTGCCAACGTGTCAGCACTTTCAGTTTCTGCAAGGATTTTAGAAGTACGCTCCCGGTACTCCTGCACCCAATAGGCGGTATCTGCATAATGTTCTGGCAATCCTAACTCAATCTTGCCTTTTGCGTACAAATACCCAATTTTAAAAGCGTAAATAATAGCTTTTGTCTTTCCCATAGGCGCATAGTCAGCAATTTTCAGCAACGTCAAGTAGTGACACTTCTCCGGGCTGTCAAGCATTTCCATAGCTTCATCATCAGGCATAGCGGCTGTCATGTGGATATAATATTTTGCAAGGCTTTTTAACTCTGCCGCTGTCGATTTTACATTCTTTTTATTCATTTTCTTGTAACTATTCAGCCTTCCTTCTAAAATCAACGCACCCAGCACCGGCTAAAAAATAGCCGGTGTTCCCAGAAACAGTTTTTTTATGTTTTCCAGTATTGGTATGTTCCTCCGTTTCAGCGTTTCTATGATTGTCAGAATGTTGCAGTACATCTCCTGCCCGCTCTCTTTCCGGAACCCTCCTGCCATCTTCTGGCGGTTTTTTGCTTTCCTCAGATCCCTTTCGCTCATGTTATCGTCAAAAGGAACCTCAAAGTCTTGCAGGAACAGCAAATGGTTTCCCATATACTTCTCCATACGGTTCAGCAGCTTTTTTTCATCCTTACGGGCATACTTGTACTTTGTCTTTTGGTTTTCTTCCCTCCCCTTGCCTATCAGCTCACGGTATCTCTCTTCATATTCTTTTATCAGCTCTTGCGGGAATGCCTCTTTCCCCTTGCTTATGGCCTGTTTCCTCCTGCGGTTCATTTCACACAGCAGGGATATCATTTCCTCTGACCAGCTGTTCCCGCTCTCCTCACTGTTCTTTTTCAGATATCGGATGATATGCACATTGCATTCCCCATGACCCGTTCCAAAATGATAAAGGGCTGTCTCGTGGTCATGCACAAGGATGCCTGTAAATTTCGCTAAAAAACGCACCTTTTTCATTGTCGCTATGGTCTTGTCTTTCATCACCCGGTAGACCACAGCTTTCTCCATGCTGAAGTTCCTGATATAGCTCTGCTTCCCGTTCACACTCACTACTGTCGCATCCGTCATCACTACCCGGTGGTTTAGCAGCTCTTCCTCCAAATGGGCAACGCTTCCCTGTGCTTTTTCAGAAAAAGACCTGCAAAAATGATACACGCTCCCCGCTGACAGCCCCAGGGCATTGCCTCCTGCAGCGTCCAGGAAGGCTGCAATCCTTTCAGCTGCCATCACTCCTTCACTATATAGCGCCACAGCCATTGCCTTTACATTTGGCCCATAAACCACATCGCTGCGGTACTCGGGCGGTATGGTGAAATGCCCATTGCTGTCCGCATAGATCCGCACCTCCGTGATCAGCGGCGCTGTATCAAGGTCTATCTCGTACTTTGTGATATACTTCCCGCCTGCCAGACTGCCGATTTCCCGTACCTGATGCCGGCATTTTCCAGACAGGAGCTTTTCTTCCACGTCTGCTTTGGTAAGAGTAGTGCCTTTGTGGCCTTTCTGCCCGCCTGCCTTACGCCCGGTCTTTTCCCTTCCATTATAAGTATTGGCCGGCCTGCCTGCCTTCTGATCGGTAGAGGGCGGATTAGAAGTGTTGGAACTGTCATTGTTAATAATGCTCTTAAGCCGTTCGTTGTCGTCACGTAAAAGCTGGTTTTCGCAGGTCAGCTCACTGATCCGGGCGTTGAGGCGCTCAACATCCTCTTTGTGCTGCGTTTTTTCAACACGCAGATCCTTTTCCACCGCATCAAGGCGTCCCATCACTTCCATGAGCTGGTTATAAATGCTTTTTTCATAATTGCCACCCAAACCGGAACGCCTCCCCCCTGCTGTTTACTGTATCCTTATTGTAGCAGAAACGGTATAAAAATGCGAACTACGCGCCTTGGGACATTCGTCAGATTGACAACGGGCTGCTGGGGAATTAAGACATGGAAAATACACCTATAAAGGGAAAAAAGCAGGATTATTGCGGTTATCTGCATAAAGTTATCCACAATCAGGGCAGGGAACAGAGATTTTATTGTGAAACAAAGCAGGACAAGCCCTGCCTTGTGGATAACTTTTTAAACAGCATCAAAAAATTTCGGCAGTTTTTTGGTGATTTTTTTGACAAGGCTGAATAGTTACAAAACAAATGAGAAATTTTTGAATAGCTATTGACAGAATTTACATTCATGGTGTACATTTATGTTGAGTGCTACTGGTAGAGCAGGCATGACTATGAGTTGTATGGGAAACTGTACACGCTTATTGGTCGTGCCTTTTTTGCGTTCCTGAAAACAAGGCGTACAAAATGGATAGAAGGGAGGGAACCGCTATGAAATTGTTAAAGGCGTTAAATAACAATGTGGCATTAGTGCTTGATGATGAAAAGACGGAATCTGTCGTTATGGGACGGGGGGTTGCATTTAGTGTAAAAATCGGACAGCATATTGATTCATCCCTGGTAGAAAAACATTTTGTGCTGAATGGTAAGAAAGGCAGAAAGGATTTTGACAGTCTCTTAAAACGTATTACTGTGAATGATATCGAATTGGCCAGCGGTATTATCAGACAGGGAGAAATGAGGCTGGGCTATCATTGTAATGACAGTATTCTGCTGACTTTATCAGACCATTTGGGAATGATGATGGAACGGGCAAAAGACGGGATTTATTTTGGAACGCCGCTTGAATGGGACATCAAACTGATTTATCCGAATGAGTATCAGTTTGCCAGAGAAGTGGTGGAAAATCTGAAAGAGAAAACCGGATATGAGATTCCTGAACAGGAAGCAGCCTTTATTGCCCTGCATTTCATCAATGCAAATTTCAGTACCAGTGGTATGCAGAAGACCATGATGTACACGAAGGTTATCCAGAATATTCTCAATATTGCCAAGCTGTTCTATGGCAGGGAATTTCGCGAGGATAGTTTTGATGTCAGCAGATTTATCACGCACGTCCGCTATTTTGTAAGGCGGCAGATGAATGGGGAGACGCTTGAAATGGATCTGGATATTGCGAGGGTAGTTGTACAGAAATGCCCAGAGGATTATAAGTGTGCCCAAAAGATCAGCCACTTTCTGAACAAGACTTATGGGTGGAGTGTAAGTGAGGGGGAAAGGCTATATCTGGCTCTGCATTTAAACCGGATTAACCAGAATAAATAACTGATGGAGAGTCTGGTGCCTTTAGGACAGAAGTAACACATATTTAAGAAAATGATCAGGAGGGTACATAATGAAATATGCAGAAGAAGCAAAAAAGATTGTGGAACTGGTAGGCGGTGAGGGGAATATCAACAGCCTTGTGCATTGTGCTACCAGATTGCGTTTTGAGTTAAAAGATGACGGAAAGGCAAAGAAAGAAGAGTTAAACAAGCTGAAATATGTGCTTCAGGTAGTGGTTAGCGGGGGACAGTATCAGGTTGTTATCGGCCCGGCAGTCAATGATTATTATAACGCCATATTGTCTGTTGCCAATCTTGGGGGAAAATCTGAGGAGAAGGAAGGCTCAGGAAAAAAGGTCAAGCTGACAGACCGGATCATGAAAGTGATTTCCGGTGCATTTTCACCATTGATTCCCCTGTTGGCGGGCGCAGGTATGGTAAAAGCACTGCTGACAGTATTTACCCAGTTTGGTTTGATGCAGAGTGATGATCCTACATATTTGATTCTATCAGCAGCAGGAAATGCGGCATTTTATTTCCTTCCTGTTTTTCTGGGAATCACGTTGGCAAAACAGTTTGGGGGAAATGCATATGTGGGCGGAGGTATCGGTGCAGCCCTGCTTGATCCTAACTTTACCGGCCTGCTTGCAGTAGAAGGTGGCGTGGATTTTATGGGAATCGGCATAACGCCCATTGATTATTCATCTACTGTGTTCCCGATTTTTATTGCTGTGCTGGTATACAGCCAACTGGAAAAGTTTCTGAAAAAAATAGTGAAAAAAGAATTGCAGTTATTTTTAAATCCAATGTTGTCGCTTATGATTATGGTGCCTTTTACGGTAATGATTTTCGGCCCATTTGGTACAGTTCTTGGCGATAAAGTATCTGCGGCGGTGATGTGGCTGTTTGGATTCAACAGGATTCTTGCAGGAATCGTTTTGGGAGCAGCCTATCCTTTCCTGACACTTTTGGGGTTGCATTGGGGATTTACCCCTATTACGCTCCAGAACCTGACGAATTATGGCGGGGATATGGTAGAGGGTGTATGTGTATGTGCAGTATTCGCAGAAATAGGGATTGCAATCGGCGCATATCTGAAGGGGAAAAAGCATTCAAGAATCCGCGAGGTTGCCGGACCTACAATCCTGACTGCTGTTTTTGCCGGTGTGACTGAGCCTATTCTTTATGGTATCATCATGAACTACAAACGCCTGTTGGCAGTGGTGGCTATTGCAAGTGGTATTGGCGGGGCGATAAACGGTGCGTTACATGTGACTTGTGATGCATTTGTATTCCATAATATTTTCTCACTTGCGATGGGAGCATATTCGCCGTTCCTGCCCTATCTGCTTGGAATTTCGGTTGCACTGGTTTCAGGAGCGGTGATGACTTATTTCTGGGGGATTACGCCGGAGAACAAAGAAGATTTTGAAGCTGAAGCAGAGATGGAAACAGTAACGGAAGCAGAAAAGAAGGAGGAAACTATAACAAAGAAGGCAGAAAGAACTGCCGGGCAAGGGGAAACGGTAGAGATCTGTTCACCGTTGACCGGAGAAATTGTTCCTTTGGACGAGGTGGAGGATGAAGTGTTTGCCAGCGGCGTGGCAGGCTTAGGGCTTGCAATCCGTCCTTCGGAAGGGATTGTCCATGCTCCCTGTGATGGTGAAATTTCATTGGTATTCCCTTCCAAACATGCGATTGGAATGACCACAAAAGATGGGGTGGAGCTGCTGATCCACGTAGGGATCAATACGGTAATGCTGGAAGGAGAAGGGTTTGAGACTCTGGTTGAGGAGGGAACTCAGGTAAAAGCAGGGCAGCCATTGCTCCGCTTTGAGTCATCATTCATTCAGGAAAAAGGGTATCTGCTGACTTCGCCTGTGCTGGTAACGAATGCTGATGACTTCCAAAAAGTAGACTGCCCTGTTTCAGGACAGGTAAAAGCGGGAGAATTTATTTACAGGGTAATTAAGTAACAGTGATGAAACAGACGGGTAGCAGAAAGGGATGGTTTTCATATGAAAAAAGATTTTTTATGGGGCGGTGCAGTAGCCGCCCATCAGGTGGAAGGCGCTTATAATGTGAACGAAAAGGGCCTCAGTATTGCAGACGTTATGACCGGCGGCAGCAGAGAAAAGGCGCGCGAGATCACAGACGGCATTCTGGACGGAAAGTATTATCCAAACCATGAAGGAATCCGTTTTTATGACCATTATAAGGAGGATATCAAGCTGTTTGCCGAGATGGGTTTTAAATGCTTCCGTACAAGCATTGCATGGAGCCGTATCTTCCCTCAGGGGGATGAAGAAAAACCCAACGAAGCCGGACTCCTGTTTTATGATGAGCTGTTTGATGAATTACATAAATATGGTATAGAACCGGTTGTCACTCTGTCCCATTTTGAGATGCCTTATGGGCTTGTAAAAAAGTATGGCGGATGGAGAAGCCGGAAAATGATCGCATTTTTTACCCGCTTTGCCTATACCGTTATGGAGAGATATAAAGATAAGGTCACTTATTGGCTGACCTTTAATGAAATCAATAACCAGATGATCGTGACCAATAATCTGTATGCTTTTACCAATTCCGGCATTGTATTTGGGGAAGGGGAAGATAAGGAGAAAGTGGTTTATCAGGCGGCTCATTATCAATTTGTAGCCAGTGCGCTGGTAGTGGAGAAGGGACATGAAATTAAACACGATTTCCAGATCGGGTGCATGATCGCGGCATCGCCTCTTTATCCTTATAGCTGTAACCCCAGAGACATTTTGCTGGCGCAAAGGCAGGACAGGAAGTTTAATCTTTTTTTTGCAGACGTACATGCAAGAGGGTATTACCCTTCTTATATAAAAAAGGAATGGGAAAGACGGGGTTACGAACTGGATATTACGGATGCAGATAGAAAGATTCTCTTGAATGGATGCGTCGATTTTATTGGTTTTAGCTATTATTTGAGCGGTGTTTTATGTGCTGACCCTGAAGTGGAAAAAGTGGGGAACGATCTGGAGGCAATTCCGGATGCGGTAGAAAATCTATACCTTCCGAGGACGCCATGGGGATGGGCGATTGACCCTGAAGGGCTTCGGTATGTGCTGAACCAATATTATGAACGCTATGGGCTTCCTTTGTTTATTGTTGAAAATGGCTTTGGCTATGAAGATGAAATAGAAGATGGACAGATTCATGATGAAAACAGAATCCGTTTTCTTGGTGATCATATCCGGGAAATGGTAAAGGCGGTAGAGGAAGACGGCGTGGACGTCATGGGCTACACAGTATGGGGGTGCATTGACCCGGTATCGTTTACCACCGGGGAAATGCGAAAACGCTATGGCTTTATCTATGTAGACAAAAAAGATGATGGCACCGGAACATATGAAAGAATAAAGAAGGACAGTTTTTACTGGTATCAGAATGTGATCCGGCAAAATGGGATCATAGAATAAAAAAATATTATAAATCCCGTAAAGGGTGGAAGGAGAAGGCAGCAATGAAAGAATTCAGTTATGTGATCACAGATGAGGTGGGAATCCATGCAAGACCGGCGGGGATGCTGGTGAAAGAGGCAAAGAAGTATGAAAGCAAGGTTGTGCTTTCCAAAGATGGAAAAAAAGCAGAGGCAACAAAGCTGATGGCGGTCATGGGATTAGGCGTAAAATGCGGGCAGACCGTGAACATTGAAATTACAGGGGCTGACGAAGAAGCGGCTTATGAAGGGATGGTTGCATTTTTTAAAGAAAATTTGTAATAACAGGGGGTACAGCCAGGCGTAAAGTCTGACTGTACCCGTAAGGGAATTATAATTATGGAGGTGAAGCGATATGCAGAGTTTTTTTGGGAAATCTGTGTATAAGGGGATTGTTGTAGGGCCGGTTGTTGTTTTAGGAAAGAGTGATTCTCAGGTAAGGCGGAAAAAAATTGAAGACACGGATCTTGAAATCAAAAGGGTAGAACAGGCTGGAGAACAGGCAAGGGAACAGCTTCAAAAGCTGTATGACAAAGCGGTAAAAGAAGTAGGGGAGGCAAGTGCCGCAATTTTTGAAGTGCATCAGATGATGCTAGAAGATGAAGATTATCTGGACGCGATCCATAATATGATACAGACCGAGAAAGTGAATGCAGAATATGCCGTTGCAGTGACAGGGGATAATTTCTCTGAGATGTTTGCGAGTATGGATGATGATTACATGAAAGCAAGAGCTGCTGACGTAAAAGATATATCTGACAGATTAGTGAGGAACCTGTCAGGGGATAAAGAAGTAGATTTGGGGAATATGGAGCCTGCCATCATTGTGGCAGAAGATTTAAGCCCCAGTGAAACGGTTCAGATGGACAAGGAGAAGATTCTTGCATTTGTAACTGTCCATGGGTCAACGAATTCCCATACGGCAATTCTTGCCCGTATGATGAATATACCGGCGCTGATCGGTGTTTCGATGAATCTGGATGAAATACATACCGGAATGCAGGCGATTGTTGATGGTTTTCATGGGGAAGTAGTTTTTGAGCCTTCAGAAGAACTGTGTGATACAGCTTTGCAAAAAGTAGCGGAAGAAAAGGAAAAGCAGCAGCTGCTCCAGACGCTGAAAGGAAAAGAGAACATAACACTGGACGGGAGAAAAATTAATATCTATGCCAACATCGGAAATGTTGGTGATGTGGGATATGCACTTGAGAATGATGCCGGAGGCATAGGACTGTTTAGAAGTGAGTTTTTATATCTTGGTAAGACAGATTTCCCCGCAGAGGAAGAGCAGTTTCAGGCATATAAACAGGTTGTGCAGATGATGGCTGGGAAGAAAGTGATCATCCGTACATTGGATATTGGTGCGGATAAACAGGTGGATTACTTTCATCTCGGAAAAGAGGATAACCCTGCTATGGGGTATCGGGCAATCCGTATCTGCCTGAAACAGCCGGAGATTTTTAAGGCACAGCTTCGGGCATTATTCCGTGCGGCTGTTTTTGGCAATCTTTCGATCATGTACCCGATGATCACTTCAACAGAGGAAGTTGAAATGATATATGATGTTGTACATGAGATTAAAAAGGAGTTGGAGAAGGAACAGATACCATACAAGGTTCCTGAACAGGGAATTATGATCGAAACGCCTGCGGCCGTCATGGTGAGCGATGAACTGGCAGAAATGGTTGACTTTTTCAGCATTGGGACAAATGACCTGACACAGTATACCTTGGCTATAGACAGACAGAATGAAAAGTTGGATGATTTTTATAATCCTCATCATAAGGCAATTATGCGAATGATTCAAATTGTGGTGGAAAATGCCCATAAGTGCGGGAAGTGGGCGGGAATATGCGGAGAACTTGGTGCGGATCTGGAACTTACAGAAAGATTTGTCCGTATGGGAGTAGATGAATTATCGGTTGCGCCATCCATGATTTTGAAAATCAGAAAGATAGTCAGAGAAATGAAGGCTGGTTAAAACTAAGAAACAATTTGGTATCAGGGAATATTTCATTGATATGCAGAAGGAGGCAGTTTCATGATGAAATCATTATGCGTATCGCTTAACTCTGCCGATCAGGTACAGGATTTTGTCAATATAATGAACAAAATTGAGGGGGATGTATTTCTTTCCACAGGCAGGTACATTATCAATGCAAAGTCCATCATAGGAATTTTTAGTATTGATTTATCAAAGAAGTTGGAACTTGAGATTGAGAGCTGGAAAGAGGAATACAGAATATTACTTGAAAAATATTTGAGTTAAAAGTGGTATGAATTGAATTATATACTGAACTACAGAGGAGGAAAATGCTTGGGAATTGGTTGCCGGATAATAGTATTTCGGATTGGAATTGGTTTTTTTTGGTGCAGAGATTCATAAACTGAAAGAGATTGTCATGAATACTGAAATGGAAAAATGTGCGCATCTTTATTCAGGGATCATCGGAATGCTGAAAATGAATAATGATATCATTCCGGTAGTGGATTTACATGAAAAGTTCTATAGGGAGCCATTTCCGATAAGTGGATATTCTTTTTATGCTATTTTTATCTTAGATGAGAAATTGATTGCGGTTCCCGTGAATGGAGTGGAACAGTACTATGACGTGCCATATGAATGTCTCTTTTCGGTTCCAATGATTTTAAAAGCGGAAAGGGGACAATTCATACAGCAAATCATCAATCTTGATGGCAGACTGATCCCAGTTCTTTCTTTGAAAAACATATTTGAAGAAATGAAAGATGACATATGGGAAGAACATAATAAAGATTATTCTTAAATCATCTCACTTTAGTATACTGAAAAACAGTATTCTGGAGGGGACGGCAATTACAAACAGGTGGCGGGATGAAACTCAATGAGAATACGGAACCTTACCGTATTATGATTGGCTAAATGCAGAGAAGGAGTATCAACAATGAAAACGGATAACACGGATCTTTTTGAAAATATGCCGGTTCCAAAGGCAGTCATAACGCTGGTCATCCCGACTGTTATCAGTCAAATTATAACGGTTATTTATAATATGGCGGATACTTTTTTTATCGGACAGATGAACGATCCGAATCAGGTTGCTGCTGCCACACTGGCACTGCCGCCTTTTGTCATGCTTACGGGAATAGCAAACTTATTCGGAATCGGGGGTTCAAGCCTGATTTCACGGAGCCTTGGCATGGGAGATCGGGAGAAGGCGAAGAAATGTGCGGCTTTCAGCATATGGAGCGCCGCCGCTGTGGCGCTTGTCTATGGTGTTGTCATGTATTTGGTTCGCCCAGTTATCTTTCCTCTGCTTGGCACGGACGCAAATACATATGGCTTTTGCTCTGATTATGTCTTGTGGACAATCACTGTCGGGGGTATTCCTACGGTATTGAACGCATGTCTAGCGCATCTTGTCCGAGCGGAAGGATATTCCAAAGAAGCAAGTTTGGGCGTGGCTTTTGGCGGTATCCTGAATATTATTCTTGACCCTGTATTGATATTTCCGCTGAAACTGGGCTTGACAGGTGCGGCAATAGCCACCATGCTGTCAAATGTGAACGCCATGTTTTATTTTATCCTGCTTTTACATAAAAACAAGGAGCGGACTGTAATTAAATTTTCAGTAAAGAGCTATACTTTGCAGCAGGGGATACCCAAAGAAATACTTCTTGTAGGTTTCCCCAGCTTTGTGATGATGCTGATGGGTGTATTCTCTAATGTGGTGCTTAACAAGATAGTCGTCTCGTATTCCAATCAGGCCATAGCCGGAATGGGGATTGCCAAGAAGATTGATATGCTTGCCTTTGCCATAGCTAACGGGATGACACAGGGCGTGCTTCCTTTAATCGGTTATAATTATGCTGCAAAAAATTATTCACGTATGCGCTCTGCAATCAAAACGGCATTTATTTATAGTGTAGCAGTTGCTTCTGCCGGGACAATATTTTTGTTTACCTGTGCAGTCCCGGTAGTAAGAGGATTTATTGACGATGCAGAGACGGTTGCTTATGGGCAGCACTTTCTTAGGATTATCTGTATAACCTGTCCGGCAGTTTCCGTGACTATGATGATTATATCTATTTTTCAGGCTACCGGACAGAAAACAAAACCGATGATTCTCTCATTATTGCGTAAAGGCGGACTGGATGTACCCTTTATGTTTATTATGAATGCCGTAGCAGGTGCAGACGGCATACCGTGGGCGACTCCGATTGCGGACTGCATTGCCGCAGGACTGTCAATATTATTGTTTGTGCCGTATGGGAAGCGGTTGAAAGAAACAATGGAGAATGATTGATAGAATTGAATCTGATATTTTATGATACATTCGATTTAGGAGAGGGAAGATTCTGTATGGTTTCTTTGCTGTATATCAGTGTGAGCGGAGGTTGAAGACAACGAAAGGTAAATGATGGCAATACGGTTTGAAGGGGGAGGCGTTTATTGGGAGATACCAATAGGCGCCTCTGCGCTTTCGGAGGAAGGAGGTGGTTATCATCCAGAAAATTAAGTGCCCGAACCATAAGTGTGGGAGACGTATTTTTGACATCGGCATAACGCGGTTCAGGATCATAGTAGAACTGAAATGCCCGCACTGCGGCGAAGTGGTACGGGTGTACTGGAAACCAAAGGAGAAGAAAAAATATACATAGATAAAAAGAACGGCGGGAGGATATCCTGCTGTTTTTGCTTTTACGGATTAAAGCGTTCCTTTTATGGGCATACTTATGCTATCAATGGAAAA
>OFFY01002183.1_pt1 | contig 14439 bp, 15 predicted proteins | sample 1521481 | NCBI WGS metagenome assembly OFFY01 (sample SAMEA3504117, study PRJEB24116) | mouse gut metagenome | biome: mouse gut; feature: mouse-associated habitat; material: faeces | place: Denmark | collected 2011
CCCCGGCAACACAAAAGCTATGCTCGCTACCCCACAAGACAGGGTGGCGGGCTGTTCGTTCGGTGGCTTCTTTTTCTATGGAGCGTTGGATAAATTGCCGTTCTGTCCGGGAGTGTTCCGCCCCCTTTCAGCGGCGTTGTCTCGCTCACTCCCTGCGGTGGGAGGTCTTGGCGCAATTATCACTCTCGGACGGTCATTCAGTTGTCAGGGGCAAAAAAGAAGCCGGTACATAGACGCACCAACCCCAGCGGGAGTTTTCCTCTCGCTGGGGTTCTTGTGTGGTTGTCTATGTACCGGCTCAAAAGCCGTATTCAGTTAGCCCACTAAATGGGAGTATTAGTTTAACATATAGAACTGGTGTTTGTCAATAATGATTGGAAAGATTTTTGCAATCTGTTCAATGTTTGCCGTTTGTCGTCAGCATGAAAATTCTAAGAGGAATAAACTTATTAAACATTTGAAGCTGATAATTTGTTATCCCTGGCATCAATCAACACAATATCGGGACATCCAGCAATACCAAGTTCATTGAGAACTCGTGTAACTTTTTCTAATTCTGCGTCACTAAAAAATAGGATGACTTTAATTGCACGATCTGTTCCGTTAGCTTTTTTGTATACCTCGACTTGATTTTCTAAATTCTTTTTTAACTTAGAATTGGATGCCAATTTAAACTCAACCAATGTCGCGTCTTTGCTTCCTTTTGAAATTTTAAAATCAACCGGGCCGCGACCATTATTAACTTCACGGTTTACATCAAAATCTGTTGCATACCAAACTAAACGATACATAATTTGGAGGTCGTTTTCACGCTTAAGAGGATGACCGTTCAGATAAAACAAACGATACCCGTCCATATTCTCAATGACATCTTTTAAAAACTGAACTCGCTGATACGCTTCATCATGGGAATTAGCATTAATTTTATAAAACGCTGTTCGAGCATTCAAACATTGCACAAGTTCTTGGAGTTGAGTGTTAAATAACATCCTGACTTCTTGGACGGCCTGAATACTAATAGAAGTTGCTTTTTCTTCATTATCTTCCTTATATTTAATATAATAGTCAATTAACTCTGGATGTGAACGAATTAATTCTGTAGCAATCCAATTCTTCTCCGTTTTGGACAATTCTTTTTGCTTTTTTGAAAGAACTTCGGTAAAATATTGATTTAATTCAAATCGAAGCGCTGCATCTTCGACCGAGGGGGCAATGTTCTGAAGATTGCCTAACATGTCAGCTCTGTTTATAAATGTTTCATCCCGTGTCAACAAGTCACATGGAGTGAGCAAAACATAGTCGTTATTACAAAAAGGTAAAATGTATTCTTTTGCTTTCCAAGTTTTGGTTTCATAATTAAATTCAACTCTTGGGACGCAAACTGTTTTGCATTGTGATGGAGACAAATTTTCTTTGGCAAATGCCGTCGTATAGTCTAATAGGTACTTTTTCGCAAAATTTGTTGTAAAGTCACTGATTTTATCTCGACCAACCAATGGGCTAATCAAGCATAGCTTTTCTAAATGTGAACTCTTAGTTATTTGCTCTTTTCCAAACTCTCTAAAGATTGTTTTGAGCCCAAAAAACAAATTTTCAGCAAAGTCCTTTCCTAATCCACGTCCTCCATTTCCATCCAAGCTAAAGCCCAACCATGTCTGCTTTACCTCTGAAAATAAATACCACGACGATAGCATTCCTTTAGGCGGCGTGTCATAGTTTCCTGCCTGCTGTTGTAAAAACAATAAATAGCGAATGATTTCCGCATGAATTTGTTGATATTCCGGTTTCTCGCTATTAAATAACAGAAATGGGTCTACAAAGAGGGGCATATCATTTATCAGAGAAATATTCACAGCACCATAAGATTCAATAATATCCTCGTCCACATCGAAAAAATCTGAAAAATAAATTTTAAGTTCTTCCACAAGGTTCCCCTCCCTCAACCAATTTTCCAATTACCCTATATCTACGGAAGTAGCCTAATCCACTATCAGATTTGGCGGTTACTGAGACTTTATCGGCTCTATAATCTTTGAATAAAGTACAGCTTCATCAATTTTATACATCAGCATACTTGCGAATATCAATCGGCGCATAGCATCTTCTTGTCCTATCTGAATATTTGCGTGGGCTTTAGGATTACGCAAGGCCGACATCGCTCCTGCAAGCATCTCCATAAATCCTTTTTGCGTGTTAGCCCCCGAATCAGTAGAGCGATCACAAAACTCTACTAAAGGGTTATTTATAGAAAATACCCGTTTCATTGCAGCATCGCCGTCAGGTACATTCCCCCAGGCCTTATCACCTGAAAAATTCTTTTTACCCTATCATTTATTTCAATAAATGCATCACAAGCCGCATTGGCATAACTCCCATCAAAATAAAGTTTCTTTGATACGTGGGCTATCCGAGGATGAATCAAATGGCACCAATCGTCTTGTCTATTGAAATTCTGTGCCAACAAGATATCTAATACTTCAATTCCTTGTCCAAAGGCAAATGGATTTATGTAAATATGAATGGTATTTCAACTTGCGGGAACTTCTCTAAACAGTCTATTTTTGATCGCCATCAACTGATTGCTAAGTAAAGGTTGCTCATGCTCAATATCTTTAGCAATAATAAGAAGTTCTTCGCGGATATTTGTTACATCCGCAGTAGAAACCGGCATGTTCAAAATATTTGGCTGATTTGATAAATTCCGCATCCAACAGCACACAGTATTTATTCTATTCATGTCCACGTTCATTCTCCCAGCATTTTATAATATATCTCTTAAAAGAAAACTTTTAATAGAGTGGCCATTTTAAGCATTAGAATGCTAATGTTCTTCTTTTTTAGTTCACACTCCCAAATCCGCAATACCGTCCATCCTCGCGCTTTAAACATAGCAGTAACTTCCTGATCATGTTTCATATTCCGCTCCCGCTTCTTTTGCCAGTATTCCTGATGATCTGCGGGCCGGGTGTTGCGGCAATCGTGTCCATGCCAGAAACAGCCGTCTACAAATACCGCTATTTTCTGCTTCGGAAACACAAAATCAGGATGACCCTTGACAGGATAATTCCGCCGCCAACCAGTAATGCCATTCTGCTTGAATATTTCAATTAGGCGAAGTTCCGTAGACTTATTCTTCTTTGATTTGACTTGCCGCATAATATCAGAGCGTTTTTCTTTATCAAACACATCCGCCACAGCAAATCACCTTGCTTCGAACTCAATGCGGAGACTTGGATCGGTTTCAGCTTCCAGTATAATATTGTTATAGCGGCTGATAATATCCGACAGGGTAGAGTTGCGCTTTGCTTCGTCAAACAGGCTGTGTTCATATACATTTGCGGATAGGAATTGCTGAATATCCCATACCTCTACACGCCCAGCAAGACCGGCATCTTCCGCCAAGTTCAACGCCGTGTGTACCCGCTCAAAAATAGTGATAATGACGGGGTGGCATCCGCTCCGCAGATTAGCCCTACACTTTTCAATCAGGAGCGCCCCTGGCATAGTCGTACAGTGGATAATCGTGCTGTTGATGACAAAATCGCCGTTACGGTCTGTTGGGCCGTCCGCTACCGAAGCGCCATGAATCTCAAAAGACCCCTCCGGCATAATGAGGCAAAGTTTTGCCGCCACCAAATGCTGTAACACCGTTCCAAGGTACTGCGTCCCTGGATTTTGCTTTTGCCTCTTTTTTGCCTGCTCAAACAGTTCGTCCAGATTAGCGCCGATTGTTTTAGATGTGTCGGCAGTCAAAACGAATGGTTGATTCCTAAAATACTCTTTAACCTGTTCCGCCCAAAATGCTTCGACAACGGCAAAGTCTACGGACTCATCTGCATTCCAGGCATTGAGGAAATCCACATATTTAATCATCAATCCCATGCTACCTCGGCTGGTTCGTCCACCTTCAGCCGACAGTTGTTGGGTAATGCCATGTTCTTTCAAAATCTTCTTCAGGTTTCCGCCGCCTAACCCAGCTACTTGTCCCTTGCTGCTGGTCTGAAAATCATCAGGATTCAGCGGAAACTGCTTGTCCTGTACTAAACGAGTAAACTGGACAACCAGCGACAGCGGGCCTTTGGTGAAAATATTGTTTTCAGCTTGAAATGCTTTCAACCGTTCTTCTGGGCTAATCATCGTACACAGCCTCCGCAATTTTTATTAAGAAACGTTCTCCAATAAACCGCGCTACGGGCATCGCTACCGCATCGCCCATCGCTTTATACCCATCGTTATAGCTACCAGGTAGAATAAAACTATCTGGGGCTCCCATAAGCCGAGCGGCCTCGCGGACGGTTAACAATCGTGCATGGGTCATTCCGTCCTTTTTGACTACTAAATATTGCTTGCTGCTCCCGCCCTCTGGCGTCCGTAGACACCCTGCAATTCCATCAAAGCGCAATTCAAGCTGCTGTTCGCCATGTCGAGTCCGGCGATAGCCTGTGGCATAAACAGCACTATGGTCATTCAGCTTGGTTTGATGTCGGTCCGGCACCAGCCGAAGCACATTATCCTTATCAAAAGGGGCGGTATCTTCCACAATATCTTTTAGCGTTTTATCGCGGCGCGGTGGCTTTCCTGTTTTCCACCATATCCATTGCGGTAAAGAACGGCCCAACTCAATCGATGCTTTAGTATGTAACCAGCATGGACCATCGCCAACTAACTCATCTGGGATTTGACTGCCATGCTCCACGGCAAGAATGAATACTCTTGGTCTGGACTGCGGTACAAAATGCGAGGCATTTAACACGATTGCTCCGCAATCATAGCCACGCTCGACAAGGGCGGTGTGAAGAATACGATAGTTATCACCGTTATTCGTAGAAAGCAGCCCAACCACATTTTCTAACAGCAAAATTTTGGGACGCTTTTCCATTTCATCTAAAATGCGCAACCATTCCCAAACAAGCCCGCTCCTCGATGCATGGATACCACCCAATGAACCGGCTAATGACAAATCTTGGCAGGGAAAACTTGCCCACGACAAATGGGCGTATGGCAAATCATATCCTCGAATATTTTTAATATCATCAAGTTCAAAATGGTCATTACCAAAATTCGCTTCATAAACTGTTGCTTTTTGCTCGCTGATATCGTTAGCCCATACAGGCGCAAACATCCCCTTCAAGCCGTAGGCCACAAGTCCGCTCCCAGCAAAAAATTCGTGCATTGCCCACGGTGCGGAGGATAAGTCTATTTTTTGTTGTTCAAACATGGTGCTTTGTAGCATCATCTTTTCCTCCTGTATTGCGCCTTTTATCTCCCGTAGGTTTCTTCGCGTCTTTTGGTATAATCCAAATTCGGCCCATACGCGTTACCCCAGCAATTCGCCCTTCTTTGCAAAGGATTTGGACTTGCCGCGGCGTAACGTCCCATTTTTCAGCAGCTTCTTGAACTGTAATAAATTCGTTCACGCTTGACACCTCAAACTATTTCAAAATCCACTATATTTCACCATCATTATATTCGTTTGAACGAAATTAGTCAAGCCGTTTTAATAAAGCGCCCATGCCCATGAGATTTGTCTGTGGGCATGGGCACCGTTCATTTAGGCAAATATGATTTCCGTGTTCACAATTTCTTCTGCCGCAGCGCGGATATTGTTCATTCGGCCCACCCATTCCATCTGGCTATCCGCTTTAAGCTGTTCTGAAATGCCCTCTTGCGCCGCCATCTGCTTTATAAACTGGGACAACATATCTTCAGCCTGCTGATTGATGTCAGTCAGGTGACTATCCAGCTTCCCACTGAGTAGCAGGGCGTTGTAAAGAGCTTTTCTGTGTTCCCGCAGATATTGCCGCCTGCGCTGGCCCCAGATACCCACAGGAACACTTTCCGGCACAGCGAGGTTTGGAAGAAAATAATCGCCTTCTTGACGATAGGTGCCGCCCATTTGCTCAAATGTGCATTTCTCCATAATATTTACCTCCAAAGTGTTGAATATCCCTGCAATTCAATCACATCCGGCTGGCTTTACAAAAGTGTTGGGTGGAACTTCCTTACGAAGTTCCACCCAAGCGGGGCGCTGTTGGTTTTAATACCGCCGCACCACGGCCACCACCTTGCCGATAATCTCGGCGTGAGTGCCGTCGATGGGCGTATACTCCGGATTCTCTGGCATGAGCCAGACCTGACCGTCCTTGCAGTGGTAGGTCTTGACCGTGGCCTCGTCCTCGAAGAGGGCCACCACAATTTCGCCGTTGCGGGCGACCTGCTGGCGGTGGACCACCACCAGATCGCCGGGCAGAATGCCGGCGCCCAGCATGGACTCGCCCCGGACGGTGAGGGCGAAGTGCTCGCCGGACAGGCCCTGGGTGTCAAAGGTGAGGTAGTCCTCAATGCACTCCTGAGCCAGGATAGGGGAGCCGGCGGCCACGCTGCCCACGATGGGAACCTGATTGGCGTGGGGGTCGGCCTCCTCGGCCACCGGCCCCAGAGGGACGCCGGGGAGAGAGATGGCCCTGGTTTTGCCCTCAGCCTTGACAATGACCCCCGCCTCCTCCAGACCCTTCATGTGGAAGTGGACGGTAGAGGGAGATTTCAGACCCACCGCCGCGCCGATTTCCCGCACAGAGGGAGGGTAGCCGTGTTCATTGGTAAAGGAGAGAATGTAGTCGTAAATCTCCTGCTGTTTCCGGGTCAGCTTGGCCATAAGAAGGACTCCTTTCGGTGGGTCGGCGGGCATATAAGATAATGAAATTATAGCACAAATTTTTCGAGATGTCAAACAAGTGTTTCATATTCTTCGAAAAACCGGGACGCCCGCATGGGGCGTCCCGGCCGGTCAGTCGATCAGCGTGGTCCAGTGGTCGGCGTGGTAGGCGTCGAAGCACATGCCAATCTGTTCGGCGGTGGTCTTTTCCGTAGCCAGCTCAGGCAGGTTGTCCAGGGAAAACCAGCCGCTGTCCAGTGTCTCCAGGTTGGGCTGGAAGGAGCCGCCCAGCAAGGAGCACAGCACAAACACCTTGCAGATGCCGTAGACGGAGGGGGGAGCGTTGCGCCGGTTCCGGTCCTGAAGGGCGATGACCAGGTCGGCGGCGACATCCAGTCCCGCCTCCTCCTTGACCTCTTTGACGGCGTTTTCCCTCACCGACACGTTTACGTCCACCCAGCCCCCAGGGAGAGACCAGCGGCCGTCGCTCTCCTGGACCAGGAGAATCCGCTCCCCCTGGAAGATGGCGGCCCGGGTATCCAGCTTTGGGGTCTGATAGCCTGTCTCATTGCAGAACAGGTCCTTTACCTTTTCCGGGGGCAGCTCGGTCTGCCGGGCCAGCATTTCGGCGGCGATCTCCCGAATGCGCGCGTAGCGTTCCAGGTCATATTTGTCGTGGCCGTACTCCAGCCCTGCCTGGGCCAGGGCCTGGAGCTCCACGACCCACTCCAGCCACTGAGGTCTGCGTTCCATAAATGTACCTCCTTACAGCGGCGGCATTTCGGGCAGCGTCCCCTGAGCGGCCACCAGCCGGGCATCGTAAAACCCGGCGCGGGCGGTGGCCTTGTAGGGGATGAGCCACAGGGACACCGGAACCGTGACCAGGGTGCTCAGGACGACCACGGGGGTGGAGTAGAGCACCTCCATGGCCTGGCTTCGCCAGGCGTCGGTCATCATATCCACAGGCAGCAGCCCGGCCTGGTTGAGGGAGAAAAGAAGCACCGCCAGGGTCAGTAAAAAGTTGACAGCCTCCCAGCCGATGAAGGAGAACTCCAGCTTGAACAGCTCCCATTTCCAGCCCCGCATCAAAGAGACGCTGCGGTAAATGGGGAGGGAAGAGCCGTCGTCCGGCCGGTCGGCCAGCAGATAGGGGGACAGGGCGTACCGCAGGGAGACGGTGATGAGCACGGCGACGAGGGCGGCGATGAACAGCAGCCAGCCCAGCAGCAAGGCCGCTTCACTGGTAGCCGTGAAAAGCAGGAGGAAAAAGGGAACGGACAGGCCCATCGCAGCCAGAAAATACCACCCCATAATACGCACAAAGACACCCAGCTCCATGAGCAGCACCCGCCCCGCCACAGAGAAGCCCTGCATCAGGGAGTTGATCCCCGGGTCCAGCTGCCGGTAGGTCCACAGGGCCCACAGGCACAGGCCGAACTGGACCACTGTGGTATACAGGGTCAGAAGCAGCTGAAAGAAGAGCAGCGAGGTCTGGGTATGGGGGACGGGGGCGAAGCTGAACAGCCAGGACACCCCGGTGGTCAACACAATATAGGCCAGTGCCACCACCCAGAACTTAGGGTCGGTGAGGGCCATCCGCTCTCGGGTCTGGCGCTTGAGTTCCTTGCGGTCGATCTCCATGAGGTCATTCTCCAATCGGTGCTTGATGTCGTGGTTTGGGGCTTCTTGTCACGCCTCGGTCCCCTCGCGGCCGGGTCGCTTTCCCTCCGTCTCGGAACACAAACAGCCCCGCTGCGCGGCGCTTGGTTTGCATTCCTCGCTCCGGTCCAAGCTCCCCTGCTCGGGGATTCGGCGCTTCTATTACTCCCATTTTTCCATAATCTGCTTGAGCTGATCGGCCAGTTTGGACAGGTCCTTGTTGGAACGGCCCCGGCTGCGGCTGATGAGGCCGGCCAGCTCTTTGGACATGTCCTGAAGCCGGATATAGGCGGCGGACGGCCGGGCGGCGGAGCCCGCTGTCTTCTTGACTTCCAGTACCACGCCCTTGGCCAGCAGACAGTTGGTGGCCAGGTCGTAAACCTCCTCGTAGAGGGGGGCGTGAGCGGGGATGCCCCGCTGGTTCAGATCGCCGGCGAACAGCTCGGTGACTTCGTTGTCTCCGTGGACCACAAAGACCTGCTGAGGTTTTGGGGAGAAATGCTCAATCCACTCCAGCAGGTGATCCCGGTCGGCGTGGGAGGACAGGCCCTTGAAGTTGACGATTCTGGCCCGGACGGAGATATCCTCCCCGAAGAGCTTCACATTTTTCGCGCCATCCAGCAGATGGCGGCCCAGGGTGCCCGCCCCTTGATAGCCCACAAAGACCACGGCGCACTCGGTACGCCAGAGGTTGTGCTTCAGGTGGTGGCGGATACGGCCGGCATCGCACATGCCGGAGGCGGAAATGATGATCTTGGGGGTCTTGTCGTCGTTGAGAGCCCGGGACTCCTCGGTGGACTGGGTGAGGGTGAGGCCAGGGAAGGTGAACAGGTTCTCGCCCCCCTGGATGACGGAGATGGCGTCAGCGTCCAGATAGCCCTTCAGGTTGCCAGAATATATTTTGGTTGCCTCGGTGGCCAGAGGGGAGTCCACATAGACCTTGAAGGAGGGGAGGGACTTCACAAGCCCGTCCCGCTTGATCTCCCGCAGGTAGTACAGCAGCTCCTGAGTGCGCCCCACGGCGAAGGAGGGGATGATGACGTTGCCCCCCCTGGAGAAAACATCGTCAATAAGCTCGGCCAGAGCCCCGGTGTAGCTCTCCGGAGGCTCGTGGTTCCGGTCGCCGTAGGTGGACTCCATGACCACATAGTCGGCGCCGTCTACAAAGGAGGGGTCTCGAATGATGGGCTGAGCCTCGTTGCCCAGGTCTCCGGAAAAGACGATCTTCTTGGTGACGCCGTTCTCGGTGGCCCAGATCTCCAGGATGGAGGAGCCCAGCAGGTGGCCCGCGTCGGAGAAGCGGACCTTGACCCCCTCGCACAGGTCGAAGAGCCAGCCGTACTCCACCGACTCCAGCATGTGGATGGCCTCCTCAGCGTCCATCAGGGTGTACAGCGGCTCCACCGGAGGCAGGCCGGCGCGCTTGCCCTTCTGGTTGTGCCACTGGGCGTCTCCCTCCTGGATATGGGCGGAGTCCCGGAGCATGACGCTCATAAGCTGAGCGGTCAGGCCAGTGGTGAGGATGCGGCCGTTGAAGCCCTCCTTCACCAGAAGGGGCAGGCGGCCGGAGTGGTCGATGTGGGCGTGGGTGATGAGCACATAGTCGATGTAATTGGGAGCGAAGTCCAGCTTGTTCTCATCGTGCTCATCCTGACCCTGCTGCAGGCCGCAGTCGATGAGAATCTTCTTGCCGTTGACCTCCAGACAGTGGCAGCTGCCGGTGACTGCGTGGGCGGCGCCGAAAAATGTCAGTTTCATGGGATAGCCTCCTTTGTGTACAGTATAGGTGCTTGTCCTTATTGTACACCACTTCTGAGGAAAAAGCCATACCTGTTTGTGAATATTGTGTAAAAGGAGCTCCCTAGATCAGCTCAAAATGCTTCAGAGCGGTGAGGATGCCGTCCTCATCCACCGAATCGGTGACGTAGTCGGCCTGTTTTTTCACAAATTCATCGGCGTTGCCCATGGCCACTCCGATGTGGGCGTGGCGGAGCATGGGCAGGTCGTTTTCCCCGTCGCCGAAGGCCATGGACTCCGACAGGTCAAAGCCGAAGTGCTCCAGGACCGCGTCCATTCCGTGGTCCTTGCCGCCTCCGGGGGCGATTACATCCACAAAGGCGGGGTGCCAGCGCATGACCTCCAGGCCGGGAAAGAAGGCGTCCCCGGCGGCCTGCTCCTCCTCTTTGGTAAAGAAAGCGGTCATCTGGTAAATCTCCTGCTCCAGCACCCGACTGGACGGGACAGGGTCGGGCAGGGACAGGTTCAGCTGGCTGGGGAAGACATCGGTGCGGGGGTCCTGGTTTATCAGCATGGTGCCTTGCTCGCCCAAAAAGAGGCAGGGAGCCTTGGCGGCATCCAGAAGCTCCACCTGCCGCTCCACCACCGGCCGGGGGATAGGGTTGCGCCGCAGCACCTGGCCTCCGGCGAAGCAGAACTGGCCGTTGACAGTGATAAAGCCGTCAAAGGGGAAGGCGTCGGCGGCCGGGCCGGTGGACGCCCAGTGGCGGCCGGTGGCGATGAACAGCTTGACCCCCTTGGTCCGGAGCCGGCGCAGCCCGTCCAGCACCCCCGGGGAGACCCGGTGGGTCTGAAAGCTGACCAGCGTTCCGTCAATATCGAAAAAGACAGCCTTAATCATATATGTTTCCTCCTGACTGAGAGCTTCTCCGCTATTTTACCGCAAACGGGTGCCGGTTTCCATGTGCGATTTGGACGATTTTGGCATAATGGCCGCTCCCCAATCCATAGGATAGAGAGAAAGGGGGAATACTTATGGCATTTGTGGACGACCGGGCCCGTCCGGAGCTGAGCCACCGCATCATTCTGGAGGAGCGGGAGCAGCTGACCGTCTCCGGTGTGGAGGAGGTGGAGAGCTTTGACGAGAGCGCCATTTACCTCACCACCGCCCAGGGTCCGCTGGAGATACAAGGGGAGGGGCTGCACATTGAAAAGCTGTCCCTGGACGGGGGCGACCTGAAGGTGGAGGGCCGGGTAGACGCCCTGGTCTACGGGGAAGAGCGCCGCTCCCGGGGCGGCCTGTTCTCCCGCCTGCTGGGCGGATGACGGTGGATGTGGCCCAGCAGGGCCGGGCGCTGTGCCAGGCTCTGCTGCTGGGGGGCGCCATGGGGGTGATTTATGACCTGTTCCGCATCCTGCGGGTGCGGGTAAAGCTCCCCCTGCTGGGACCGCTGCTGGACCTGCTGTTCTGGCTGGGGGCCACGGCGGCCCTGTTTCTCTGGTCCCAGGGGGCCTGGGGCGGTCAGGTCCGGCTGTACGGAGCGGTGTTCTGCCTGGTGGGTGGAGCCCTCTATTTCTGGGCGGTCAGCCCCTGGCTGCTGCGTCTGGGCTACCTGGGAGCCGATCTGACGGCCGCTTTTTTGGGTATTTTGACCTTTCCGCTGGGGCTGGTCCGGGGGATAATGAAAAAAATCAGAAAAATTATAAAAAACATCTTCCTTTCCGGGGCGAAATGGTATAGAATGAAGGACACAGCCGGGCAGCTGGACGCCGCGGCCCGGCGGCGCGCCCTTCGGGAGAGAGGAGAGAATGGTCATGACCTTCAAAAGAGCCGGATTTTTGACCAAGATTGTGGTCCTGGTTCTGCTGATTTATATGGCGCTCTCTCTGATCGACGTCAGGGGGAAAATCCAGGGCGTCCAGACCCAGCGGGACGATCTGGCCCGGCAGGTGACCGATCAGCGGCTGGAAAATCAAAAGCTGGCCGACGCCATCGCGAACAGCGACGATCCTGAGATGCAGGAGCAGGTAGCCCGGGACAGGGGCTATGTGGAGAAGGACGAAACGCTGTTTATTGATGTGGCCAACTGAAGCCAGGTGCGGCAAAAAAGTGTGTTGTAATTTTACAAGGGAGGATTTGGCGCGTCAATGGAGTTAGGTGTAGGGGCCATCGTAGATGGCAAAGTGACGGGAATCACAAAATTCGGGGCCTTTGTGTCCTTGCCTGAGGGGAAATCCGGGCTGGTCCATATCTCGGAGATCGCCTATTCCTATGTGAATGAGGTGAGCGACCATCTGCACGAGGGGCAGGAGGTCAAGGTGAAGATTATCGGCATCGACCAGGCCAATCGGATCAATCTGTCTATCAAGCAGGTGGAGCCCCCGCCTCAGCGCACCCCCAGACAGGGGAGCGCCCCCCGTCCGGGAGCCGGAGGACGCCCCCCCCGTCAGAGCGGCGGCCAGCGGCCCATGGGCTTTGTCCACCAGCCCCCCAAGGAGCCCACCGACTTCGAGGACCGGCTCAAGCAGTTCATGCAGTCCTCCGACAGCAAGCTGTCCGAGCTGCGGTACATCGAGAAGAAGGGCGGAAACCGCCGGGGCGGCGGACGCCGGTAAGTTTACATGTTTTGGGGCCGTCCGGAGGACGGCCCCTGTTTAATCCTCGTCCGCCACGGACGAGGCCGTCTATAAAAAAGACGCCCTCTGTTCTGGAGGGCGCCCACGTGCGGGGAGAATAGCATATTGGTTGAGCTGGGACGAGCTTACCATAATTTGCCAGATAAGTCAATGGGAACCTTTGTCGGTTTCTGTCAGCGGAGGAAGCTTTATGCTTATAATCAACGGAATCATTCACACCATGGACGGCCCGGTCATTGAAAACGGTTATGTGGCCGTTGAGGGGAGCAAAATTGCCCAGGTGGGACCCATGTCCGACTGCCCCGCCAAGTGGCGGGGGGAGACCTTCGATGCCCAGGGGGGGCACGTCTGCCCCGGCTTCATCGACGCCCACTGCCACCTTGGCATGTTCGGGGACTCCCTGGGCTTTGAGAGCGAGGACGGCAACGAAGAGACCGATCCCTGTACGCCCCAGCTCCGGGCCATCGACGCGGTGAACCCCCTGGACCGATGCTTCTATGAGGCCCGGGCGGCGGGGGTGACCACCGTTCTTACCGGGCCGGGGTCGGCCAACCCGGTCTCCGGACAGTTCGCCGCCCTCAAGACCAGCGGCCGCTGGGTGGACGCCATGATCGTCAGGGCCCCCGCGTCCATGAAGCTGGCTCTGGGGGAGAACCCCAAGCAGGTGTACCACGACCGGGACGAGACCCCGGTGACCCGCATGGCTACCGCCGCCATCATCCGGGAAAATCTTCGCAAGGCGGTGGAGTACGGGGAGAAGATGGACAAGGCTGCCCGGGACGAGGACGCCGATCCTCCCGACTACGACGCCAAGTTGGAGGCCCTCCTGCCCGTGGTCCGGGGGGAGCTGCCCGTCCACATCCACGCCCACCGCTCGGACGACATCGCCACCGGAGTGCGTATCGCCAGGGAGTTCAACCTGAGGTGCGTCATCGTCCACGGCACCGAGGGCCACCTCATCCCCGAGCTGCTGGCCGGGGAGAAAATCCCGGTTATCACTGGGCCCGCTCTGGGGGACCGCTCCAAGCCGGAGCTGGCCAATATGACCCTGGAAAACCCGCTGATTCTCAGCCGGGCGGGGGTGGACGTGGCCATCTGCACCGACCACCCGGAGGTGCCCATCCAGTATTTGCCTCTGTGTGCCGCGTTGGCGGTCAAGGGGGGGATGGACGAGGAATCCGCTCTGGCCGCCATTACCATCAACGCCGCGCGCATCGTAGGGCTGGATGGGCTTCTGGGCTCCCTCACCCCGGGCAAGGAGGCGGATATCGTCGTCACCGGCCGCCACCCCCTGGAACTGCTGGGCAGCGTGCGGGCCGTCCTCATCGGGGGACAAAGAATTTAGAAAATATTAACAAAACCCTCTGGCTTTTTTCGCTCTATGTGGTATAATAAAGATAACCGGGGCCGTCCCCCGATCTATACCAGCCCTCTGGGCGAAAGGAGCGACTGCGATGAAATTCGTATTTACGGACAAAAAGGTGACCTTGCCCGACTCCGTACACAAATACGCGGAGAAAAAGGTGGGAAAGCTGGACCGTTTCTTTAAGGAGGACGCCACCGCCGCAATTACATTCAGCGTGGAGAAGGAGCGGAACAACAAGGTGGAGATCACCATCCGCTCCAGCGGCACCATCTTCCGTGTGTCAGAGAGCACCTCCGATATGCACGCGTCCATCGACGCCGCCGTCACCACCCTGGAGCGCCAGATCAGAAAGAACAAGACCCGCCTGGAGAAGCGGCTGCGCCAG
>OFFY01002191.1_pt1 | contig 14377 bp, 14 predicted proteins | sample 1521481 | NCBI WGS metagenome assembly OFFY01 (sample SAMEA3504117, study PRJEB24116) | mouse gut metagenome | biome: mouse gut; feature: mouse-associated habitat; material: faeces | place: Denmark | collected 2011
ACAATGTATTTGTGGTTCATTCCTCATCACCCGAGAGTATTTTACCACATTTCTCACTTCTCCACTACTTCTATTTTCTATCTTGGTGAAGTATTAGGTTAAGCTTCCCTTAGCCTCTGGCGAAAACTACCGGATGTTGGGCTGAAAAAAGCGAAGGGAAGGAAACAGGGGAGAAAAAATGCCGTCAGCAAAAAGGAGATGGACGGTTATCGGGAGCTGATTCGGGAAAACATCTGCTATGACGATTTCGCAAGGGAGCGTCCGTATGATGTCCCGCAGTTGGACGAGATGGTGGAGGCGGTCTGCTCCAGGAAGGAGGCGGTCCGGGTGGCGGGAAACGACCTTCCCCAAGCGGTGGTGAAGTCCCGGCTGCTGAAGCTGGACGGGCAGCATATCCGCTTTGTGTTCGACTGCCTCCGAGAGAACACCACCCAGGTACGGAACATGAAGCAGTACCTGCTGACGGTGCTGTACAACGCCCCTGTGACCATGGAGAGCCACTATGTTGCACAAGTCAACCATGATTTCTATGCAGAAAAAACAGTATAGTTAGCTTTTCAATATACACTCTCTGGCAATGTATAATGCTTTCCTACCCATGGCAGCTCTCGCAGGAGTTGCAATCCGGAAAATCCTTCGGGTCGCAGGCAATGCCCTGGCGGTCATAATAGTCCTTTACCGCCGCCCGAATGGCCTCCTCTGCAAGAACCGAGCAGTGCAGCTTGTGGGCGGGCAAGCCGTCCAGAGCCTCAGCGACGGCCTGGTTGGTGAGCTTCAGCACTTCCGAGAGCGGTTTGCCTTTGATTAGCTCGGTTGCCATAGAACTGGAGGCAATAGCGGAGCCGCAGCCGAAGGTCTCAAACTTCACGTTCGACACAATGCCGTCCTCAATTTTGAGGTAGATCTTCATAATGTCCCCGCAGACGGCGTTTCCCACCTCGCCAATCCCGTCCGCGTCCTCGATCACGCCCACATTCCGGGGATTCCGGAAGTGGTCCATTACCTTTTCACTGTAAAGCGCCATAACAAAACCCTCCTCATAGGACAAATTCTTTCTGTCCACTGACCTTATCCTTCCAAAGCGGGGACATATTGCGCAGATAGCCCACGATTTCCGGGACCGCCTTCAAAATAGCGTCTACGTCAGCCTCGGTGTTTTCCTCACAGAGAGACAGCCGCAGGGAGCCGTGGGCCACCTCGTGGGGCCGGCCGATGGCCAGCAGAACGTGGCTGGGGTCCAGGGAGCCGGAGGTACAGGCAGAGCCGGAGGAGGCGCAGATGCCCCGGTCGTCCAGCAGCAGGAGCAGGCTCTCCCCCTCGATGCCCTCAAAGCAGAAGTTCACATTGCCGGGAAGCCGACTCACAGGGTCGCCGTTGAGGGCGGAGTGGGGAATCTGCGACAACCCCGCAATCAGTCTGTCCCGCAGGGCGGACACCTTCGTGGTATTCTCCTCCATGTGGGCACAGGCTTCCTCCAGAGCCGCCGCCATGCCCACAATGGCCGGGATGTTCTCTGTCCCTGCCCGTTTGCCTCGCTCCTGGGCTCCGCCCTCAATGAGGCTGGACAGCGGTATCCCCTGCCGGGCGTATAGCACCCCGGCCCCTTTGGGCCCGTGGAACTTGTGGGCGGAGAGGGACAGCAGGTCGATATTCTGTGCTTTTACGTCAATGGACAGGTGGCCTGCCGCCTGTACTGCATCGGTATGGAACAGGACACCCCGCTCCCGGCACACCGCGCCGATTTCTGGGATGGGCAGGACGGAGCCGATCTCGTTGTTGGCGTACATGATGGTCACCAGGGCGGTGTCCTCCCGGATGGCCTCCGCAACCTGCTGGGCAGTAACGGTTCCCAGCTCTCCCACAGGAAGCAGCTCCACCTCAAAGCCCTCGCCCTCAAGCTTTTTCAAGGTGTGCAGGATGGCGTGATGTTCAAAGGCCGTGGAGATGATGTGGCGCTTCCCCTTCCGGGCACCCAGCAGGGCGGCGGAGCGGATGGCCTGGTTGTCCGCCTCGCTGCCCCCGGAGGTGAAGGTAATCTCCTTGGGGGAGGCCCCAATACAGGCGGCGATCCGCTCCCGGGCCTCCTCCAAAGCCTCCTTGGCCCGCTGGCCCAGCCCATACAGACTGGAGGGATTGCCGTAGAGTTCATTCATGTAAGGCAACATGGCATCTATCGCGGTGCAGCTCATTTTCGTGGTGGCCGCGTTGTCTGCGTAAATCATAAATTTCCTTTCCGAACAGAAACATGCCGGTGGCTCCACCGGCGTGTTCGCTCTATACTCAATCCGCAAACAGCGGTGTGGACAGGTAGCGGTCGCCGGTGTCCGGGAACAGGGCCACGATGGTCTTGCCCTCATTCTCGGGCCGCAAGGCCAGCACAATTGCCGCATGGAGTGCGGCGCCGGAAGAGATGCCAACCAAGACACCCTCTCTCCGGCCCATCAACTGCCCGGCAGCAAAGGCGTCATCGTTGGACACAGGAATGACCTCATCATAGACGGCGGTATCCAGTACCTCCGGGACAAAGCCCGCGCCGATGCCCTGGATTTTGTGGCTTCCGGAGCGGCCCTCGCTGAGCACGGGGGAGTCCTTGGGTTCCACCGCCGCCACCTTCACCGCCGGGTTCTGCTCCTTGAGGTACTGTCCCACACCGGTGATGGTGCCGCCGGTGCCCACACCGGCCACAAAGATGTCCACCTGCCCATCGGTGTCTGCCCAAATTTCCGGGCCGGTGGCGGCGCGGTGGGCGGCGGGGTTGGCGGGGTTGACAAACTGGCCGGGGATGAAGCTGTCGGGAATCTCCCGGGCCAGCTCCTCCGCCTTGGCGATGGCCCCCTTCATCCCCTTGGCCCCCTCGGTGAGCACCAGCTCCGCACCGTAGGCCTTCATCAGCTGACGGCGCTCCACACTCATGGTGTCCGGCATGGTGATGATGATGCGGTAGCCCCGGGCGGCGGCCACCGAGGCCAGCCCGATCCCGGTGTTGCCCGAGGTGGGCTCGATGATGGTGGAGCCGGGCTTCAGCCTGCCGCCGGCCTCGGCCTCGTCGATCATGGCCTTGGCAATGCGGTCCTTCACCGACCCGGCGGGGTTGAAATACTCCAGCTTGGCCAGAATGCGGGCTTTCAGCCCCACCTCCTCCTCAATATGGGTCAGCTCCAGTAGGGGTGTTTTGCCGATCAGCTGGTCGGCGGATGTGTAGATATTGGACATATTATGACCTTCTTTCATTTGCAAAAAGAGTTTTCTAGGGCTTGTTTGGCACCACTGATCCCAGATTTTTGTCAGGCGGCAAGGGAAACAGATCACGATGCCGCAGACAGCGGCCTGGAGTCCGTGGGTGACTAGGGAGGCAAACATGGGCGCTGGGTAGAAGAACAGATCTCCCAGGAAAGCACCGAGCCTGCCCACCGTAAAGGCACCGACAGGGTCCAGCAGGATGGCGGCGGTACAGATTACGACGTCATTCAGATAGAGGTGCCCGCCCTTGATCTCAGTGGTGCCGTGGCCGCCGCGCCCCCTTCCAGGGCGGCAATCCGCTTCTCCAGCACATCCTGGGTGGAGTTGGTCAGCCGGCCGTAGATGTTCCCTGCGTCCGCCAAACCGAACCGGGCAGCGGCGTGGGCGGAGTCCCGGAAGACATAGGAGGTGGTTTGGTAGATAGGCACCGCCCGGGCATCGGTGGCGGGATCGGGCTGTTCCTGCCCCACATGGAGCTGCAAGGTCTCAAACTTATAACGCATGGGAAATATCCCCCTTCTCTGTTGGTGTCCCGAGTATATTCCTATATACCTACTTTGTCAATAGGATTAAATAAATTTCTTGAAACCCTATTTACCCTGTGGTATGATAGGATAAATTAGGAGGGATTTTTATGATGATTTCCACAAAGGGCCGGTATGCGCTGCGGTTTCTGTTAGATGTTGCGGAGAATCAGAGCGATGGATTCGTTCCCCTGAAGGATGTGGCCGCCCGTCAGGAGATTTCAGAGAAATATCTGGAGATTGTGGTGAAAGAGCTTGTCAAAGGCGGGCTGCTTGACGCACTGCGGGGAAAAGGGGGCGGCTACCGGCTGAACAGGCCTCCGGAGGAGTACAGTGTGAAGTCCATTATTGAGCGGATGGAGGGACCGCTTGCCCCTGTCGCCTGCCTGGAGCCGGGGCAGGGAACTTGCCCCCGGAGCAAGGATTGCCGTACGCTTCCCCTCTGGCAGGGATTGGACAAAGTGATTTCCGACTATCTGGCGCAGTTTACCCTGGCGGATCTCATTCGAGAGTAAATATTTGAAGGGTGGGAGTACCATGACGCTCCAGCAGCTGAAATATGTTATTGCCATCGCGGACAGCGGCTCTGTCAATTCTGCCGCAAAAAACCTGTATCTCTCCCAGCCAAGCCTGTCCAGCGCCGTGAGGGAGTTGGAGGAGGAGATCGGCTTTGAGCTGTTCCGCCGTTCCAACCGGGGGGTCACCATCACAGCGGAGGGGGAGGAGTTCCTCAACTATGCCCGGCAGGTGTGCCAGCAGTACACCCTGCTGGAGGACCGGTTTGTGGCGGGGCGGTCCCGGAAGAAATTCTCCGTCTCCACCCAACACTACACCTTCGCCATCAATGCCTTTGTGGAGATGGTGCGCAAGGTGGGGATGGAGGAGTATGAGTTCTCCATCCTGGAGACCCGGACCTATGAGTGCGTGGAGAATGTGCGCAACTACAAGAGCGAGCTGGGCATCCTGTACCTGGATGACTTTAACGAGAAATACCTGACCAAGCTCTTTGAGGAGAACAATCTGGAGTTCCACCCTCTGCGGGACTGCTCCACCTGCGTCTACCTCTGGGGGGAGCACCCCCTGGCCTGCCGGGACCAGCTGACTATGGCCGATCTGGAGCCTTACCCCTGCATCGCCTTTGAGTTGGGCAAGCAGAACTCCCTGTTCCTCTCTGAGGAGGTAATGAGCACCTACCAGTACCGCCAGCTTATCCGGGTGGATGACCGGGCCACGGTGCTCAACCTGATGAAGGGGCTCAACGGCTATACCCTGTGCTCCGGCATCATCTGCCGCCCCCTCAACGGCTCGGAGTACACCACCATCCCTCTGACGGAGGGGGGCGTCATGCACATCGGCTATGTCCAGCGCCGGGGCAGTCCCCTCAGCAGGCTAGGGGAGCTGTATCTCCAAGAGGTGCGCAAGTCCATCCTGCTTTGAGCCAATATCTGTTATAGCTTTGTCCTATAACCCGCCCCTGATTTTGGGTATTAACACCCGGGGCGGGTTTTGTGCTATCCTTTGAATACGCCAAAGGAAAAGAGGAACTGGAATGATACGATTAGAACACGTCTCAAAGCGGTTTGAGGCGGGAGGACAGACGGTGGAGGCGGTAAAGGACGTCAGCCTCCACATCGAAAAGGGGACCATCGCCGGGATCATCGGCTTCTCCGGGGCGGGCAAGTCCACTCTGGCTCGGTGCGTCAATCTGCTGGAGCGGCCCACCGAGGGTGCCGTCACCGTGGGCGGCGACGAGCTCACCGCCCTGAGCGGGAAGCGGCTCCGGGAAAAGCGGAAGAAGATCGGCATGATCTTTCAGCACTTCAACCTCTTCGCCTCCCGGACGGTGTACGGCAACGTGGCCTACCCCCTTCGAGGGAGCGGGAAGAGCAAGAAAGAGATCGAGGAGAAGGTGAAGTCCCTGCTGGAGCTGGTAGGTCTGTCCGACAAGGCGGAGGCCTACCCCTCCCAGCTGTCTGGAGGCCAGAAGCAGCGGGTGGCCATCGCCCGGGCCCTGGCCAACGACCCGGAGGTCCTCCTCAGCGACGAGGCCACCAGCGCCCTGGACCCGGAGACCACCCGGTCCATCCTCCGGCTGCTGAAGGAGGTCAACCGTACCCTGGGCGTCACCATTCTGGTTATCACCCACGAGATGCAGGTCATTAAGGAGATATGCAGTCAGGTGTATGTGATGGAGGGCGGCAGGATTGTGGAACAGGGGGACGTGTTTCAGGTGTTCGCCGCCCCCCGGCAGGCGGTCCCCCGCCGGTTTGTGGACAGTACCTCCCACCTCTCCCGGATCCAGGAGCTGCTGGACGATCCCTCCCACCCCATCCGGCTGAATCCCGGGGACTATCTGCTCCGGCTGAACTACCTGGAGCGCAGTACCTCCGAGGCGCTGATCTCCAGCATTTCCCGGCAGTTTGAGCTGGATATCAACATTCTGCTGGGCAGCATTGAGCTCATCGACGGCAACCCTCTGGGGGGCCTGGTGGTCATCGCCGGGGGCGGCCACGACAAAATAACCGCCGCCGCGGACTACTTATCAAAACGAAATGTGTTGGTGGAGGTGATTTCCCATGGCTGAGCTGCTTAATCAGATCATCCCCGACGTGGCGGCCCGGTCGGACCAGCTGTGGCGGGCCTTCGGGGAGACCATCCAGATGGTGGGCATCTCCGGGGCCATCTCCCTTGTGCTGGGTATCCCCTTCGGAGTGCTCCTGTTCACCACCAGGGAGGGGGGAGTCCTCCAGAACCGACCGGTGAACTTTATCCTGGGCAGAATCTGCGACTTTTTCCGCTCCATCCCCTTTATTCTGCTGGCCATCCTGCTGCTGGGGCTGAGCCGCCTGGTGGTGGGTTCCGCCATCGGCGTCCGGGGGGCGATTATCCCTCTGGTGTTCGGCACCGTCCCTTTTCTGGGTCGGCAAACGGAGAGCGCCCTGGCCGAGGTACCCGCCGGCCTCATCGAGGCGGCCGAAGCAATCGGCTCCTCACCCTGGGAGATCATTTGGCGGGTCTATCTGCGGGAGGCTGTCCCCGGCATTGCCCGGGGGGTGACCATCACCATCGTCTCTCTCATCAACTTCACCGCCGTGGCCGGAACCCTGGGAGCCGGCGGTCTGGGTAACTTCGCCATCATGTACGGCCACAGCAAGAACCTTCCCCAGATTACCTGGACAGTCATCCTCATCATTGTCGTTCTGGTGAGCGTTGTCCAAGCCGTGGGCAGCTATATCGCCAAAAAGGCGACCCACTAACTTTATCTGTTCTCCCGCCTTTGAACCGGGATAATGGAATAGATTGCCCCATTAAAGGAGGAACTTAAAATGAAAAAGAAGAACGTACTCTCTCTCGCACTGGCCGCGGCCCTGGCTCTGTCTTTGGCCGCCTGCAGCGGAAACAACGGCGGAAACGGCGGCAGCTCCAGCCCCGTCTCCGGCTCAAACCCGGGCTCCGCTTCCGGCAGCACTGCCGCTGAGCCCACTGTGATCAAGGTGGGCGTGGTGGGTGCTAACAACGGGCAGTGGGACACGGTCAACAAGCTGCTGGAGGCGGACAACATCCGCTGCGAGATGGTGGAGTTTGCCGAGTACAAGCTGCCCAACAACGCCCTGGACGCCGGGGAGATCGACCTGAACGCCTTCCAGCACAAGGCCTACCTCCAGAAGGAGATTGACGACCTGGGCTATGACATCGCCGTCCTGGGCGACACCATCGTGGCCCCCCTGTCCCTGTACTCCGACAAGATCACCGACGTGAGCCAGCTGAAGGCGGGGGACAAGATCGCCGTGCCCAGCGACCCCACCAACGAGGGCCGGTGCTTTAAGATTCTGGAGTCCGCCGGCCTGTTGGAGGTGGACCCCGCCGCCGGCTACATCCCAGAGCTGAAGGACATCACCGCCAATCCCCTGAACCTGGAGTTCGTGGAGGTGGAGGCCGCTAACACCGCCAGCCTTCTGCCCGACGTGGCCGCCGCCTTTGTCAACGGGGCCCACGCCGTGGACAACGGCTTGAAGCTGGAGGATGCCGTCTACACCGAGCAGGTGAAGCCTGGCTCCGACAACCCCTACGTCAACATCATTGCCTGCCGCACCGCCGACCTGGACAACCCGGTCTATCAGAAGGTGCTGGCCGCCTACCAGTCCCAGGAAACCGCCCAGGCCATCCGGGATATTTACCAGGGCACCTATATTCCCGCCTTTTAACTGCTGCTCTGCCCCTCTGCGGGGCAGGAGTTCTCCGGCAAAATGCAGTTCCCGCCTCCGGAGGGGGGCGGGAACAAATCATAATCTGAGGTGAATTGACATGGACATCCATCCGCTGATCCAGCAGGACCGGGCGTATATTATATCCCTGCGCCGCCATTTTCACAGCCACCCGGAGCTGAGCATGAGGGAATTTAAGACCGCCAAGCGCATTGATGAGGAGCTGAAAGCTGTCGGCATCCCCACCCGCCGGGTGGGGGAAACAGGCGTGCTGGGCACCATTCAGGGCAAGCGGGGGCCGGGGAGGAAGATCGTCCTGAGGGCGGACACCGACGCTCTGCCCATCCAGGACGAGAAAACCATCTCCTATGCCTCCCAGTGCCCCGGCGTGATGCACGCCTGCGGCCACGACGCCCACACAGCCGCTCTCCTTGGGACGGCCCGGGCCCTGAAAAAACTGGAGAATGAACTGGCCGGGGAGATTCTTCTGGTGTTCCAGCCAGGAGAGGAATACGGTGCGGGGGCCGTCCTGTTTGTTCAAGACGGGGCGCTGGAGGGGGCAGATCGCTCCTTCGGCGTCCATATGCAGTCCAATCTGCCGGTGGGCCAGGTGGCCATGAACCCGGGGGCGGAAAACGCCTCAGTGGATCACTTCACCATCCGGATTCAGGGAAAGAGCGCCCACGTCTCCACCCCGGAGCTGGGAGCAGACGCCCTCTACGCCGCCGCCCAGATTGTCACCGCCCTCCAAGGGCTGGTGGGCCGGCTGAAAAATCCCACCGACCCCGCCCTCATCGGAGTGGGAGTGCTCCGGTCTGGGGAGGGTTACAACATTGTGGCTAAGGAGGCGGTGATTGAGGGCACTGTCCGCTGCTTCTCTGAACAGACCCGGGCCATGCTCAACGCCAAGATTGCCGACACCGCCCGGAGTGTGGCCGCCCTGTACAACACCGCTGCTGAAATTGAGACCGAGTCTTTCACCCGGGCCCTCATCAATGACCCAGAGGTCTACGCCGAGGCTGCCCCCGTCATCGAGAAGGTGGTGGGGAAGGGGAACCTGGTGCCCAAGGCCCTCTCCCTGGGCGGGGACGATATGGCGGAGATCATCGCCGCCGTCCCCGGGGTCTATGCCTTTGTGGGCAGCGGAAGCGAAGCCGTTCCAGGCTCACAAATGGCCCACCATACCCCCGGCTTTGACATTGACGAGAGGTGCCTGACCATCGCCGCCAGTTTATATGTGGAGTCAGCTCTGTTTTGGCTGAGACAGGAAGCGAAAAATATCTAGCTCCGCTTTTCTGACAGCTTCTGTTCAACGCGATCCTTCCGGGTATCCATAGGAATCGGTGTGGGATACCGCCCTGTGAAACATGCGTCGCAGCAGCAGCCCTTTCCGATGAGCGCCCCCAGCTGCTCCACCGGCAGATAGCCCAGGGAGTCCGCCCCGATGATTTCGGCGATCTCCTCCACGGTGTGATGGCAGGCGATGAGGTTGTCCCGGGAGTCAATGTCGGTGCCGTAGTAGCAAGGGTTCAGGAAGGGGGGCGCGGAGATGCGGAGGTGGATTTCGCTGGCCCCAGCCTCCCGGAGCAGGCTGACGATCCGGCCGCTGGTGGTTCCTCGGACGATAGAGTCGTCCACCAGTACCACCCGTTTCCCCGCCACGCTGTCCCGGACAGCGCTGAGCTTGATTTTCACCTGATCCAGCCGGTGGTCCTGTCCGGGGGCGATGAAGGTGCGGCCGATGTACTTGTTCTTAATCAGCCCAATGCCGTAGGGGATGCCGGAGGCCCGGCTGTAACCCAGGGCGGCGTCCAGCCCGGAGTCGGGCACCCCCACTACCACGTCCGCCTGGACGGGGTAGGTTTTTGCCAAAATCTCCCCGGCCCGCAGGCGGGCGGCGTGGACTGACACCCCGTCGATGACCGAGTCCGGGCGGGCGAAGTAGATGTATTCAAAGATGCAGGGGGCGGGCTCCACCTTTCCGCAGTGCTCCCGGCGGGAGACGACGCCGTCTTTGGAGAACACCAGGATTTCCCCCGGTTCCAGGTCCCGGACGAACTCCGCCCCCACGGCGGCCAGGGCGCAGCTCTCGGAGGCGGCTACATAAGTCCCATCCTCCATCTTACCATAGCACAGGGGGCGGAAGCCGTGGGGGTCCCGGGCGCAGATCAGTTTCTGGGGGGACATGAGCACCAGGGAGTAGGCCCCCTCCAGCCTGTCCATGGCGGCGCTGAGGGCGTCCTCGATGGAGGGGGTGGAAAGCCGCTCCTTGGTGACGATGTAGGCGATGATCTCGGTGTCGCTGGTACTGTGGAAGATGGCCCCGGACAGCTCCAGCGCGTCCCGGAGCCGGGCGGCGTTGCTGAGATTGCCGTTGTGGGCCAGGGCCATGCGGCCCTTCTGGTGGTTGACCTCAATGGGCTGGCAGTTGCTCCGGACCGAGGCTCCAGTGGTGCCGTAGCGGGTGTGGCCTACCGCCATGGTCCCCCGGGGCAGCCGGGCCAGCGTCTCGCGGCCGAACACCTCCCCCACCAGCCCCAGATCCTTGTGGGAGGCAAATACCCCGTCGTCGTTGACCACGATGCCGCAGCTCTCCTGCCCCCGGTGCTGGAGGGAGTAGAGGCCGTAGTAGGCCAGCCGGCCCACGTCCCCAGGCTGTGGGCTGATCACGCCAAAGACGCCACATTCCTCATGAATACTCATCGCGATACCTCCGTGTTGGGATAAATAAATGTACCCGGCCAGCGTTTCCGCTGTCCGGGCGTTTGCTTCGGTGATGGATGGATCACACAAAGATTGGAGAGGGCAAACTCAGCGGGAGAAGGTCCCATAGTATTCCGTCAGGAAATCAGCCAGCTTTTTCATTCTCAATTCCTCCTTCTGTTTGTTCGGGTATCCCGGTTAAAAGTCCATGGAGAACGACTTGTAGTAGCCGGTCAGCAGGTTGGACAGTTTCTCAAAGAATGTCTTTTTCATGGTCAGTTCCTCCACTTTCTTGTAATTTGATTTAGTTTTTCGTATCTCCCTTGGATGCTCTTATCTTAGCACAGCTCTGAGAAAAAAGGAAATACATATATCATTGCAGCTGCCATATCTTTTGGATATGATAAGCCCCCGCGCACCGGCGCGGGGGCTGTCTGCTGTTATGCCTTTGACTGACGTTCCTCCAGGTAATCCTGAACATAGCGGATAAACTCCCGCGTCAGCCCGGAGGGGGCCTGTCCCTTGTTCCAGACCAGAATGTACTCCGCCTGCCGGGCGGGCTGGGTCACTACTTTGGACACCACCAGTCCGTTGGATACTCCGACCGTCTGGGGGAAGATGCTGACCCCCACCCCCTGGCTGGTCAGGGCCACCGCGTCCATGTAGTTGGACATCTCGCAGAGAATCCGAGGCTCCGCCCCGATCTCCCCGAACCAGCGGCGGATGGACTCGATCCGGGATTTTCGGCTGGGGACGATGAGGGGCTCTCCCACCAGGCTGGACAGAGGGATGGCCTCTCCCGGCTCTTTGGCCAGGGGGTGGTCCGGGTGGAACATGGCGGCCCAGGGCTCCTGGCCCACAGAAAAGCCCTCCAGGTGCTCGGTGTCGTAGGGGGCGGCGATGACGGCCAGGTCGGCCAGCCCCTTGTGCAGCCGGTCCAGCACATCGTCGCTGCTGCCATTCCACAGGTTGTACCGCACCAGGGGGAACTCCTCCCGGAAGCCGGCGATCCACTGGGCGGCCAGGAAGGGGGCGCGGCCCTCCACCATGCTCAGGTAGATGGTGCCCGTCATCCCCTCCCGCAGGCTGGCAATCTCCTGCCGGGTCTTGTCCGCCAGCTCCTGCATCTGGACCGCCCGGCGCAGCAGGAGGGCCCCCTCCTCGGTGAGCTCCAGGTGCCGTTTGCCTCGGATAAAGAGCTGGACCCCCAGTTCCTCCTCCAGGGCCTTGATCTGGTTGCTGAGGGGCGGCTGGCTCATATTCAGCTTTTCCGCCGCCCGGGTGATGTTCAGCTCCCGGGCCACGACGGTAAAATAGTGTAAGGTGCGCAGCTCCATGACAACCCCTCCCTGTGTCATCTCATCTGTATTATTCCACCGTCACGCTCTTGGCCAGGTTCCGGGGCTTGTCGATGTCGCAGCCCCGCATGAGGGCCACATAGTAGGCGAAGAGTTGGAGGGGGACCACCCCCAGGGAGGGGAGGAGCAGCTCGTGGATGTCGGGGATGGTCATCACCTCGTCGGCGGTTTGGGCCATCTCCTCCCTGTGGGGCTCCACGGTCAGGGCCAGCACACTGGCTCCCCGGGCCTTCACCTCCACCACGTTGCTCATGGCCTTGGCGAAGAGCCTGCTGTAGGCGCTCAGCGCCACTACCAGGGTGCCCTCCTCGATGAGGCTGATGGTGCCGTGCTTCAGCTCGCCGGAGGCGTAGGCCTCCGAGTGGATGTAGCTGATCTCCTTCAGCTTCAGCGAGCCCTCCAGGCCCAGGGCGTAGTCCAGGTTGCGGCCCATGAAAAAGATGGAGTTGTGGTTGAAGTATTGGGAGGCGAAGTACTGGATGCCGTCCCGCTGGGCCAGCACCTGCTCCATCTTGTCCGGCAGCTCCCGGAAGGCGGCCAACATGGCCTGGAAGTCCTCCTCTGAGACGGTGCCCAGCCGCTTCCCCAGCCACAGGGCCAGCAGGGACAGCAGGGACAGCTGGGTGGTGTAGGCCTTGGTGGTGGCCACGGCGATCTCCGGGCCCGCCCAGGTGTAGAGAACCTGATCCGACTCCCGGGCGATGGAGGAGCCCACTACGTTGACGATGGACAGGATGTGTCCCCCCAGCCGCCGGGCCTCCCGGAGGGCGGCCATGGTGTCCAGGGTCTCCCCCGACTGGCTGATGACAATCACCAGGGTGTGCTCGTCCACGATGGGGTCCATGTACCGGAACTCGGAGCCCAGGGCCACCTCCACCGGGATGCGGGTGAGCCGCTCCAGGTGGTACTTGCCCACCATGCCCACGTGGTAGCTGGAGCCGCAGGCCACGATGTAGATGCGGTTCATGCTTTTGATGTAGCCGTCGCTGAGGGAGAAATCCTCAAAGACAATTTCCCCCTCCCGGATGCGGGGGAAGAGGCACCGGCGCAGGGCCTCGGGCTGCTCCATGATCTCCTTGAACATGAAGTGCTCATACCCGCCCTTCTCGGCGGCGTCAATCGCCCAGTCTACGGTGACAATTTCTTTGTCGATGGGCTGCATTAGGTGATTGTAGCACTGAATCCCCTCCCGAGTGAGGACGGCCAGCTCCCCGTCCTCCATGTAGCCCACCTGCCGGGTGTGGCGCAGGATGGCGGTGACATCGCTGGCGATGAAATTGCAGCCCTCGCCGTAGCCCAGAATCAGGGGGCTGTCCTTGCGCACGGCCACGATCCGGTCGGGGCAGTCGGCGCACAGGATGCCCAGGGCGTAGGAGCCCTGGATGCGGCGGAGCACCCGGCCCACAGCCTGGAGCAGGTCGCCGTCGTAGAAGTACTCGATAAGCTGGGCCACCACCTCGGTGTCGGTCTCGGAGACGAAAGGCACCCCCTTGGATTGCAGGAAGCCCTTCAGCTCGGCATAGTTCTCGATGATCCCGTTGTGAACCACGGCGATCTTGCCGCTGCGGCTCACCTGGGGGTGGGAGTTGACGTCGCTAGGGGCGCCATGAGTGGCCCAGCGGGTGTGGCCTACTCCCACGGTGCTGTCCAGGTCCGCGCCGCCGTGGAGCTGGTCGGACAGCATCTGGAGCCGGCCTTTGGCCTTGTGGACGGACAGGGCGCCCGCTTGAGCATCGAACACCGCCACTCCGGCGGAGTCGTACCCCCGGTACTCCAGCCTGGACAGCCCCTCCAGCAGAATGGGGGCGGCCTGCTCCCGCCCGATATAGCCTACAATTCCGCACATATTCAATTTTCCTCCTTTAAAATCAGGAGGGCAAACTCGCAGCCATTTGACCTCGTTCCCCGGTCACAGCCCCTCTGTTTTGCGGTCGCCCGCATATTTGCTGGCTGTGTGCGCGCCCGGAGCCGGCGCGGGGGGGCATCCGCCGAAGACTTCGATCTTCCCCCCACCTCGTCGTCCTGCCTGAGGGCAGGCGCTGGCGCTTCTGATGGGCCTGTGCCCATGGCCTCCTTTCCTTCTGCGATGTATAGGATGATATGCGGCGTGCGCTCTGTCCCATACGTCCATTTATTATAGACCCTGCGTCCTTAGATGTAAAGAGAAACGAAAGACCTCTCTTTTCTCTTTTGTGTTGAGAAACGCTTAGCAACTATATATAACAGTTAGCATCCATTTCAAGCTGTTCCTTCGTAAAGGCCGCACCAGGAGGATACCCCCCTGGTGCAGTCAGTCGGTTTACAGGCTTTCGTAGGAAACCAGCTCCCTTACCGGGATTCGTGTCTG
>OFFY01002193.1_pt1 | contig 14362 bp, 9 predicted proteins | sample 1521481 | NCBI WGS metagenome assembly OFFY01 (sample SAMEA3504117, study PRJEB24116) | mouse gut metagenome | biome: mouse gut; feature: mouse-associated habitat; material: faeces | place: Denmark | collected 2011
CCCCTCCAGCATCACGGATTGGAGCGCGCCGTCCCCGTTGCGGTCCAACCCCTCCTCCTTCCACGCCTGGGCCACCAGCTCGCCCTGGAGCCGTCCGCTCTCCTCCGCGCTGGCCCCCACATAGAACACCCTTCCCCGGTAATTGATATCCTCCGCCACCGGCTGGCGGTTAAAGAAGATTACCGGCGTCTGCGCCGCCATCGCCTTGTCAATGAGCACGGAAGCCGCCGTCCTGTCCACCGGATTGATACAAAGCACATCGCATCCCAGCGCAAGGAAACGCTCCACCTGGTCGTTCTGCGTATTCTGGTTCCCCTTGGCGTCCTGAATATCCAGAGTTACCTTCACGCCCTTTTCCTGCTCAAAATCCTTGGCGCACCGTTCAAGCTCCCCCCGGATATTGTTCAGAAAGGTGTCGTCCCCCCGGTACAGGCTGACGCCGATTCGGATGGACTTTTTTTCCTCCGCCCCTTTCGTCCCCGCGCAGCCGGTAAGCAGGAAAAACGCGCACAGCCACAGCTCACTCAACAGGATACAATATTTTTTCATACTTCTCATCTCGTAAATCCCCCCGCCGGATGAAATAGCTGTCCAGGTAATTCCCCGTCTGCACGGCGCCCCCTTCCGCAAGCTCTATGGCTGCCTTTACGCTCAGATACCCGGCGCTGAAATCATCCGTTATACATAACCCTTTGATAATTCCCTTATCCAGAAAATTCAAAATCGGAACGCTGCTCCCCCTGCCGTAAAGGCCAGTGACCCATTCCTTTGCCCCTTCTATATCCTCCAGCATCTGCGCGGCCTCCAGAAGGCTTTCCGGCTCCGGCGCCACAAGGATAATTTTCTGCGTCCAGCCCTCCGTCAGCTTTTCCAGTATTTTCCCCTTTTCGGCTTCCGGCGCCCACGCATAAGAGGCCGCCGGGCCCTCGGAGCCCTCCGCCGCGCCGCTTCGAATCCCTTCCATGAATTTTCGCCCGGCCACGCTCATCGCCTCGTTTTCCAGAAAATAAAGCTTCTCATTCGGACTGCGGACCGCCGCAATTTCCTTCCCCAGCTTTTCCCCCATAGTGAAATAATCGAAAGTAACCGCCGCGGTTTTTCCTGTCCCCGGCTCCCCGACGGTCTCTGAATTTATGAAAACCAGAGGCAGCACAAGCTGATTTTCCTCCTGCATCGCAAGAACCGCCTCCCCGTTTACCGGAGCCACAATCAGCGCGCTGCTGCCGTCCTGCTGCTCCCTTTTGAGAAGCTCCTCCTGCTGACGCCTGTTTCCCTTTTCATATAAGGTAATAAAGTTCACGTCGGCGTTCAGCTCCACGGCCGCCAAATCCATCCCTTTCCTGAAATTCACATAGTTGTCGTCCGAATCCGCCTCCACAATCACCGATATCGGATGAACCTTCGCCTCCTCCTCCTTGATTATCAAATCCGTGGAGGAGAGCAGGAAAAGGAAGGTCAGCCCAATGCCGTAGGATATCCAGAAAAACTTTTCTTTCCCCGTCATACTTTTCATCATTGTCGGCTCTCCTCCCGCATAAGCTCCTGGCAGGAAACTGCCGGCAGACTGATTTGTATGGTTGTTCCCTCGTCCGGCTCTGAAAAGATGGAAAGACCGTACCCTTCTCCGAAATACAGCCTGATTCTCTCGTTCACATTTTTCACCCCAATCCCGGAGCCTTTTCCCGAAACGGAATGGGTTTCTCCCGTCAGAAGCCCCTCCGCCTTCTCCTTCGTCATGCCAAGACCGTTGTCCCTGATAATAAAAATCAGCTTTTCACCCTCCTGCCATACCCTGATAAGAATTTCACCGTCTCCGTCCATAAACTCCATCCCATGATAAATTGCATTCTCCACAAGGGGCTGCAGCATCAGCTTTAGGGACGCCATGGAAAACACCTCGGCCCCCGCCTCTATCTGATAGGTAAACTTGTTTTTGAATCTTTTCTGCTGAATCATAAGGTAATTGCGCACGTGCTCCAGCTCATCCCTTACCGGGATGATGCTTTTGCCCTTGCTTAAGCTGATGCGGAAAAACCTTGCCAGCGCCGTCACAACCTTTACCGCCTCCTGCTTCTGCTCGTTTTCAATCATCCACACGATAATGTCAAGGGTATTGTAGAGAAAATGCGGATTAATCTGCGACTGGAGCGTATCAAACTCGCTTTTTCTCTTGGACTCATGCTCCATCACAATATCGTCCATCAGCGTCTGAATCCGCTTTGCCATATCGCTGATGGAACGGCCCAGGTGCCGGATTTCATAGGAGCCTCCCATGTATACCTCCGCGTCCAGCTCCCCCGCCTCAAGGGCATTTACGGATTTTTCCAGCTCCTGAATGGGCGCCGTGATTCTGGCGGAAATATACGCGTTAATCACCGCCAGCAAAAACAGGAAAAACGCCGCCATAAACACCATGAAAAGCTTTACCTTCAGATTGTCCAGAGAAAGTCCCTGCTCCGGGATTACTCCGATAATTTTCCATCCCGTATATCCTACCGTCTTGACGATAATATCCCGCTTTTCCCCCTGATAAACCTCCTGATAATCGCCGTCCCTGTAGCTTCTGGCTGTCCCGATGTTTTCCTCAGCCAGACCGGCGTCGATGAGCTGCATCTTTGGATGATAAATCAGTCCGCCGTCGCTGCCGAGCAGATACAAATATCCCCGCTCCCCCAGGGAAATGTTGTCCAGCATATAGCGAAGGCTCTCGTAGGTCATATCAATCAGCAAAACTCCCTGAGAGGTGGAGGTTCCCTTTGTGACCTCTACCGCCCGGGACAGGGTGATTACCCACCGGTACTGATTCCCGCTGCTGTCAAAAATATACTGCACATGAGGCATGGAAAAATGCAGATTTTCCGGGTGCTCCAGTGTGTCCTTAAACCATTTTTCCTCCGTCACGTCCAGGTCTGTTTTCAGCCGCGCCGCCGGTACCGCCGACAAAAGCTCCCCGTCCTTGGAAAGCAGCGCGATATTGGAAACAAAGTCCTTGTTATTGTCGTACAGCAGCATCATTTCGCTGTCCACCATCTCCGCCTCCGCCTGATAATCGGCGTTTTTTATCACGCCGTAATACAGAGAATCCGACAGACGCATGATTGTCCGCAGATAGGAGTCCACGGAAAGGTTTATCTGATTAATCACGACCTGGTTTTCCTTCCGAAGCGTATCCGAAACCCAGCCCGCCAGACGGCCATATACCGCCGCCCCTATCAGAACAATCATAATCAGCGCGCTGACCGTAAAATAAATGAAAATCGTATAGCGGATACTTGATTTCTGAAAGAGTTCTGTTTTTCGGGGCTTTTCCATCTCATCCTCCCATGCCGCGCGCCTGCCCGGCAATTTTGGCCTTTACCGGGGCTTCCCGCCAAAGCTATCCCTGCCAGGGCCGCCTTTTGCCGGGTTATACCTCCCTGAACTTCGTGGGAGAGACGCCGAATTTCTTTTTAAACACATAGCTGAAATAATTCTGCTCCGGGTATCCCACCTTATCGGCAATCACATAGGTCTTGTCGCTTGTCTCCCGAAGCAGCTCCACCGCCCGCTGCAGACGTATGTCCGTTAAATAGGCCACACAGGTTTTCCCCGTTTCCTTTCTGAATATGGTTGAAAAATATGCCGGGCTCATCTGGAGCTGTCTGCAAATCATCTCCACCGACAAATCGGGATTCCGGTAATTTTCCTTTATGTATTTTTTTGCTTCTTCAATAACCGCTCTGGCAGTATTGTCCCGGCGGCGGTTTATCACCTCGTTCATCCGGCACGCCGCCTCAATCAGCCATCCGGTAAACTCCTCTCTTTTCCCGGCGTCGTCCATCCACTTAGCCAGTCCGTTCTGCCCGTCAAAAATCTGCCGCAAATCCATATCGTACTGCTGCATCATACGCATAATGCAGTTGACCAGAGACAGCATATATACCTGATACTGGCTGGCGTGGACTCTGGTGTCCTCCATTCTTCCCATCATTTCCCGCACCATCTGCTCAATGGTTTCGGGGGTTCCGAATTTTATCTGCGTTTCCAGCGCAACCTCGTCTTTCTGGCTGAGCTGCAGCCTTCCCCGGTTTACCGGCTCCATATCCCTTATGAAAATAGGGCCGCCCGTCCCCACAATCGCCTGATAGCCCAAAGCGTCCACCGCCGCCTGATAGGACTCTCCGATTTGCTCAAGCTTCCCGCTTTCATGTCCCACGCCGACGGTTATCGTCACCCCGAGAATTTTCCTGGCCTCCTTGCAGGTATCCTCCAGCGCGTCAATAAAGCCTGCCTGAGTATTAAATTCGTCAATTGCCACAATGATGATGATATTGCCGGTAGAATTGAATATGGCGAAACGGAAGTACTGCTTTAAGGAATCCTCCATAAACTGTTTCACGGAAATCGGAATCAGCTCCCGCTTAAGGGGAAGGGAATCCTGCTCCTCCTTCTCCGGCGTTTCCGTGCTGATAACCGCCGCCATCCACTTTGAAGCGCCCAGAATATTTACGCCGTACTCCTCCAGCCTGGCGCGGACTTCCCCCTCCGGCACATTCCCCTTTACCAAATCGTTTAAAAAAATTTCTCTGAGAATAGGGAGACTGTTCTGATAGCTCTCGCGAAGCCGGCGGACATTCCGCCTCTGCTCGATTTCCTCATCCAGATTATCCCTGACACGGTTCAGGATTTCCGTCAGTTCCTCCACATTTACGGGCTTTAAAATATACTCCGTCACGTTGAGCTTGATTGCCTGCTGGGCATACTCGAAATCGTCATATCCCGAAAAAATCAGAATTTTGGTGGAAGGGTACTTCTGGCGGATTCTTTTTGACAGCGTAAGGCCGTCCATGTACGGCATACGGATATCCGTCATCACCACGTCAGGCTTTAGCTGTTCGATTTTTTCCAGCGCCTCCTGACCGTTTTCGGCGTCTCCCACCACCTGAAATCCCAGGTTCTCCCAGTCAATTTTCCTTATAATCCCCTTGCGGACCTCCTCCTCGTCATCCGCCAGTAAAATGCTGTATAAACTCATACCCCAACTGTCCTTTCACACCATATCTTTATGCATCCACAAATCAGAGCTTCTCTCAAACCAGCTCATACTTCACAACATCCATCTTAAGGGCGCCGTCCCCGAAAAACGAAATCCCGTCCGCCTGCTGCTCCGTATAGATAATCGCCGTCATAACCTGTTCTCCGTCGTTGACAAATACCTCCACGCTGAACCTGTCCAGAATAATCCGCAGCTTTAATTCCCCGTTCCGGCTGTTTACCCGGCTTCTTCTCTGATGGATAATCGCCCTTCTCGAGCCGGAAAACTTTCTGTCAATCTTTAAAATGGATTCCCGGGGCCGGAAGCTCAGCGAGGTCTGGTACTTCTCGTTCTGGGCAAACCGCACCGCAAATTTCTGATACATCTCCCCGGCGTCTTCCGGGCGGATGGCAAGCTCCATATTTGATTCCCTCCAACCTGACGGTGTCTGAAACGGCAACATTCTGATAAGATACCTTGCCCCGGCGCATGTTTTCAAGCTCCCTTATCGGCTTCTGGTACAGCCTTCCGTTTTGAACCGACAGCTCTCTGGGCAGGCTCATCTGACCGAACCAGGAAATATTCTGGGTCCTGAAATTGCAGGTGTCCCAGTTCTGCATCCATCCAATCATAATGCGGCGTCCGTCCGGCGCAAGAACCGTCTGGGGCGCATAAAAATCAATCCCGTAATCCACGGACTGGTTGTGCTCCTCCGTGAAGGTTTCCGTATCCTCGTCAAAATCCCCCAGAAGGCATAAGGTTCCGTTGCCGTTGTGATACTCAAAGCCGCTGGGAAGCATGTCCATAGGACTGGCAATCAGAACCCATTTCCCGTCCAGCGGGAAGAAGTCCGGGCACTCCCACATTTTCCCGAAGCGGTTATTGTTGGCGGCAAGCACCTTTTTATACTGCCAGTTATAGCCGTCCGGGCTTTCAAAAAGAAGAATCTGGCCGCTGCCGTCCGCGGCGCGGTTCCCCGCAACGCAGTAATAAGTCCCGTCCTTTTTCTTCCACATCTTCGGGTCCCTGAAATCGTAGCGGCTCGCGCCCTCTGGCAAAGCCTTTTCATCCAGCACGGGATTTTTCTCATATTTCCCGTAATCCATGCCGTCCCCCACGGCAAGGCACTGAGTCTGCACTTCGCTAAAGCCTCCGTTTGCCTGCCGCTCCTTTATCACGCCGGTGTACATCAGAAGCTGCCTGCCGTCGGGAAGGGAAACCGCGCTTCCCGAAAAGCATCCGTCCCTGTCGTAGGGCTCGTCCGGCGCCAGCGCGGCCGGAAGGAACTCCCAATGCAGAAGGTCGCCGCTCACCGCGTGTCCCCAATGCATAGGCCCCCAGATATTGTCATAAGGATGATACTGATAAAACATGTGGTACTGACCGTTATAAAAGGAAAAACCGTTGGGGTCGTTCATCCAGCCCACCCGGGCTGATAAGTGAAATTTCGGGCGGTCGTCCCCGGATATCATTTTCTCGGTTGCTTCTTCGTATTTTCTTGCTTCTCTTAAAGTCTGACTTATCATACCAATCTCCCATGCCGCCGGCCCGTAAATCCGGGCTCCGGTTTAAATTCATTTCTATAATAAAACTTTATATCTAGAGTATAGCAAAAGGCTCCCTGTTTGGAAAGCCTTTCACGTTTTGGAATCTGTAAATTTCAGTTGACCGGCCGCCCCCGGCGTGTATAATGAAAGCAGACGCAGGCTCCGATGAAGCCTGCGGGCTGAACGGCACAGCAAAAAACCACAGAAGCGAGGATAAAACCATGAAAACAAAACTTCCCGATAAATTCCGCCCCCGTATCGTCATGACCATTGCGGGCGTCGTCCTGTGTGCCATTGCCGTTGGATTTTTCAAATGTTCGCTATTTGGCGTGGACCCCTTCCAATGCTTTGCCCAGGGAAGCTGGCAGCGTTTTATGGGCGGCATCTCCTACGGGACTTATTACACCGGCATCTGCTTTCTCATGCTGGTGCTGGATTTCTTTCTGGATAAGCACTACATAGGCATTGCCACCTTTATCAACATGTTTCTGACCGGCTATATCGCCGATTTTTCACAGGCTGCCATCAGCCGCCTTGCGCCCTCCCCCTCTATGGCGCTGCGCGTCGCGATGCTGCTTGTGGGGGTTGTGTTGATGTGCTTCGCCTCCTCCCTGTATATGACCTCCGATTTGGGCGTTTCCGTCTACGACGCCATTCCAATTATCATTTCCAATAAAAGCAAAAAGCCTTTCCGGTTCTGCCGGATAGGCTGTGATGTTATCTGTGTGATTGTGGGCACCCTCTGCGGCCTGCTTCCCGGCGTCGGGACGCTGGTCACCGCCTTTTTCATGGGGCCTTTGATTGAGTTTTTCAACGTGAAGTTTTCACGGCCCCTGCTGGATAAACAAAAGTCAAATACCCCGCAGTAAGCTGCGGGGCATCAAGTCAAAGCCCCCGCAACAAGCTGACGAGGCATCAAGCTTCCGCCGCAGCCAGACTGCGGGGTCTTTCTACAGGAGGCGAATCAGCTCCTCAAGCTCCTCCCTCCCTGTGGCCCAGCTTGTGGCAAACCGCACCACGGTATGGTTCTCGTCATATTTTTCCCAGAAGCTGAACACCACGCTTTCCCGGAGCTGTTCCATTCTCCGGTTCTCCAGTATAACAAAAATCTGGTTGGTGGGCGTATCGAGAAGCAGCCGATAGCCCTTATCCGTCAGCGCCTTTTTCAGGATTTTTGCCGTTTCTATTGCATTTTTGCTGATTTCCATGTACAAATTATCCGTAAAAAGAGTATCGAACTGGATTCCGGTAAGTCTTCCCTTTGCAAGAAGCGCGCCCTGCTGCTTCATCATGGTCAGGAAATGAGCCGGAGCCTTTTTCGGAAAAACCACGGCCTCGCCGCACAGTGCGCCCACCTTTGTCCCGCCGATGTAAAAAACGGAGGTATAACGGGCGATATCTTCCAGAGTCACATCGCTGTCCGGGCTGACAAGACCGTATCCCAGCCTTGCGCCGTCCAGAAAAAGGGGCAGGCGATATCTTTCGCATACGGCGGAAAGCTCCTTAAGCTCCTTTTTCGAATATAAGGTTCCGTACTCCGTGGGATGGGAAATGTAGACCATGCCGGGAAATACCATGTGCTCGTGGCTTTCATCCTGATAAAAGGTTTCCATGTAGTCCGCCACCGCCCCGGCCGAAACTTTCCCGTCTCTTTGAGGCAGCGCCAGAACCTTGTGCCCTGTATACTCGATGGCCCCCGCCTCGTGAAGGCTGACGTGGCCGGTAGCCGCCGCAAGCACGCCCTCATATCGTTTCAGCATGGAGCCGATAACAACCGCGTTCGTCTGGGTTCCTCCCACAAGGAAATAAACATCCCCGTCGGGACAGCCGCAGGCCTTGCGTATTTTATCTTTGGCGGACTCGCAGTACTTATCCCCGCCGTAGCCGGGCAGCTTTTCCATGTTGGTTTCCGCCAGTCTTTTCAAAATGGACTCGTGAGCCCCTTCACAATAATCGTTTTCAAAATATAACATGATTTTTTCTCCTCTTTTTGCCTGCAGACTTTCAGCACAGGCGTTTGCCGGATTTATACGCAGCCGCCTGTTTCCCGCTGCCGGCTTTATCCCCGGGTCATCCGCCCGGCCTGTTCCTCCGTAATCTCGTAAACCAGCTTTTCGCCCCTGACAAATCTCTGTATGTCCTTTGCAAGCCCCGCAGCAACCACCCTCCGCATATCCACGGTGGGGCCTGCCATGTGGGGCATCAGCAATACGTTTTTACATTGTCTTATGGGATTATCCTCCTTTAAAGGCTCCTCCTCATAGACATCCAGCGCCGCGTGGAACCGCCCTTTCTTGAGAAGCTCAAACAGCGCCTTTTCATCAATCACCTTGCCTCTCGAGGTGTTCACCAGAAGGGCATCCTCCTTAATGCTTTCAAGAAGCTCCCTCGTAATCAGCCCTTCCGTAGCCGGGGTCAGGGAAGAATGGATACTTACCACGTCGCATGTGGAAAAGATTTCCGAAAGAGACGCCTTCCGCCCTCCGTACCTTTCCGCCTCATCTTCGGTCAGATGGGAGGAATAAATCAGCACCTCGCAGCGAAACCACCGGATTAATTCCAGAAAATACTTTGCAATGGCGCCGAAGCCCACAATCCCCACCTTTTTTCCAATCAGCCCCTTATTTTCAAAGCCGCTCTCAAGCCACCTGCCCTTTCGGATTTCGCCGGTATAGTGCTCGATTCTCCGAAGGGCGGCAAGGGTATAGCACAGACACCCTTCCGCGACGGACTGCGCAAAAATGTCGTTTCCGCTGATGACGCGGACGCCGGTTTCATAGATATCGGGCGAAGCCAGAATCGCCACGGAGCCGGCGGGATGGGCAATCAGGCGCAGCTTCGGAAGCGCCGCCACAATTTCCTTTTCCAGATAGCAGGTTCCCCATCCCGTCATGAGAATCTCCGCATCTTTCGCCATATCGATTAATTCTTCCGCTGTCAAATCCCTGTCGTAGGGGTTGCGGCAAACCTCCCCCGAGCGTCCCAGCTCCGCCATGATTTCCGGCGTGAAAAAACTGTCGGGTATAGGTGTGTGGGGCATGGTAATAAATATCTTCACAGTCTGTTCCTCCTGAATTTCCTAACATTTACATAATCTTTTCTAAAGAATTTTCGCACATTATTGACAATTATACAAGTCACTATTACTCTGAAACACGAAACAATTTTCAGTTAGAGATTCTTTAGAGAATAAGTTGCTATGCTTTTTTACGGAACAAACGCTGTCACGCTCCGCGAGCCAGCTTATTGTTAATAAAATCCGGCTCCTTCGCAGGAGGCAAATACATTCACATGAGAGGTAAAAATGGCTCAGAAACGCAGAAAAAAGAAACATGTAAAATCCAGAAAAAAGCGCTGCGGACTGCTGATATTCAAACGTATCTGCAATATCGTTCTCGGCGGCGTGACCCTTGGTCTGGCGGCCAGTCTGATTGTGGTCCTCCTGCCCAGGATTTTACCTTTTATCAATAAACCGCTGAAAGAAAAAACGACCACGGTTTACGACTATATCACCATATCCCGCGCAAACGCCACTCCCCTTTCCGGGAAGAAGGACAGCGATAAAACCGCTCCCGACACCTTAAGGCTTCTCGAGGATAAGGAGGTGGAGGAAAAGCTGGCGCAGCTTGCCCGGGAAAATGAGGATATTGCCGGGATTTATGCCGAGCGTGAAAAATATCCCGAGGAGCTCCTTGCAGCCCTTGCCGCCAATCAGGAGATGACGGATTTTGTAAAGGGGTATCTTACCTCCGACGGCACCGTGACGGGCGGCATAAACGGGGAGGAAAAAGGACAGAATTTTCCGCTGTTTCTGCAATGGGATAAGAGATGGGGCTATTCTCCTTACGGGAGAAGCAGCATCAGCATATCAGGCTGCGGTCCCACCTGCCTGTCCATGGTGATTTTTTCCCTGACAAGAGATGAAAAAGCCACGCCGGACGCCCTTGCCAGATTCGGCATGGATAACGGCTATTATATGGAAGGTCAGGGAACCCTCTGGAGCTATATGACAGAGGGCGCCGCCCATTACGGAATAAACGCCAGAGAGCTTGGGCTGGACGAAGAAGCCATGAAGCAGTATCTTGACAGAGGATGCCCCATCGTCTGCGCCATGCGCCCCGGCGACTTTACCACCACAGGCCACTTCATAATGATTTATGATTATGACGAGAACGGCTTTATGGTAAACGACCCCAACAGCATTGCAAGAAGCAGCAGACAATGGGATTTTGAGACTATCCGCTACCAGATTAATAATCTGTGGGGATTTTCGATGATGTAACGCTGTGTCATACCGTCAGCTTTTCAATGACGCAGCTGTGGGGCTTATTACTATTGTTTTTATCGTAATTCACACCAACAAGCAAAATTTCACCGCCATACCCTTCCAAAGCTCTGAAATACTGCCTCTCCTTTATCTGCCGGACTGCCTCGCCGGCAGATTTGCCGTATTTTAATTCCACGATAATTGCGGGCTTGCCTGTGCGGGGCAGCGGCAGAAATACTACGTCTGCAAAGCCGTGTCCCGACGGAAGCTCCCTGATGATTTTGTAATCCTTCCTTGCGCTGTAGTAGGCAAGGCCAATGGCGCATCCAAGGGAATTTTCATCATTATAGGAAAGAATGGACGCCGCCTCCGTATGCGCCCTGTCAAGCCCCTCCGCCACCCTTTCCTCATTGCACGAAAGAGTGTCTTCCAGAAGCTTTTCCGATGCTTTCAGAATTCTCATGATTTCCTGCCAGCCCCCGGCGCTCATGGCGTTTTCAAACTCCTCGATAATTTCCCCGTTCGGGATATATACCTCCCTGCTATCGGAATCATAGGCAAGATACCCCAGATGAATCAAAAGCGTCAATACATCATCTCTTGTTTTAAACGTATGCATATCGTTCTGAAAGCTGCGTGTATTGACCTTGACCCGTCCGCCGCCAAGCATCCGCACAATATCCCCCCGGAGTCCGTCAAAGTCCATATCCATGTAAATTTTAAGCGCCTCATAAGTCTCGGTAGATGTCCAGTAATTGGAGAAATCCCGACATCTCATTGCCTCCACCACAGACTTTGGGTTATATACATGCTGAAATCTCTTAAACCTGTACCCGTCATACCAGCTGCTTGTCATCTCAAAATCCATGTGATACCGCTCGCAAAGCTCTTTTACCTCATTTTCAGTAAAACCTGTATACTCCTCAAAAACATACTGGTTTGTCATGGAATATTCAGCAAACATGTTAAGGGCCGAATGGGAGCCATACTTTTTCACCGGGAGAATCCCCGTCATATAAGCGAGCGCAACATAGGGCTGGTCCTTTAAAAGATTGCGCAGGAAATCAAGGTAATGCTTCTGCAATGCCTCGGCTTCCTTTTCCTCTCGCATAATGCAGTCCCACTCGTCTATCAGGAAAATGAACTGCCTCTCCGTCGCCGCATAAATCTGTTCCAGGGCGGCGGTAAGATTTGTCTCCTGCTCTGAAAACAGCTCCCCGTATGCCTGACGGATTTCCGCAATGACAACCTTTTCCAGATATTCCGTCACTTCCTGATTTTTTGCCCTGCTGAGGAACCTCTGCATATTGAGGAAAATCACGTCATACCTGTTCAGATGCTCTTTAAAAGTCGCATGCTTCTCTATTTTATATCCCCTAAACAATTCTTCCGAATCACAGCCAAGGCTATAGTATGCCGCCAGCATTTCAAGGGTCATGGATTTCCCGAAACGCCGCGGTCTGCTGACGCAGATAAATTGCTCTCGCGTGTTTAAATACCTGTTTGTATATCCTATCAGCTCCGTCTTATCCACATAGATTTCAGAACGGATTGCTTTCCAGAAATTTTTATTCCCCGGATTTAAATAAATACCCATCTCCTGCATTCACCTCCTGCGCTGATTTTATTATACGGAATTTCGGATAAATTAACAAGGATTTTTGTTATTCCCGCGAACAATGAGTCAAGCGGATGCGGAGCATCCATTTGACGAATGCCGCGAGGGTCAATGCCCCGTCAGCTTGCTGCGGGGTCTTTGACCTTGTTTCCCGTCCGGGCGGCGTTTGGATTCCCTGTCATGCAGAATCGCCTCCACAATCCCCTCCGCGGAAATCTTCCCGGAAACCTCCCCGGAAACCTCCGATGCAGTAAGAAAGTAAGTGTCCGTATGCTGTGCCAGAGCCTTGGCGGTAACGCTCCCGATACAAACGCAGCAGGCTCCTTTTGGGACCGCGCCATGCTGTTTAAAAAAGGACTCCACACCCCCGGCGCTGGAAAAGGTGAGATAATCCAGCTTCGGAAGACTCGCCGCCCCGGGACTGCTCTCCAGGTCATAAACCGGAATATCCTCCACGACAAACCCCGACTTTTGCAGCATCTCCGGAAGCGTCTTTGTGGCAAGGGCCGAACGAAGCAATGTCACCCTCTCCCCCGGCTTTGCCACAGCCGCAATGGCAGACGCAAGATGCTCGCTGGTATACGTATCTGGGCAAACGTCGGCATCTATACCGTACCGGGCCAGTGCAGCTCCCGTAGCTGCGCCTATAACCGCAAATTTCTTTCCCTTTAGAAAATTTCTATTCCAGGAAAGCCAATCCATATCTTTATCTGTTTCCGCCAACTGTCGGAAACAGGCCCTCACTCCGTTCGCGCTGGTGAATACAAGCCAGTCGGAATCCACTGACAGCCGCCGCCAGTCATAAGCTCCCGGCAGTTCCTTAATTTCAGAACGTACTGCCCACACCGTTTCCGCCCCCAGAGCCTGCAGGGCAACCCTCTGTTTTTTCTCAATCTCCGGCGTACCTGTGAGCCCGACCCGGACACCCTTCAAGGGCTCGTCTGCGGATAAATCCATGGCCGTCACGCCGCCAACTAAAATAATGGCGGGCGCGGACACACCGGCATTATCCGCCGCCTGCGCAATGGCGTCCAGAGAAGCGCGGACACAGGCAGGATTCGGCGCATTCCCGCCGGAAATAACCGCCGAGGGCGTCTTTGGGTCCTTCCCGGCGGCAATCAGACGGGCGGCAACCACCGGCAGATGCGCGAGTCCCATCAGAAATACCAGTGTGCCTGAGAGCTTTGCCAGCGCGTCAAAATCCTCGAAAAGCCCGTCCTTCGTATCCGCGGTATGCGCCGTCACAATATGCAGGCTGCGGCTTATCCCCCGGTGAGTCACCGGAATCCCCGCCTCCGCCGCAATCCCCATTGGAGAGGGAATCCCGGGAACCTCCTGACAGAAAATTCCGGCAGCCTTAAGCGCCGTCATTTCCTCGCCGCCACGCCCGAAAAGATAGGGGTCGCCTCCCTTAAGGCGCACCACCTTAAGGCCGGAGCGTGCCAGGCCAATCAGCCTTTGATTGATTTCCTCCTGCGATGCGGCATGTACGCCGCTGCGTTTTCCCACATAGATTCTCTCTGCGGATTCAGGAGGCGCATCCAGAAGCTCCTCGTCAATCAGGTCGTCGTATACTACAGCCTGACACTGTTGAAGGAGCCGCAGTCCCCGCAGCGTAATCAAATCCGCCTTACCGCAGCCTGCCCCTACAAGCGCAACGCTGCCCGGCAGTCCGCAGGCAGTATCCTTCCCCGCCTCGGCAATGTCCTGCCCTTTACCGGCAGCGTTCTTTTCCGCCGTCGCAATGCCCTGCACTTCTCCGGCAGCGTCCTTTTCCCCCGCCGCAACCCCCTGCCCTTCTCCGGCAATGTACCTTCCGGTCTCCTCCCGGGTCAACGGCGCTCCTTTCGCCATGCCGGCCTCAAACAGCCTGCGGAATATCTCCCCCCGCCTGCTTTGCTCCGGTACGGCGGGTT
>OFFY01002194.1_pt1 | contig 14354 bp, 10 predicted proteins | sample 1521481 | NCBI WGS metagenome assembly OFFY01 (sample SAMEA3504117, study PRJEB24116) | mouse gut metagenome | biome: mouse gut; feature: mouse-associated habitat; material: faeces | place: Denmark | collected 2011
TGACGGCATGGTGATTGCCTCCTTTGAAATATGCGGAGAAACAAAAAAAGCGCCCCGGCGACCATAATAGTCACCGGGGCGCTCATGCTCCTGCCGCTTGTAGATTTGTCCGTAAATGCAAAAAAGCCCGCCCCCAACTGATAATTAGTCAGTTGAGGGTGGGTTTTGGAATATTGTTACCACTTTTCGCCTAAAATGCTTCTCTTACCTCGGATGTAATCGGTCAGAAATACACTGTGACAGGTCTGATAGGTGAAAAACTGCCACGCGACGAGTTTTCCCGTATCCAGTTTAACTTGGAAGAAAGGGAACAGCAGATTGGTCCAATTATCGTTCTGAAAAACCATGACCTTCTGAAATTCTTTCCTCTCCAGCAGGATGCCGCCATGGATGAATGTCTCATTAACCACATTTGCCGCTTCATAGGGGTTCATATCACAGTCCTGGATGATAAGCCCCTCTCCGTACTGCCGCGCCATTCCCGGCAGGTCATCCACGGTGATTTCGCTAACTGTAACAGCCATGTGCCGCCTCCTTCAAGGTTTGCTGGACAGCCCGGATATGGGCCAGCCACCGCTGGCGGGTATCATCACCGATCCAGCATTGATATAACTCACACTCCGGGTTCTGGACGCTTTGCAGCTCGTCCAAAAGGATTTTGAAATCAGCCGGAGTGACAACAAACTCCTTAATATGATGGTCTACCGGATCATAGTTTTCGCCAACATACTCGGTGACGATCAGCTCCCCGGTTCGATAGTAGTCCGCCAGACACTCCGCGATCAGGAGTGCCGCATGGGTAAAGTCTCGCGGGAAGTTGGCGTTGATGTAGCAGTCCAGCCTCTCCGGGGGACAGCCCCGGTTGGTCCGCTTGATGTCCTCCATAATATCCTGCCGCAGCAGCTCAATGGCCTCTGCTGTATTGAAGATGGCGAAGTCCACTGCTTTCAGTTGTGTGCCTACGATAGTCCCCAGCAGGTCCAGTCCGTAGTCACTTTGACGTTCTCTAATGCCCCAGGCTCCCATTTTTAACCTCCTTCGTGGTCTGAAAAAATTTGTCCTTTAAGTGCAGCCTTGGTTTTTCACCCCCTCCCGTAGACCCCGTTTGAGGGCCGTTTTTGGTGGAAAAAGAATAAGGACAAACCGCCAACCCGTTGCAACACAAGGGTTTTCCGATTTGTCCTTATTATGCCATAAGGGCACACTTGTGCTTCTATTTTTGCATTGAACGGGCCAGTTATCGGAAAATATTTGCATATTTATAGGTGTCTTATTGTTGAATATAGACAATTTACACAACGAAAATTTATTGGAATAATACAAGAAATTCGTTTTTGGTGTGCGTATGACATAAGGGGCTTGCAAAGTCGCAGGTCGTGAAATCGGTTCCTAACACAGCTTAGTTAGTATGTAGGAAAAAAGCAGGCTATATTAAAATCATCTTTTCAATTTTCTGTTGAACAAAACGAAAATATACGCTATAATGCAACTGACATGATTGGCAATCTTGTTACAAATTCTTAAACTGAGACGATAAAAAGAGACGGTGTAAATTATTGACGCACGTGCTTTGCTTGAAGCTGCAACACGCCTCAAACAAGGATTGTTAGCCAAAGCAACTAATGGAGAATAGCGAAGCGCAGATCATACATCAGCAATGAGTTTGAACCTATCTTTAAATATTTTAGATAGCATTTAGGATGGGACTGATAGCCTCTCTTAAGATCATCCAGAAAAAAGTGGCAGAACAAATGGCAATTGGGCAAATTCTTATAATATATGGAGGAGATCTTGTGGAACTTTCAGAAGAAATCATTGTAGAAATGACAAAAGACTCTATAGAATTAAGTAGTGAGTATCTTGACATTGCACTTGGAGCTTTTTTGGAAGATACCAAACTTGAAAAAATTCCCATTGTTGGCACATTAGTAAAAATTCATTCAATCACCAAAAATGTTAAATCTGCTTTTTTCTTAAAAAAGCTAACCCATTTTTTGATATATATGAAAGATATATCATATTTTGACAGAGTAAAATTTTTGAATAAATATATGGAAAATGCAGACTGCACACAGCAAGAGATTGGCGAGAAACTATTATTGACGATAGATATGCTTGATGAATTTGCAAAGGTAAAATACTACGTCAATTTTATTAAAATGTACGCCTTAAAGGATGAAATTGATTATAATACTTTCATGCGTCTCTGCTATATCCTCGAAAAAATATTTATTTGTGACTTAGATGTCTTTAAAAGCATGGATGTTGAAAGTTTAAAACGAGGCGGAATATGGCACGATGGAGTATTAACAATGTCTCTTAGTAATCTTGGCCTAGTTATGTGGGATGTACGATTATCAAGGAGTTACCATTCGGACGATGGATTAAGAATTACTCCGATAGGTGAAGTTTTTCATGAAGGGTTGACTTGGGCTGAATAAACTTTTCAGATATGGGTTTGCCTTGTTTTGAGAATTTGAAAATTTGTCCTTTAAGTGCAGCCCTGGTTTTTCACCCCCTCCCATAAGCCCCATTTTAGGGCCGTTTTTTAGTAGAAAAAGAATGAGGACAAACCAGCCAACTCTTTGCACTGCAAGGGTTTTCCGGTTTGTCCTTATTATGCCATAAGGGCATACTTGCGCTATCATTTTTGCGCAGAATCAGCCAATTATCGGAAGATTTTCGCATATTCACAGACACAATTTTGTTTTATATGCACAATATGCGGACGAGAAAACTGTTAAAGAAGCACAAAAAACTTGCTTTTGGTTTGCGCGTGACGTAAGGGGTTAGCAAAATCGCAAGTCGTGAAAACAAATCTCCGATTATCGCTACTTTAGCGTTACTACATAAAATATAAAGAACTCTTTTGGTTTTAGCTTGCTAAATCATGCCAAGCATGATAAAATAGCAAATAAAGACACAAAAAGGCGAGGAAAAAGATAGAGATGATTGAACAAGTGAATGAGTTTTTAGCGTCAATATCTAATTGGCTTACTGCTGCAAGTGTTGGAATATCTTTTTTAACTTTGGTTACTATGCTTTGTTTTAACCGCAGATTAAGAAAAGCTTTTGAGAAAAAGGACTTTGCCGAAGAAAGAAAGAGAATTCTTAAACAGATAGGCGGCTTCTCTGATTCCCTTCTTGACGGGATATATGATGAAAAATTTTTGGATAAAATAGATTCCTGTTTGGTAGATGTTTCTACTAGCTTTACTTTTTTTAGTATAAAATTGCGTTTTCTGTTTTGGTGGACCTCTCTTTGTATAAATTACCGCTATAAGAAAGAGATTAAAAAAGGAACTGACAAGTACCGGCACAAACTTAGCCTACAGCTTCGAAAAATACGGATATTAGTTGGAAAGGAATAGTATTATATGAGTACAAATATTTCAAATGAGTTTGCAAATACACTAATAAAGAAAACGCTTTCCGAAGAAATTAATTGGAAGCCCATGACAGATGGACTAAAAATAGATGGGGAACCAATTACTGACCTTTTGGGAACATGCGAGTTTCATACAGTTTATTTTGGGGAATCATATTTTTGCGACTTACATCCTGGGCGAGCATTTTTAGTCAGTGAACTCAATGAATCCGGCCGAGATGGTCGGTTTGATACAGAAGGATTTAATCTTTATATTCAAACTGCGGATGGGAAACCATTAGTTTCAATACTATTCGATACTGCGGAACTATATCGTCTAAAAAATGCCATAGATTCTAAAGCTGATCTCCCACAAGATGCTGTGTCCTTTATGAAATCTTTTTTAGACAAAAATCATTGAAAGATTACACTGATTATACTGACAACTCGCCTATACTTCATAGCTCGGATCTTTTCTTGCCCGTGAAAATTTGTCCTTTAAGTGCAGCCCTCGTTTTTCACCCCCTCCCGTAGACCCCATTTCAAAGCTATTTTTTAGTGGAAAAAGAATAAGGACAAGCCGCCAACTCCTTGCGCCGCAAGGGTTTTCCGGTTTGTCCTTATTATGCCATAAGGGCATACTCACGCTGTTAATGCTAAACAGCTTGCTCAATTATATAAGAAAATTTCTTGTGATATCTGTTTATATTGCATAATTTGCTGGGGTTTTCTTTTTGAATTTTCCCTCAAGGGTGTTCTTTTGTCTCGAACGTGACATAAGGGTGCTAAATCATGAAATCCCAATCCTTATTTATTTGCTAAACTTTAATCGTCAAAATTTATTCCCATAAAAGGGAGAGCGACAAATGTTTATCGCTCCCCCTGAAATTTTATCAAATTATTATTTCACTTGGGCTTAACAGCTTCCTTAACTTTCTGTCTTACTTTTTCAGCGATTTTTTCATATACATCAATGTTATGCTCTGGTGCGATTTCAAATGTTGCAAAAAGAGCATATGGAATTTGCTCTGTAAAGTCATGAGCATCAGCGCGGCAGTTAATCTTAATTCCAAGGATATCATCTTCGCCCCATACGACCGCACTATTTCCTCCAAAACGCTCATGTTGCAGAGTTCCACGTGCAACAGCCTTATCATCAGCATCAAGCCGCTTCAAACCATGATTTTTATCTCCAGGCTCCAGGTTAAACCATATCTGCGAGGATCGATATTTTTGTGTAGCAGGTCGGATGGGCGTAAATGATGCTAAAGTGACTGTTAAACAACGATACATTTTTTGCTTAGAAAAATTGAATGGTAATGGAAGCTCATATAAAGCTGCGGTATCTTGCACTAATTCACCATATCCGATCAGAGTAATTCTGTTTTTGGCATACTCCTGAACTCGTTTTATATTCGGAACTCCATAGCCAATCCATTTATGAACTTGATCTGCCCCCCGGCCCTTTAATCCTACTTCTCGACATATGAGGTTAACTACGTTGGAATCCCAACCAGCTCCATGAACAAGCATAGCCTTGAGCATAAGTGAAGCATAGTCGAATGGTATATCAGTCCCCAATTCGTCATTGAACACGTTGTTTAGAGTATCATAGCATATAACCGCTTCGTGGGAGATTAATGCTGCAGCGTCACTAGTTCCTGTTGAGTAACCAACTAAGTTGCCAGCTTTGGCAACGTTACAAGGCTTCGCTGATAAAATGCCAGGTGGATAAGTGCTTGTACCTTTACGCCAATGTGCTATATTGGGCATGGTCATATTTTCTCGCAAAAAGTTTCGGCCACCCAAATACAATATATCTGGTTTTATCGAATTATTAATTCCTCGTCCCATTGAACTGGTGGGACTAGGAAGTGTGTTAGAAGCGGGTAGTAACTGTCGAACATTTTCTGTCCATATACAATTATCTGAAAATAATGCTCCGACAGTTATTGCGTTCATACTTTCAGCAGGCGATAATAATCGCAGATTCCGTGAATCTCGATTAAGGATCTGGATCATTCTTGAATCCCGTTGCTCTATAGAAAGTGCTTTATATTCATTGAAAGTTAAACCAAGATCAATATCATCGGAGTGATTTCCTGCGCTTACAACAAATAGCACACGATACTTAAAGCTTAACCAATCCAATAACTTAGCAAGAGGACTAATCATATTGTAATACATCCGCTCACCAATCCCAATTGAAAGATTGATAACACGAATACTTGTAGCTACCTTTCCGGCTTCTGGCTCGTAAAGGCGCCGTACAGCCTCATGAATTTTATCTACAATTAATATGTTATCGGGGATAAATTCTTGTGTACCATCATATGCGGGATAAGGCTTCATAATTGGGCGAACATATATTTTGTGCGTAGTTACTGATGCTAATTCATCAGATAGGTCCCCACGAGCAATGAGCGAGGCCATGGACGTACCATGTTGTCTATCATCTATTTGATATGCTGATGTAAAATCATCAGGATCATCAATGAGTAAAAATCCGTCTAAAAGGGGATGGCGTTCTTGAGGCAGACCATCAAAAAGTGCAACTATTGGTTCATCAATGATATCTTCTGGTGCGCTAAAAGCCTTTTCAAACTGCAATCCATCATCGGTCCCTAAGACAATTGTCTGTCCGGATGGTTTTAGGAACATAATTGAATCAAACTGCACTAGTTCAACATATTCTTTCCGAACAATCTGTTCAGCATATTGGCGAGGAATGGATGCCAAAATTGCATGATAGCCAATAGCTTCTATACACGATGATGTAATTACATTTCCACCAATATTTTCGATATATTGGGCTAATTGGTTCTGTGTTTGAATACGTTTAACAGGTGATTGTCTAAAAAATAATTCAATCTCACAGTTAACATCAACTTCGTCTGGATCAGATAATTGCTCTGTCCAAACATCAAGTATTCCAGTTTCCTCCAAACGTTCGGCTATTCCCCACAGATGGATATCTCTTAATGTTTTGAAAACATTTCGCAATCCTGACTGACCAAGCGGAAATGTGCAGTTCTCGTCCTGCTGATAATTTTGCCAGAGGGAAAGAATCTCATCTATAACTCTTTGATTGGCAACAACGCAAAAATACTTAAAGGACATCTTCTTTGTGTCATCACGGTCACCATTTTTAGTCCGGTAAAAATCATCGGCATTGGGGACATTATCATCAACTACTTCAAATAACCACTCAATGTCATTTGTGTTGCCCTTAAGGTGTCTAACTGCTGTTTCAAATCCACTAGGGTCACCAGCAACTTCAAGCACCAGTGTATATTCAAGGGGAACTCCATCAGGATTCTGGGCTATTTTGACTCGCCCCTTATCAATCGCTTGCTTTAACGTATTGAATTTTGGAGCAAGACGCTCAACCTGTCTTTGATGCGAGGGGTAATAAAAGTCCGAAGGACCACCATATCGTCTTGTTTTGTTTACCGGAGTTGGATCTGCAAAAAGAATCAATGGGTTATCAGGCATTATTTGCGTCCTCCTCTCTTATAAAATTTCCCTGTATCTCTTGGTGTAGAAGTAAGTTAAGCTGTGTTTGAGTGATTTGTTTCACGTTTATACATGGTGCTTGTAGTATATATTGGCGATATACCGCGAGAGCAAATTCCTCTGCTTCAGCATAGCTTCTACCAAGCAATTTCTTTGCTAAAGTTGATGATTCTAGTCCAAATTTGAAATTTCTTTTCTTCTCAAAAGAAGCAAACCACCGCTCCAAATCCCTACGACTTGGTTTGTTAAGCTCAAGCTTTATTTGAAAACGTCTCCACGCAGCTTGGTCCAAGAGTAAGGCATGGTTAGTTGCAGCAATAACAACTACATAGCTTGGCAACGCATCAATTTGCAATAGCAATGAACTTACAACTCGTTTTATTTCACCTGTTTCATGTTGATCGCCACGTTCTTTGCCTAGCGTTTCAAATTCGTCAAAAAACAATACGCATTGTCTTGTTTTAGCGAATTCAAAAAGTTTGGATAATTTGGATGCTGTCTCGCCAAGGTAAGCACCAATGATACTCTCATACCTTACAACATATAGCGGAACCATTAGTGAAGTTGCAATAGCCTCCGCTAATGACGTTTTCCCATTTCCAGGTGGACCTATCAAAAGCATTTTATTTCTAGGTTCTAGTCCATGGGAACGTAACAAATCTGAGCGCATTTGTTCCTCAATGAGTTCATCACATGATTGTTTAATAGTATCCGACAAAAATAGTTGATCCAGACGACGTTCAGGGGATTTTTCGAAAAACATATTTTTATCGTTGCCGCCAAATGAAAATCTTTGAGGTGATGCAGGTGGTTCTCTTCGAAACCCATTGCTACTCGTAGTATGAAGTATTTCTTCAATTTTACCTGCCAGCACCTCATGTTGTTTAGCTCTTTCTTCGGCGCAAATTGCTTCAGCTGCTCTCCTAAAGCCTACATTGTCGCCTGTGCTACCACTCTTTATAAGGTCACAGAGTAAATCTGCTCTTGCCATAACAATAACTCCTCCTAAATCCTATAAAAGTTTGTTTTTGGGAACTTAGAGGCGTTTTAGTTTTTCTTCATCAATGAAGTTACTCTCGCAAAATTCGTAAAAGGTCTTTTGAGCAAGATTACTAGGACATACTTTAGCATTTTCCCAACGGTTAATGGTAGCAAAACTAACATTTAGTGCGTCGGCTAATTGTTTCTGACTTAGTCCCAGATGTTTACGGACATACCAGACTTGCTTAGGAAAATCCATAACAACACCTCATATAGCATATGTTATATTTATTATAGCACATGTTATAGTTCTGTCAATACTAAGAAGAGTGTTGCCCATACTTGGGAATCCCATAAACTTATTTTTAACTTCCTTCATGGCCTCCAAATTTGTCCTTTAAGTGCAGCCCTGATTTTTCACCCCCTCCCGTAGACCACATTTTCGGGCCGTTTTTAGTGGAAAAAGAATAAGGACAAACCAGCTAACCCGTTGCACCGCAAGGGTTTTCCGATTTGTCCTTATTATGCCATAAGGGCACACGTTCTCGACCCATGCGCTGTCCAGCGGCGTGGACGCCAAGACGCTCTCCGGCATCCTGGGTCACAGCCGGGCATCCTTCACCCTGGACACCTACACCCACGTTACCGGCGATATGCAGAAACGAGCCTCAGAGGTAGTGGGTGGTTTCCTGACAGAACTGCTTGGAGAGGAGTTGAAACCATGGCAAAGCGCAGAAAACGGGGCAGCGGCAGCGTCCATCTGAGAAAGGATGGCCGCTGGGAGGGCCGGGCCGTTACCGGTTATGATGACAAGGGTCTTCCAAAAACAAAAAATGTTCTGGCAAAGACAAAATCCGAATGTATTCAGAAGTTAAAAGATTTGACTGCCAGCATCGTGAAACCGGAACCCGCCACCAAACCAGGTATGACCCTGGGCCAGTGGCTGGATCATTGGTATCAGTCCTGTAAGAAACCCAATCTCCGGCCCAACACGCAGATGTCCTATGAACAACGAATCTACAACTACATCATCCCCGCGCTGGGGAACACCCCTCTGGACAAGCTCACGCAAAATGACCTCCAGCAGTTCTACACCAACCTCAAACAAAACGGACGCATCAAAAATATTGACCATTATGGCAGCGGCCTCTCCGACCAGACAGTGCGGGGCTGTCACACCACACTTCGCTCCGCGCTGGAGATGGCGGTCTCCAAGAAACTGATCGCCCGCAACCCCGCTGACGGTTGCCGACTCCCTCCCGCCAAACCCAGAGAGATGCAGGTGCTCACTCCGGACGAGGTTCAGCGTCTGCTGATCCAGGCCAAGGAGGACAACTGCTATGAACTGCTCCTACTGGAGATCGCCACTGGCCTGCGGCGAGGTGAGCTTCTGGCCCTCCAGTGGGACGATCTCAATTTCAAGACCGGGGCGCTGCGGGTGGAACGGCAGGTTCACCGAGCCAAAGGGGAACTGATCATCTCTCAACCCAAAACCAAAGCCGCCAACCGGACGATCATCCTCCCCGCTCCGCTCCTGAGTGTCTTGAAGGAATACCGACAACAGATTCACTCCCGCTGGCTGTTCCCCTCACCGAGGAAAGACGATCTACCATTAGATCCCGCCTCCGTCCGTAAACACCTGACTACGATTCTGGAGAGGGCCGGGTGCAAGCACATCCGCTTCCATGATCTCCGCCACCTGTTCGCCACCATGTCTCTGGAGCATGGGATGGACGTCAAGACCCTCTCCACGGTGATTGGGCATGTGTCCAGCAGCACCACACTGAACATCTACGCCCACGTCACCGATGAGATGCGACAAACGGCAGCACGCAAAATCGACCGGGGAATCAGCAAGATCGAGTCCACACAGGAGGCGAAAACCACGGCCAGGAAACTCACCCCCAGCGCCTTCCAGCCTTACAAGGGGAAACGCCGCAAACCAGGCACTGGGTGCGTCACTCAAATCAACGACTATCTGTGGGAGGGACGGTATTCCCCCGTCTGGCCGGACGGCAAAAAGCATCCCCGCAACGTCTACGCTAAAACCAGAGAGGACTGTGAACAGCTGCTGGCGGAGATGATCCTCCAGATGAAAGCAGAGATTGCCGCAGAAAAGGAGCGGCTAAAAGTAAGCTTTGGGGCAAGTTGACAGGAATACACGGTCAGCAGCGGCCAGCGCAAGTAAATACTATACAATTTCAGGAATATGTGATATAGTTTTATAAGGGAAATCCGCACAATACATTAAAATTTTCCACTAAATGATAGTGCATCATCTTACACGAGGGGGCATATCTATGAAACATATAGCAGTGATAGCGGGATATGAATACCGCTTCATCGAAATGTTCTCTTCGGTGGAGGATTCTTCGCAGTTTGTCCTGTGTGCAAATCCTGATGGAAAAAAGTTTATCTGCCCAGTGGATTTTTGGCTCAGTCACACCGAGGCAGCAGCTTCAGAACCGGTTGCCCCCATTAACACCGGTAGTACCGCGCAGGAAAAGATCACATTCTTTCTCTCTTTGTTCCGGGGACGGGAAAACCTCTATGCAAAACGCTACTACAACTTAAAGACAGGTAAAAGCGGCTATGTCCCAGCTTGTCAAAACGAGTGGAAGCCGGAACTTTGCAATAAAAGGGCGCAAAAATGCCCCGAGTGCCCCAACAGGGCTTTCATGCCCTTAACTGCAAAGATTATTTGGGCACATATGATGGGACAGGACGAATTCTGTCGAGATGTTGTGGGGATCTACCCCATGCTGGAGGATGATCGAACCTGGCTTTTGGCGGTAGACTTTGATGAAGAATCGTGGAGGGAAGACACTTCTGCTTTCCGCGAAACCTGCCTTGCCTTTAACATTACACCCGCCGTAGAACGCTCCCGCTCAGGGAATGGAGCACACATTTGGTTTTTCTTTTCTGAGCCTGTTTCCGCTGCGGATGCCCGTCGATTGGGGAGCGGGCTGTTGACGCAGGCAATGGCCCGCCGGCACGAACTGCAGTTCAAATCCTACGATCGGTTGTTCCCTTCTCAGGACACTGTCCCAAAAGGCGGGTTTGGAAATCTGATTGCCTTGCCTTTTCAAGGCCAAGCTCGGCAAAAAGGCAATACGTTATTTGTCGACGAACAGTTTATGCCATATGAAGATCAGTGGTCATTTCTCTCTGCCCTGCCTAAAATCACGCCGGAAAAATTGGCGGACATGGTGGGAAAGCTGTGCGGCAACGGAGAAACAGGAGTATTGCTGGAATCTGTAGAGCCAAAACCGTGGCCATTAAGGCGGAAAACGCCGGAACTGCATCGCGAAGATTTTCCGATACAAGCCCGGCTCATGATTTCAAATCTCTTGTATGTTGATAAATATGGCTTTTCACAAAAGGCGTTAAATACAGTCAAACGCTTGGCCGCATTTCGGAATCCTGAATTCTATAAAAAGCAAGCCATGCGCTTGCCCGTCTACAATATACCCCGCGTGCTTGATTGCAGCTACGAAGATCCGGATTTTATGGGAATCCCCAGGGGGTGCTTTGAGCCGTTGAAGGATCTGCTTGACACATATGATACTCCATACATTTTAGCGGATCAGCGTCAACCTGGACAGCAGATCAGCGTTGCTTTTCGTGGGGAACTCCGCCAGGAACAAATACCGGCAGCTAAGGCTCTTTTGTCCCATGACATTGGTGTCCTGTCCGCGACTACAGCTTTTGGTAAAACAGTGGTAGGCGCGTATTTGATTGGGCAGCGCAAAGTTAACACCCTGATCCTGGTCCACTCCAGCGCACTTCTGGAACAGTGGAAAGCATCGCTGGAAAATTTTCTTGATGTTCAGGAACCCTTGCCGGAGCAACCCAAGCGGCGTGGCCGAAAGAAACGAATCGAGCAGATTGGCCAAATCGGTGCGGGGAAAAACACGCGGGGTGGTATCATTGATATTGCCATTATGCAATCCCTTTTTGAGGGTGAAGAAAAAGACGTAAAGCCTTTTGTTTCGGAATATGGGATGGTCTTGTGCGATGAGTGTCACCATTTAGCAGCCTTTACCTTTGAAAAAATCATGCGGGAAGTGAAAGCTCGATATATCTATGGCCTGTCCGCCACACCTGTTCGCCCAGACGGCCATCAGCCAGTTATTTTTATGCAATGCGGTCCTGTACGTTACTCAGTCGATGCAAAAAACCAGGCAGAAAAGCGGAGCTTCTCTCATTACGCAATTCCGCGCTTTACCAGAACACGGCTGCCTGACGCCCGAACGATCCAAGATATCTATTCTGGTATTGCGAAGAATGAGGCAAGAAATCACTTCCTGATTTCTGACACAATCCAAGTAGTTGCGGAGGGAAGAACACCGCTGCTGCTGACTGAACGAAAGGAGCACGCAATTCGTTTGGAGGAGGCCCTTCGGGGCAAAGCGGATCATGTATTTTTGCTTCTGGGCAGCGGAAAGCAGAAAGAGAAACGTGAAAAACTGGCTTCCTTGCGAGCAGTTCCAGCAAATGAATCCCTTGTGGTGGTCGCTACCGGAAAGTATATAGGCGAAGGGTTTGATGAACCTCGTCTGGATACGATCCTGCTGGCAATGCCCATCTCCTGGAAAGGTACGCTTGCCCAATATGTTGGCCGTCTGCACCGAAATTATGAGGGCAAACAGGAAGTCCGTGTCTACGATTATGTCGATATCCACATCCCATCGTTAGAGCGAATGTACCATAAGCGTTTGAAAGGATATTCAGAACTTGGGTACTGCATAAAAGCATCGGAACATGATCCGGTTTCAAGCCGTATTTATAACGCTCAAGATTATTTTGCCCCATTTGTGTCTGATTTGAGCGATGCCGCAAAAGACATCCTGATTGTCAGCCCTTTTTTGAAAAAAGTCCGGACACAGGCCGTACTACCCGCATTGGAGAAAGCGATTGCCGCCGGTGTTGCCGTGACAATCCACACAAGGCCGCCTGAAAATTATTTGCCGGAACAGCGCGCCGCCATTGCACAATCTATCGCCTTGTTAGCAAGCCGTAAGATTACCGTAGATACAAAAAATAATCTCCGGCATCGTTACGCTGTAATTGATCACAGTATCGTTTGGTATGGAAATATTAACTATTTGTCATACAGCGGACGAGATTCGAATGCCCTGCGATTTGAGAGCCCGGATACCGCTGGGGAATTGCTTGGATCATGGGATAACGGCGATTTTCAACAGCTGCGCATCGAGGCTTAACAACCAATTTACGGCCCACCAGGGACACAATTCCCAGGTGGGCCGATTTTTCTGTCTGTGGGCAGATATGTGGTCAGGCCAAAAATGCCAAATTGAAAACGGCAGGAAAAGTGCTGATTTGCAAAAAGAATCCGGGTTTTGCAGAAGATTCTTCCCCGTTTTTGACAGTATTATTTCGACATGGGCACGTCTCTCCGTCCTTACCAATTCTTCCCAGGTTGTTTTCTTTTGTTGTCTCCTGTTTTGTTTTAGCGCCGAGAGTCGTTGTGGTACAACGGTTCTCGGCAATTTTTTGTTGTAGCTTCATATTTCTTATTCTGTACTTGAGTATGAGCCTTTTCCATACCTGTATGGGTTTTGTATGGGTTTCTGTTGTGGACCAAACATTTTGCACCTTATTTATTGCTTGAATATATGCTCAGTCGATTTTCAAAATCAATCCCAGCACCCGCCTGGCGCAGATTTCCAGATCCTGGCGGGTGACCGCTCCCAGCCTCACGGCCTCCTCCACCCGTTCTGGGTAACCGTTGGCCATTTTCAGGTCGTTGCCCGCCAGGAGCTCCTTGTAGTGCTCTCCGCGGGTCCACCAGTCGGACATCACCAGGCCGGCATAGCCCCACTCCTCCCGGAGGATGGTGGTGAGCAGCTCCCGGCTCTCCGAGGCCCGCTGGCCGTTGACCACGTTGTAGGAGCTCATGATGGCCCAGGGCTGCTCATTCCGAACGATGATCTCGAAGGCCTTCAGGTAAATCTCCCGCAGAGCCCGCTGGGACAGGCGGGAGTCGCTGTACTTTCGGTTGGTCTCCTTGTTGTTGCAGGCGAAATGCTTGACGGTGGCGGCGATATTCTGAGACTGGATACCCCGGACCATGGCTCCAGCCAGCTTTCCGGTGAGCAAGGGATCCTCCGACCAGTACTCAAAATTCCTGCCGCACAGGGGATTCCGGTGGATGTTCACCGCCGGAGCCAGCCAGACGGAGATGTTGTTTTCTTTCACCTCCGCCGCGGCGGCGGCTCCCACTTTGGCTGTCAGCTCCGGGTCCCAGGAGGCAGCCAGCAGAGTGGCGCAAGGCCAGGCGGTGGTGCAGACCCCCACCTCAGGCTGGATGCGCAGCCCGGCAGGGCCGTCGGCGGTGGTGAGGTTGGGCACGCCGTACTCCGGGAGGTTGCCCAGACCGAAGGTGTTGGACACCCCTACATTGGACTGGCCGCCCAAGAGGTGAATGAGGTCGCCGTCGCTGAGCTGGGCCATAAACTCATCCAGG
>OFFY01002198.1_pt1 | contig 14339 bp, 19 predicted proteins | sample 1521481 | NCBI WGS metagenome assembly OFFY01 (sample SAMEA3504117, study PRJEB24116) | mouse gut metagenome | biome: mouse gut; feature: mouse-associated habitat; material: faeces | place: Denmark | collected 2011
CACCGGCGCTTTTCTGCGTTTATAGTAGACCTTGCCAACGGGGTTGTCAAGGTGGGAAGCTGGGCGGTTCTTTTTAGGAAATGGATTGAGGAGGGGCGGGGATGATGGTATAATTGGAGTGGCAAGTCCATATTAACAAAAATGTGAGGAGATTTATAATGGCAGACGAACATAAAAAAATCGTCAGGCAAGCAGCAAAAGAGCAATTAGAACCTCTCGGTTTTTTTCAAGTCGGTCAAACCCGTAGGTGGGTACGGGATGATGGTTGGTATTTTACTGTTGTTGACTTTGGACCCACAACAAATATAAGATGCGCTGCGCTTCATGTTTACCTTAAATTTCTTTGGGGAAGCGATTTAACTGTTAATTCCGACATTTCAGGAATTGATTATGGGAAGCGCGAGAGATTCCGTGTAAACTACGAGGACAACCCTGAAGACTTTTATCAGAGTATGTTGGAGTTCTGTCATTGCGCAGAGGAAAAAGCATCAGAATATGCACAGTTCCATACATGGGAATACTCGGATCATGTATTTGAAGCCTTGCGACAATCCCCCAATTTTTCTGAAAGTATCATCGGCCCTTGGCAAATGTCTTTTTGGAATTGTTGGCATTGTGCTATGTACTTTTATTTCCGAGGTTGTCCTGGTATCGCAGATGAGCTTATGCAAAAATTTATAAAATGGCGGCTGTCAGTAAATTACGAAGGTATATCTGAAAAAGAAAAACTGAGGATTCAAAAGGAATGTATGGAGAAGCCTGAATATGTTTTTGGCAAAAAAATGCTGGACATATCCGAAGACGAAAAGCAGCCATTTGTTCTTGAAAGAATAGCAGACAAAAGAAAATTTCTCCGTTCCAAAACCAGTTGGAAAAAGCTGAAAGAAGATACTATTTACGGATAAAACTTCCAATTATTTCGATATTGTGAGAAGTTATCACCGAGGGGATGAGATCACCATGGAAACCGTCAAACGCGGCTTTGTGCCGAAAGATACCGTTGAATTTGGCCCCAAGGCCGCGGCCAAGCTGAACGCCGCCGCCCAGGAGCTGGCGTTCCTGCTGGACCGGGGATACGACACCAAATCCGCCTCCACCTTCGTGGGCAACCACCACCTGCTCTCGGAGCGCCAGCGGCTGGCCCTGGCCCGGATCACCTCTCCCCGCGCCGCCCTGGAGGAGCGGGAACGGAAGCGGCTCCGGGAGGCCCCGCAGACCCTGGTGCTGGACGGCTTCAACACCATCATCACTTTGGAGGTAGCACTGTCCGGCTCCCTGCTCCTGGAGGGCATGGACGGCACCATCCGGGATCTGGCCGGGCTGCGGGGGAGCTACCGCATCGTGGACAAGACGGTGCGGGCCATGGAGCTTCTGCTGGTCCGGCTGGAGGCCCTGGGGGTCAAGGAGGCCCTGTTCTATCTGGACCAGCAGGTGTCCAACTCCGGGCGCCTCCGGGCGCTGCTGCTGGACAAGGCGGCGGAGCAGAGCATTCAAGTGCGGGTGGAGCTGCACCCCAGCGTGGACGGCGTTCTCTCCCGCCTGGAGAACGTGGTCACCACAGACGCAATCATCCTGGACAAGTGTGGCAGCTGGTACAACCTGAACCGGGGGATCATCGAGGAAGCTATTCCGGAGGCGTGGGTCATACAACTGGATGGACCGTCTATATCAGCAGAGTTGAAGGAGAGGCCGTTATGAATCGCAGTGAAGCCATGCAAATCATAAAGGAAGAAAATCTAAAGTGCTATAATTGGTTTCACACCCACGCAGTCAGGCCCAATGAAGTGCTAATCGAAAATTTGGGAGAACGATGGTGCGTTTCTGCGGCTGACGAACGGGCTTGCATTGTTGATACATCGCGCGTCTATTTTGACAACGAAGAAGATGCCCTTGACCGATTTATCAGGTTGTTGAGGCTGGGGAAGAAGTTGGATACCTTAACTTTTCGGCAATAGCAAAGCCCCCGCTGACAGGCCCTTAACAGGCTGCCAGCGGGGGTTATTATCTGCGTCCAGTACGGTCTGCCGCGTTCAAATCAGGGAGATGGGGACAATCAGGTTATCCTGAAGCCGTCCGATCTGTTCACGGATGGAACGATAGATCTCCCTGGCAGACGCCGGGCCGACCTGTTCGGCGTGGAACCGGACGATCCCCAGGATGTCCGTCTCCGCCGGATGCAGATACGCCAGCTTATACTTTGCCATTCAGCAGCGCCTCCACCTTGGCGTCCAGCGCCTCCTGTGTGACAGCCGGCGCCCCAGCCAGACGCGCCGCCTCAGCCGCCAGGATGCTTGCCCGGTGCGCCAGCATCTTCTCCCGCTCCTCATACGCCTCAATGCTCATATAAACGCCATCGGCCTCGCCCTTGTTGGTGATGAAGATCGGTTCGCCGGACTCACGAGCCAAAAGTGAGATCTGCAAATATTCGTTGCGCAATGCGGTGGACGGTCTGATCGTCATATCTGCTCCCCCCTATGATTTTTATGCCCTTAGTATATCATCTTCCTGATAGATATGCAAGCCCGTAAAGGGACGATCCGAAACAGCGGGATGAAGCACAGAGAAAAGAGATCTACCGCTCCGTGATGTTCAGCCGCCGCAGGGAGGCTTTCAGCGCAAGGACGGTATCGGTGATCAGCTTGGCCTCCTCGTCGCTGCAATCGGCCACCAGCTCTCCGAGCCAGCTGTCCCGCACAGGCCGGGCCTGAGCGACCTCCATACACAGCAACTCATCCATGGAACAGCCCAGAGCGTTCACAATATCCACCGTGACCTGAAGACTGGGAATACTGTTGCCAGTCTCAATGTGGCTGATATGCGTAACCCCTACCCCAGCGGCCTCCGCCAGCTTCTCCTGCGTCAGCTTCTTTTCCAAACGAACTGCCCGGATACGAAGCCCGACTGTCTTATAATCAATCATCCCGCAAGTATCCTCCAAAATGTTGATACTTGTATTGTAAGTGCAATCTGGCTATGTTATAATATCCGCAAAGCGCAGTAGACTATATAGGCATAGTCTTGGAAAAAGATTTTGCAGGGAGGAAAAAATGAGTACCTGTTTTTTTATTGGACACCGTGACGCTCCGGACAGCATTCTCCCCGCCCTCTCCGCCGCGATAGAAAAGCGAATTACAGAAGATGGCGTGGATCAGTTTGTAGTTGGACATTACGGGAAATTCGACTCGCTGGCGGCACAGGCCGTCCGGAAAGCGAAGAAGCAGCACCCGGATATCCTGTTATTCTACCTGCGCCCCTACCACCCGGCGGAGCGGCCCTTTACCCCCGCCGGTTTCGATGGTTCCTTCTATCCGCCAGGGATGGAGACAGTCCCGCGAAAGCTGGCAATCGTCCGGGCCAACCGATACATGGTGGACAACAGCCAATTCCTCATTGCCTACGTCCGATACACGGTCAGCAATGCGTGGGAACTGACGGAGTACGCTTTGAAAAGAGAGAAAAAGGGCTTGATCCATATAGAAAATCTGGCAAATGACAAGAACTTGCCGCTGCATTTTACGTCTGATACAATAGACCCCAAACAGTAAATCAGTTTTGATATCCTTGGAAAATTTTCTAAAAAATAATTGTAAGGTTTTCCTGTCCTTTGCTGTCTTATAGGATGAAGGGACCTTCAAAGACAGAGAGGTGACGCCACATGGAAGACCGACAAATTGTAGAGCTGTACTGGCAGAAGAACGCGGACGCAATATCGGAGACATCCAGCAAATACGGGGCCTACTGCTTCACCATAGCGGACCACATCCTGCACAGCGTGGAGGACTCCGAGGAGTGCGTCAACGACACCTGGCTCCACGCCTGGAACGCGATGCCGCCCCAGAGGCCCAATGTGCTGCGGATGTTCCTGGCAAAGATCACCCGCAATCTGTCCGTCAACCGCTTCAACGCCCGCAGCGCGGAGAAGCGCGGCGGCGGGGAGATCATCCTTGTGCTGGATGAACTGGCGGACTGTCTGGCCGGCGGGACGGATGCGGAAGCGGAGTACGAGGTCAAGGAGCTGGAGCAGTGTATCCGGCGCTTCGTCCGGGGCCTGCCGGAGCGGGACGGAAATGTGTTTGTGCGCCGGTACTTCTTCACGGAGTCGGTGGCCGCTATCGCCGGGCGGTACGGCCTGACGGAAAACAATATCGCGGTGATCCTCAGCCGAACCCGAAAGAAGCTCAGAGTTAAACTTGCAAAGGAGGAATATTTATGAGGAGCATAGACCTATACACCGCTATTCGTGCGGTGGATGACGATATTCTGGAGCGTAGTGAAACCGCTGCTGGCGGGCGGAAAAAGAGCGGCTGGCTGAAATGGGGTGTTATGGCGGCATGCTTTGGCCTGATCCTCACAGTGGCCTTGACGACGCTGCCGGGCATTTTGAAAGGGCCGAATAAGATTCCCACTCCTGACCCTGGGCCTGCGGTCAATGAATTGGTGCCTCTTTTTTACTATATGAAGGAAATAAACCTGGAAGCAAGAGAGATTGTTGCGCCCCGACTTTTTGATGAGAGCGAGATGCCGGTTGTTACAAAGGAACAGATAATAGCAGCCATTGAAAATAATACAGCAGTACAAGGGACTGTTACTTCCTTAAACAGCGTTTGTGTGCAAGGCTCTGACACAACATGGTATATCACCACTATGACGATTGCGGTGGAAGAAGTGTTGAGTGGAACTGCTGATTCAGAAGTCCATATCGTTTGTGCAAGCAGCTATAGCAGAGTAATAGACACAGATATGGTTCCTGCTCCTGGATTGTCTGATTGTCATGTAGGAATGCGTTCTGTATTTGTTCTGAAAGATATTGACAATGAACCCTGGACGATTGCTGGAACCGAAATATATCCGACTTCATTGGGCGAATACTCTGTTATGCATCAGCTGGCGCGTGATGAAAATACGCTAATATTCACAGAGCAAAATATTACTGTCAGCCTTGATGAAATATGTACTCCTTCCGATAAGGGTAGTGCCCCCACCGAATACCCCGACACCACCATCGTCCCAGGTTTCGACCTGGATGAACCCGGCGAACCAGACACGCCGTAGGTGCGCATACTCCCCCCTACCCCCCGCAAATCTTAACTTTTCACCCTATTTGCCGATAATAGATAAAAGGGTATATACCTGACACCACGCCCGCCCTGGGAGCAGGAGGTACAACCGATGCTGGTCTATTATCTGCAAATGCTCGACACACCAGAGGAAAAGATACGGTTTGAGCAAATTTATCTGAAATATCGCGGCCTCATGTACCATGTGGCGGACAGCATTCTGCATGACCGTCAGGAGGCAGAGGATGCGGTTCATAACGCTTTTTTGCGGGTCATCAAGAAGTTTTCCAAGTTCCAGAACACCCCCGCTAAAGACCTGGCGCCGCAAATCGTGGTCATTGCCAGGAATGAGGCGATCTCCCTCCTGCGGAAAAGGAAGGACACAGATCCGCTGGAAGATTGGGGAGGCTTTGCCGAAACAGCGGAGGAAGTCAGCGACTACCACGCGCTGGTGGATACCTTCACCCGTCTGCCCCAGACGTACCGGGCCGCTATGGAAATGAAACTGCTGTTGGGCTATTCCGATGGGGAGATTGCTGCCAAGCTGGGCCTGTCTAAAAAGGCGGTCAGTGTTCGGATCAGCCGGGGCCGTCAGCTTCTACGGGACATCGTGGAGCGGGAAGGCTTCTTGATGGACGCATAAATGTCCCCTGGAAAGAGCTAAAATAAACTTTCAGATACTTTTGTTTTTTGTGAGAATCCGTTTCTTCGCTGTGTTGATTACAGGGAGAGGCGGATTTTTGCTCTTTATCTCATTTTCATAGCCGCATAGCTAATAGGAAAACGCGGCCAAAAAAATTTTTCACAATTCTTGAAAATCCTGTAGGAATCCGGCTCCTCGCTGCGTTAATTACAATAGAGGGTGTTTTATTCGCAGAACATACAGTAGGAAAGCGCATCAAAAGGAGCAAACATAGCAAATATGCAGAATCAATCAAGAAAAATTGGCTATTACGGCACTTATGGGGTGCAGTCCGCAGTGGCACTAACAGAGGACATGGCCCGCACTTTGGCGCAAAAGTATGAGGTCACGCATATGAACCGAAATGAGTATAGCCTCCTTTTGTCCGACCTGCGGAGTGCGGGTATAATCACTACGCAGGAGTTCAGCGCTGGTTATGGCGGAACGCTCCCCCATGCGAGTATTCCTGCGGCAAAATCTCCAGAAACGCTGCCCCTTGGAGACAGTAAGGCGGATTTTACGGAGCTGCTGAAGCAGTATGTGGGATACTGCGACGAATTTCTCAAAGAATCCGCTGGAAACGGTTTGGAACAGGCGCATTCAAGGTCCCTGCTGTCCACCTATTCCCACCTGCACATGCTGTTCAGGCAGATACATTCCTCCAGATCAGAATCTTCTACAGAGAGGGGGACCCCGGATTGACAGACCAGGCATTAGACAGTATGCTCCGCCGAGTGTTGTTGGATGCGGACTGTCAGCAGTATGGCGATGCGATAGACGAGCTCCCGGAGTGTGACTTTTCCTCAGCGTTTGAGAAAAAGATGCAGAAATTGATTCGCCGGGCCAACCACCCTATTCGGTATCGGGTGGCTCAGGTTGCGGCCTGCCTCCTGCTGGCGGCGTTGCTCAGCGGCTGCACTGTCCTGGCAGTCAGCCCGGAGGCGAGGGCGGCGTTTGTGGGATGGATACGAGAAACGTATGAATCGTGGTTTGTTTACCGCTACACCGGCGAGGAACAGCCTATTCCGGGGGATGCGGTATATGCGCCAACTTGGGTGCCAGAGGGCTATGAGGAGATCGTTACACCGCAAGTGGGAACCTACGTCCGCTCCCAATACGAAAATGACAATAGTGAATTGTTGACTGTCTCATATTTGAAAGGCACAGAAAAATCATCGCTGAATGTGGAATGGGAGGGCGCAATCGTTCAAGAATCTTCTGTAGGGAATTTGCCTGCGGATTTATACCTGAATCCGAACGATGGTCCCAGCATTTTGGTGTGGACGGATTATGAACGTGATGCTGCTTTTTGGATTACCGCCCCATTGTCGGAGGGCGAATTAGTAAAAGTTGCCGAGAGCATCCAGCAATCGGAGTCCATGCCCAGGCGGTACAGGGTAACCTGGCTACCCTTGGAGTATGGCGGGTATTATTTGGAGTCGGAGAACGAGGAGGCAGGAAGCGGCGAGATTGTGTACGGCAACGATCAGGGCTTCTCCATCACATTCGGGTATTCCAATGACGATGCCCAGGCGCCCAGGCCCGGGACAAGCGGCGGCAAGGTTGTCTTTGTGGACGGTAGGGCCGCGGAGCTGTACCCAAGCGGTCCCAAGGGTGGGGACAGTGTTTTGGTGTGGCCCGCCGCCGAGGGAAAAAGCACCCTATGGGTGTGCGCACCGTTGCCGGAAGAGGAACTGATCCAGATTGCGGAAAACGTGATCGTACAGCTCAACAGGTTCGCAGACCTGATCGACATCGAGACTGCCGACGAAGGAGAAACTCCGCTGCTGGAGGCAGTGGAACAGGCGTTGACGGAAACCTATGTGGCTCAGGTGGAGGAGTGCGCTAAACGGGATGCGGAAACCGGCAATTATATGTCAGAGGAGTATGACCAGCTACAGAGTGACCAGACGGCCCGATATATCTCCCCGGAACGGGAGGAAGCGCTGGCCCGTGTCTCCGCCCTAACCGATGCGCTCCGGAAGGAGGGGCGGTCAGGCGAGAACATTGTGAGCCTGTTCGGCCCGTTCTACACAGCCGCCATCTGTGTGAGCGACGATGTTGATTACGCGCTGCTTGCCGAATACGGTATGTTGGATACGTTGGAATATTATTTCGATACCACTGCCAATATCGTGGACGAGCGGGGCGTATTGATTGCCACCTACCAAATTCACTATCTCAGTGGCCGTGGAGAAACCATCACGGTGCCCACCGCCGAGGAAATGCAGTTTATGTATGAGAGTAATCAAATTTATCTAAAGGCATATCGTGCGGCACAGGCGGAAACAACCCAGGAATGAAGTGGAGGAATAAAATATGCGTTTTAGCGGTATTCCAAGGAGTTACCGTACCAGCACAAGGCGAACATTGGGGATGTTGTCTGCGCGGAGCAGGACAACTTCATCGCTTTTTAGTTCGTTGAAATGCGGGGGCCGGTTCAAGCTCAAATCCGGCAGTTTGCTTAACAATTCATCAATCAGCCGTAAGTCTATTAAAACTTCTCTCTCCAAAATTATTCGCTCGGATATCGTGAATGTCAGCTCTGTCAGCAGCAAGGTTAGCAGCGGTCTGACCAAGGAATATGTGAGTGCGCTTGAAACCCAAGCTAAGAAAGATGCCCAAGCCGGGGCCTATGGCAAGGATGGCAAAATGTCAGAGTTTCGTGCTGAACAGATGAAGAAATATATCTCCCCAGATCGGGATTCAGCTATTGCCCAGGTGTCAAAGCTCTTGTCGGTCGGTTCGTTTCAAAAGGCAGGGGCAAACACAGTGAAGTTATCTGGCTTACCCTATACGGCCACCGTAACAAAAGGACGGAATGGGACAACAGCAGAAATCTTTGACGAGTATGGAGAAAAGTTTGCCAGCTATGACGATAAAACTGGTGAATGGAAAAAGATAGCTACCAAGGCTGAAGCACAGTTCCAAACAGCATCGAGTTCAATCTACGGTGAAGCATATCGCGCGGCCCAATCTGGGCTGCGCAGCAGTAGCGGAAACAGGACATATTCCAGTTTAGATTTTCGTGCATAACAAGGAGGAGCGATTATGGCAATCAACGGCATTCCCGGCGCTTTCAATTCTTATGGCTCTTATAGAGCTACCGGCAGAACTGCCAACCGCCCAGCATCCAAAATATCCGTCAGCGAGGACGGTTTATTTGAGCCAATCAGCAAGAAAGTCAGCGGTGCCTTGTCTGACAAGTATGTTGAGCAGATCAAAGCGCAGGCCCGTGCTGATGCCGCAAAAGGCCGTTACATGGACGGGTATGATAGCAAGCGGCGTACCGGATTTACAGCCATGATGAATACGCAAATGAAACAGTATGTTTCCCCGGATCGGGCAAAACCCACTTCCCAAGTGTCCGCCGCAATCAACAATCCTAAACGTGTCTGGCATACTGGAGCAAATCTCTTGGATTTGTTAGACAGTCTCTGTACTGCCAAAGTATTCCACGGGCCTATGTTTGGGACTACGGCTGAAATCTATGATAGAAATGGAGAAATGATCGCGGGCTATCGTGACTCTTGTGGTTGGTTCGATGTTCCCACAAAAGACGAAACACGGTTCCAATATGAATCTGCTCAGATTTACTGTGAGGCGTACAAGGCGGCTGAGGCGGAAATAACCGCCGCCAAGCAGACGGCGGCTCCGGCGGTAAGCGGAGATGCGTCTGCAAGTTTTGATGTAAAGGCCTGACAGCCTTGATGAAGTATGTACTCTTCCCGATAAAGGTATCTCCCCGCCGAATATCCCGGTACCATCATCGTTCCTGGCTTCGATCTGAACGAAACCAGTGAACCCGGCGCACCGTAGATGTGCATAGTTTCACCTATCCCCTGCCAGTATGAATTTAGTGTTAGAAACAGTTTTCTCCAGTCCAAAACGCCTTCAAAACCGTAACTGCTTTTCTCGCAGGGCTTAATTTTTTCGGACACAAGCCGATATAAGAATTAGGAACATTTTCCGTAGAAATGTGGGAAAAGGGGTTGACAGACGCTATGATTTGTGCTACCGTCAAGCAAGCAAGCAAGCAAGCAAGCAAGCAAGCAAGCAAGCAAGCAAGCGTAGCTATGGCTATATAGCTTCGCGGTCTTTTTGCGCGGTTACGGTGGATACATTTTTATAGTAAAAGGCGTTTTTGCCGCATGGTTACCCATGTGGTAAAAAGCGCCTTTTTCGATTTTACAGCGGATCATTGGACAAATCGAAAAGAAACCCGAAATCAGAATTGAGGAGGCAGTCCTATGACAATCACGCAGATGGTACAAAGCCAACAGCGGCAGCGCATCGGTGAGTTGGTACAGAAGCAGCAGGATAAGCCTCATATCAATCCCTACGGCACTCCCGGCATGAGTCTAAACAACGCCGGCGACTATCGCCAGATGGTTCCCGTGGACGAGGGCGTGGTGCATCAGGTTAAGCAGATCGCTTTCGACCACATGAAGAATGGCTACGGGGTCAGCGATGGCGAGGACATCAGCAAGGTCGTCCGGGACTATACCATGTCCTTGATGCCGGAGAAGCGGCTCAGTGCGTCCTGGACGCTGAATGAGATCTTCCACAGCGAGGCCACCCGGCTGGGCGAGTATGTCCACCAGTGCGTCCCCGGCTGGGACTGGGGAAAGCCCTTTGACACCAGCATCCTGGACGGCTACCAGAAGGGCGTGGATATTCAGGCATAATGCCAGAGGTATGTTATAAAAACGGTTCCCTGATTCTTAATTAGAACAATCTGCCAAGCACAGCATGCAGACTGCTACAAAAACAATCGTCCATTCATTTCAATCTTAAAAGAAAGGAGGATGGAATCATGTCTATGCCAACAATTCTTCCTACAGGCCAGCTCCATCCGGATCTGTTCAACGGCCCATTTGTTAAGCATATTAGCAGTACCCCTACCGCCGCAGGTGAACCCGGTGCGAAAGTGACCGGCGATACCATGGCGGAGCGTTGGAAAGCTGAGGAAAAACGAGTCAACGAATATTGGCGGGAACACCGAGATGAAACCATCGACCTGACGCCTCAGCTCCGGGGCAAAGGAACCCCTTCCACCGATTACTATAATGGCAAAACCGTTGTAGAGAACAAGGGGATGGGCTTCATCATCGAAACCATCGACCCAACAGTCTATACTGCTGAGGATGCAAATAAGGCCGCAGCTTCTGGCGGAGCTACCCACGGTTTCTTCTACCGCAAAACGGATTTCCTGTTCAGCGCAGCCCAGGAGTACACAGCCCTTGGTGAGAACGAGGTGTTCCGCCACCGGAATATCAATGATGTAAACTTTGTCCGGGATACGTTGGATTTCTTCACCAACGGCAATTATACCCAGACAGATGTGAACCGTATGCAGGATCAGATTACATCCGTTGTGCGGGAAATGGCTCAGCAGATCAAAGACGGAGGGACGCCGGATCTCAGTAAAGTAAAGACCACGCTCACTGTAGGCGGAACCGAAGTATCTATCTCTCAACTGCTGGAAATGCAGGAAACTGGACGGGGACTGTCGGAATCTTTCAGCGGAATGACCACCGGCTCCCTGACTGCCCACAACACAGAAGCGTTTGCAGAAATGGGCATCGCCAAAGCCTTGGGCAGCTACTATGGCAGCGATAAAGGTGCTATTGGGCAGATGTTCTCCCAGAGCATGGACCGGCTGTATGAGAAGGGAATTGCCGAGGTGGAACGTGCCCACGCTTGGGCGCAGACGGTGACCTACGGAGCCAAAACCTCTGGAAACCGTGATGCAGTGAAAACCGAATTGGGTTTGGCGAAGCTGTTCTCCCAAATGGACACAGGGAGCAAGAACAGCCTTGCCCAGAGCTTCTCCTCTACGCTGGCGCAGGCTCGGTCACTGGTGCAACAGTATTGCAGCCAGTACAATATGCCGACCACTCATGTGGGGCTGGCCGGAGCGACTGTAGGAATTGAAAAGTTCTTCCAGGCGTGGATGGGGAAACTTTAAGCACCCCCTGTAGTGCTTTGAAATTGATTTACAACGCAACATTGTTCATTGCATGAAATGGATGGCGGGCGTTTTTGTAGTAGTCTGTATGCTGTGTTTGGCAGATTGTTCTAATTATGTTTTGAAAATGATCTTTGACTATATCAGGAGGGCGTTAATTTGAAAAAAGTCACTGTTTCTATAATCGTACTATCTCTGGCGCTGAACCTCTGTGCGTGTTCCAAAGCAAGCCAGGTTCCATCCCTCGCAGAGATTGTAGAGAATGGTGCAGGGTGGAGCAACAAACAGTTGCAGCAGGCACAGGGCTGCACATTGGCCGATCTGGAAAAAGCGTGGGGCGAGGCTGACGGAGAACTGCCCAGCGAGTACGCCTATTTCTGGAAGGTGGACGATACCACATCAGTCAATGTGTATTACCATAAAAATGCGGAAATCGAGCATATTACGATCACCAACTCTGAAGGAGCGAGTAGCGCAGACGATGAACAGCAGACTGCTCCAGCTGCGCCAGACCCACAGCCCACACAGATGTCGCTGGCTCAGGTGGGAGGAAGCGGCTTTGATCTGTCAGAGGAGAACACAAAAGCGATCCTGCAAATCCTTGACACCGGCAGTTGGGTGCCCGATGCGACGGACTGCGCCAGTGATTACGTGCTGACCTTTGATGGCAGGACGATCTACTACCATTCCGACTGCGGCACATTTAATGAGCAGTTGGAGCAGGCTTATCAGAGTCTCCGCCTATCTGATGCAGAGCAGGAAACAGTAAATGCTATCATCCAGGCAGTCATCCCCCACGATTTAACTCCAGTGAAAATACTGCCATTTTCTTACGAGGAAGTTCTTCAAATGTGGGGAAAAAGTGACCCAGGTGTAAAGACCGATGGATTTCAAAACACTTCTGAGTCTGTGGTCACCACCCCACAGCAGGCCGAAGAGCGGGCGGAAAATGAATGTACCATCGAATACAGCGCAACATCTGTGGCCTATGACAGTGCGACAGATATTTGGAGAGTTTCTTTTTTTACCAAAGAGAGTGCCGGCGGCGGCCAAGAGGTATATCTTGATGGCAATGGATTAACCACTCTTATTATTTATGGCGAATAACGGTGCGCTGAAAAGTGCAGACCGCAAAAATACATTGGAGCGAGAGTATGACAACATTGAAATTATATTTTCTGAAGATTGTTATAGTATGCATCCCGACAGTGATTGTCTTTCTGTGTTTTAAGCCGTACAGAATGAAGGCTCTGTCTGCCATGAAGTTGATATCTTCCCGACAGCGTGAAATAGCCCTAATTCTTTTCCTCGTTTCTATCTTTGCAATTTTAGCTTTGACGCTGTGGCCAGCGTATATTTGGGAGGATTCGAGTGGGATGTGGGGACATCTCCGTATATTGATTGGCCGCCCCACATGGCATTCCAATCTGAGTTTAGTACCGTTTACTGTTTTCAAAGACTACTTGGAAGATTTGTTTAAGAGTCCGGTATTCTTCATTGTAACATTGGTTAACTTTCTGGGGAATTTAGCAATGTTTATCCCTATTGGCTTATTCCCTGCGCTTTTGTTTCGGGATGCCACGTGGAAAAGATCTGCAATTTTAGGCTTTGGAATGTCTTCGTTTATTGAAATCGCACAGTATTTTATCATGCGCAATACTGCTATTGACGATATGATTTTGAATACGGCTGGGGCAATGTGCGGCTACTTTATTTACCTGCTTATCAAAAAGCATTTTCCAAAGTTTGCTGCTGGATTTTTGTGTCAAGAGCAGTGATGGGAGGACTACCTGTGAAAGCGTTGAGCATCTTTAGAAGAGCTGCTTTTCTTTAAGGCATTTCTATGACGTCTGTTTTATCTACAAACTCATTTCAATGGAGGTGGAGGCAGGAACCTATAACTTAACTGCCAGCGACCTTGAAACGACAGCAGAAGAATATGTGTTTTAGGCTGGGCTAAACCCGCAGACAAATCAAAATAAGCAGAGAGCGTGGAGGCGGTGCAATAGGAGCATTGTTTTCAGATATTTGCGGCCCTGGTTGGGCCAATTAAATGAGGAGCAGAAATGAGGTAGATAAACATGAATGTAACAAACCTCGCAAATCTTTTTCACCAAAACAGCATCTTCCAGCAGAATAAACCGCTGGGGCAGAAACTTGTTCAGCCGCTGATCAATGAAACGCTGCACCGGCTGTCCGAAAATCCATCGGAGCCGATATAATATCCACTGAGTAAAGGAAGGTTAAGATGGATATTCTACTTTATTTCGGAGGGCCTACCCTTATCGCTTTTCTTATTCAAATCCTTATCGGATGTAGAACACAACACAAAATTTTACGATATATACCGATCTATTGCTTTGTTATAGCAGTTGTTTTTGCAGTCATAGCCCTAACTGCGGATTCTGGGTTCCTCATTGGTGGCAATGTTATTGCTGCTCTTGTGTGGTGCATAATCGGCATCTGCTTTCTGTTAGGGTATGCTCTGGCTATCTTCGTATGTCAACATAGAAAAAGTTAATTATAAAATGCTTAGATAGTGATAGTAGTCTTAAATTCAGAATCCCTGGACAGTCATAAACACAAAAGGTAAAAGGGACGATATTTGCGGCCCCGGTTGGGCCGATTA
>OFFY01002200.1_pt1 | contig 14333 bp, 24 predicted proteins | sample 1521481 | NCBI WGS metagenome assembly OFFY01 (sample SAMEA3504117, study PRJEB24116) | mouse gut metagenome | biome: mouse gut; feature: mouse-associated habitat; material: faeces | place: Denmark | collected 2011
TGTGGAACCGGTGGCTAGGTGGATTTTATCGGGGCAGGTTTTTAACTCATGAGCGAAAGCGTATACGTTATCAATGGTCTTTCCTGATCGGACGGCTCCCTCCAGGATATTGTATGTATTGAACTGACAGGCATAAATATAAGCTCTATGTTTCGGGCCAAAATTAAACGGGATCGTCTTTTTCTTCCGGATTGCCATATATACTTGCGTCCGTGTCGGACGTGTCCTCTATTTCTTGATTTATGCCCTTTTCTTTGTCCTTTTCATACTTGAACTGCCGTTCTTTCAGGTTTGTTTCCGGATTGTAACCGGCTGTGTCCCGGAGGAACTCTGCCGCTCTTACGTCCCCGGTCTGCATGGCTTTCTGGAATACCCGTACCAGTAACGCCATCTGGTTTGTCATGTCCTCCTCCGAAAAGCCCATAGTTTCCAGATTTTTCACTGTGTTTTCACCCATTACCGGCATATTCAGAAGCAACTTTGCGGCCTGTTGCATCTGCCGTTTTTTCCGTCTGGATTCCCCGGATGCCTTGCCGCCTTTCCGACCTGCCTCTCTCGGTTCCCTCTCGCTTCCGAACTTTTTCAGGTTTCCCTCATTTGCCATCTCACCACCTACCATTTTGTTACGAAAAAAAGCACCGTCCCGTGTGTGCGTGGGATGATGCCTTTTGCTTTCGCCTTATTTTCCGGAATCAGGATCAGGAAGCGTACAATTCATGCAAGACGGCTACCCCTCCGTCAATGCACTCCTGGATGTTTTTGCCTATGCTGCGGTAGAAATCCGGATGAACCATGCACTCATAAGCCCGTGTGAGCGCGCTGCTCTGCTCCTGGGTGATTCCTAACCGGAAACCCTTTGCTATCCGCAACGCCTCTTTGTACTGCCCCTGTGCTACCATCTTCCGCACCTGCTCTGTTTTCTTTACCATGCCGGTTCCTCCTCTCCGCCTCAATGGGCATATCTAAAATTTCCAGTGATCCCCATGCCGTCCTTTATTCCCTCCATGTCGAAAAAGGAAAGCTGTTTGTACTGCAACTCTTCCTCCTCCTCCCTCATGAAGTCCGCTTTTGTCTTTCCTGCCCTCTTTCCCTCCAGGGTGTGACAGTCATAAACGTATTTCGGGATTTTATCCCCGTCAAGCCGCTGGAACTCTGCCAGGTTAATTGCCTTATCCAAACCTTTCTCCAGGTTCAGCAATTCTCCCGGCTCAAAGTAATTATTGATACCAGGCAGCTTATTTTTATCATCCATCAGCTCATTAGCGAAGAAATCCGAATCCCGGCTCTTTGCATGGTACAAGAGGATGGTGATTGCCTTTGATATGAAAATTTTTGTCCGCTGCTCCCCTTTCTTCCCTTTGTTCACTTCATTGCTCGCCCAATATAAAGCAAGTATCTCCTGGGTACATTCCCCGTAACAATCCTCTGCGGAGATTACCAGCGTCCTTTTCCAAAGGTAATGCTCGTATTTGTCAAACAATTCATTTGCGGCGTACCCGGCTGCTCTCACATCACACCGCCTTATTGCTTTCTGATATAAGCTGGACATGGTAAAAAGAGAATGTCCGCTCTTTGTGATTAACTGATTATATGCCATAGTTTCATTCCTCCTACAAAATGATTTTAAGCTCGGTTTCCCTTAACTTGAGCTTAACTTTAGCAGTTTTTCACATGATTTCAAGGCGAAAACAACCGATTTTTCGTCAAGTTTACCTTTTCAGCATCTTGTACATTTTCCGTGCTTTCCGGAAACTTATCTTTTGACATTTATACGGCTCTGGTTCGTCCTGAAATTGTGATCGTAATATTTCCCCCACTTATTTTTCATGTACTCCACCGTCTGATTCAATGCCCGGAGGTTCTTATTCTCGTTATTGCCTCCGGCGTTCTTATCGTACTGGTTCTGCATACCAAAATAATCAGGTATGATAATGATTCGATTCTGGAGAAGCTCCTGAAGAACAAAATCGGTGTCCTCTTTGATATAGGTCATATTATCGAACCGGCTTTTCAGATATTCTTTATTGAACCAGCAAATTCCTCCAGTGATTCCCTTAAAGAGAAACTCGGCATTGAATTTCCGGACGTCCCCAGTCATGGTACAAGAAGCAAATCCCAGGCGTAAATCCTCCAGAATCTGCGCCACCCTCTCAAACTCCATATCTATGACGTCTTTGTCGGTTATTTCCACCTTGTTATTTTTGCCCTTGTATATCATCATGGAAATATCATCATCACACTGAATAACAATATCTTCTGGAGTATTGTCAATGATCCACTGTCTGACTTTGGCCAGGCTGTTTATTTCTTCATCCGGGCCGGTCAGTATCTTTGTTATCCCGGCTTCCCGGTACGCCTCCTCCTCCGATTTCCTCACAACGTAGGTACAATCATTCAGGACGTTCCAGGTCATGATCCGGTCATACCGCTTATAGGACGGAACATAAATTCCTATGGTTTTACAATCCTGATTCATGATACCACACCGCCCTTGCCTTAATTTTCTTCTTATCGTTGATCTTGACCTTTGCCCCGTCAATGCCTAACCTCCGGGTAAGTTCGTTATAGTCCATTTCATTCTTGCAGACAATCATCACATAATTGTACTTCTCATAGTTGATAAGCTCCATTTCCTTAATCTTCCGCTCGCCTGGGCTTCCCTCCTGCAAGTCAAGACCTAAATCCATATTCAGATCAGCCGTCCAGTCCGCCAGCAAATCCATATCCCACTCCCCGGCATGGGTATTGTCTTTGATATTGATTGCCCGTAACTCTGCCTCGGTATATCCGATCAGGCGTTTGCAAGCAACTTCCTGATCTGGATTTATTTCATTCAGGATAGCTTGCCGCATGTTCCCGGCTATAACGTTATCCTGTTCATCAATCAGAAAGATACCGAAATCCCCAAACTGATCCAGGGATCTTTTCAGCTCCTCACGTTTCTTCTTTCCAATCTTCCTGGGATTGCCAAAGCCGGTCTTTATGTCACCTACCCTCATGGTGAGAACCTCAATTCTCTTTTCCGGTAAATCTTCCGGTAAACTCTTTTCTGCTGCTTCGCTCATATTCTCACATCCTCTCTGTTCAGCGTAAAAGAAAAGAGCCATGCTGTCCGCATAGCCCTTTCCTGGGTTTTCTTTTTGTAGGAGTAGCTGTACTACGTGCCAGGCCGCCCTTTTATCCAGAGAGAGGAGAAGCGTGTGCCTCTCCTCCCGTGAGGGGATATTGAGCATAGCGTAATCTGTTTACCGGGTCAGATTACAACAGCCAGCAAGTGGTACTTGCCGCTTACACTATATCATCGGGGGAAATGTAAGGTCAACGTAAAAAAAACGAAAATCATATGCCTGTGGCTTCGTTATAGCCTTATGTAGCCTTTCCCCGGTTACTCCCTAAGTATTCTTGTCAAAACTCCATCTAAGCCGAAAATAAGGGCTGTCAAGTCCTCCCTGGCTGTCTTGGCGTCATTCTGGATCGTGCGTATATCCTCCCCCTCCAGCTCTGCAATCTCTTTTGTGTTCATTCTCTTTTCAGAGAGATACAGACGCTCGATCACCCGGTACTGCCTCTGTTTTACTTCCGATGCGGAGCTTTCACATGTTTTCCGGTAAACCTCCAGCATAGTATCAACATGCGTCATTACCATGCTGACAGTTACCACGCTTCTTTTCAGTCTGTGGAGTGTCTTATCATCATCGAAAACACCAAACTTTGTCAAAAGCTCCAGATCGGCAATATCCTGGTTTACATCCTCTGCCATTTCCAGAGTATAAACCGCATTTTCTTCATATGCTTTCAGCTCCCGGTACTTCTCCAGAAGCGTTTTTGTCCGGTAGAGAAGCCTCTGAACCTTTTCCTTTGTGGATTCCTGGTGTTCTTTCTTATAAGCCTCAATTCCTGCCTGTGATGCTTTCCTAACCATTTCCTCCAACTGCCTCTCCGATATATTGAATGTTTTACCGCCCTTGCCAGCCATAGCCCATACCTCCATTTTCTACTTGACTTTTCCTCGAATATGCCATACAATGGCATTACCGTTTCGTGGAGTTCGGCAAGTTCCTTTGGTGGGTATGAGCTGGACTCTCGTTTTTTTATTCAGTTTTTCAAATTATGTCCCGGAATATAGGAAAACCAAACGGCGATGCTGCTCTTATCTCCCGGCACGAAACACGTACAATGCTGATTCCCCTTTCCTTTGCATCATTCAGAATTTCCATTGGAAGTTCAGGGACCTTTGGACCTACAAAAATCATTCCCCCGGTTTTTCCTTTCATTTTATTTTCCAGGTCTTTCACACTGTCCGCATATTCTCCGCCGAAAATCTTTTTCAGGATTTCAGCCGGTTCCGGCTTACGTCCTGCTCCCTGATTCTGATCCGGTTTTTCCTCCGGTTCTTTCCTGTCAGCGTTTTTGTCAGGATTAGAGCCTCCGCAGCATCCGGCAGATACTCTTTCATGCTCCGATGCCTCCATAATACTCATATGAGCCAAAAGGTCTTTATGTGTAGATATGTAATTACCGCCTCTCTCCATCTTTTTAGCTTCTCTGGCAAGATGCCATTTAAAATCATTCCACAATTTTTCGTAATTCATATTATTACTCTCCCTTTCCTCCAGATACGGGAATATCAGCAATACCCCCCCCTGGACGTCAATCCCCCATGCGTCCCATCCACTCCGCTCCTCACGGGCAAATAGTTCAATCATGGGACCATAACTTACAGTTTCTATCATTTGCCGCATTTTCTCCGGTTTCCGGCTGTGTTCCCGGCGTGGTTCCAGGAATCCAGTTACTCCCTGTTGGCGTTTCCCGTCAACGATTTTGTAAGGCAGCTTTTCTTTTGTGGTTCCGAAAAGACAATGCTCTGTCATTCCCCGGAAATACTGCCCCAACCCGGCCTTGTCTTTCTGCCAGGTTATCAATGTCACATACTGGAATCCCCACTCCTCCAAAACCTTGAAAGCATCTTTCAGGTGATTGTTGGTAGCCCAAAGATAACAATGACACCCCTCCGGACTTGCAAGCCTCCTGACAGGAAGCTCCATAATCTCCGAAGTTTTCATCAGAGAATAATGCCGGTCAGCTCCTCTCTTTATCTTTCCTCCTCCGGTTTCCATCCACGGGGGATCGGCATATATGGTCTGGTATGTATTATCAGTACTGAAAATATCAACTACCATCAGCCCCTCCTCCGGAATCTCTTTGCCTGGGTACACGTTGCAAAATGGGAAGTGTACCCTATCCCGTCAGCCTCCTCCGGTGATACTCCAGTAATTCCGGAAACAACCTCTCCGTTCTGTGTGACAATCTTTTCTTTCCCTCCAGGTTCTTTCCGGTAATTCAACATTGTAGGATTGCAAGGCATATTCTTTCCTGCCTTAGTCCTGATCCAGAGGATGCGGCAACCGCACCCTCCACACTGTCCAAAATTTCCTATCGCCATGCTCGGCTCCTCCTCTCTTTTTACTCCTCCGGTTCTTCCGGTTCCTCATACCCGTAATCGTCCCCCTCGGCTTCGTTATCGCCTCCAGGTGGCGTTTGCGGTTCCTCCCCGGTATTTTCTCCGCTTGCGTCATTTCCGGCCTTATTTTCAGACTCTCCGACTTCATGGAAATCACCGTCAATCACATCATCCGGATTCTGTACTTCCCCAGGAAGCGCTCTCTCGTCAGCAACCTCTCCCGGAAGTAACGGTGTGTTCATCCAGGTTTTTTCCGGATCAGTTTCAAGACGTTCCTGCCCGTCCCCGTCCGGCTGCTTTCCGTCCTGATTCCACGGCTGATCTTTGTCAAAAATGCTCCTCTGCCCGGTATTTGCGATATATGCCAGTACATACATCTGTTTTTCTTCATCCCAGACAAGTTCCATTTCCGGATTTTTATTCCCTTTCAATTCGTCTTTGACTGTCATCGTAGAAGAAACCTTATGATCGAACTTCGGTTTCTGGATTTCCCGGCTCTCTCCCTCTATATCCGGATCATTGTTTGGTATGTACTCCCTCGTCAGAGATACATCAATTTTTAAAGTAATGGAGCCGTCCGATGATCCGCTGTCAAGCATACTCTTGAAAAGCCTCTGTAATACACGGTTAAAATTCTGCCTCGCCTCCTCAAAAGTACCATCCTCCAGGACAAGCTCCTGAATATTATCCATTATCATTCCTTGCTCTCCTCTCTATGGTCTTGTTTTAGAAATTCACTTACCACCTCCAGACAATCCGCTTCGGTTGCTTCCCCTATTTTTGTTCCGTACCGGTCTGCACATTGCTCCAATGCAATACACTCCACACAATTCAGGGGATCAGTCAAAATATAGATGGCATCCTCCAGAGTAGTATTTTTTTCAAGTACGCCGGATTCAATCAGGAAATCCAGATTTGAAACCGGCTCTTTCCGGCTACTCATTGTATGCCTCTGTGATAAAGGTTGCCTCCAGGTCTGCCTCTATCATGGCCAGCACAAGAGGATATTTCTTAATCGCTTCTTTCAGGGTATTCCAATTCTCTTTAGGCTCCATGAATCCCATGTGCCAGCGGATAGCATACCTTTCTACCGGTTTCAGCTTGATATATTCCTCAATCATCATTACCGATTTTTCGCCGTGTCCGTAGGGAACCTTATCGTCCACCGTATAAACCGGGACTGTTTCCCAGATAAAATCGCCGTTGCTGTCATGCTTTACCTGCCGCATTTCAGCCGTTGCCACTTTATCCGGATCGTAGGTTTTCTGGTTCCTCAGCTCTGAACCGTAGAAATAAGTCTTGCATATATCGTGGAGCAAACCCACAATGATAATGCTCTCTGCGTCAACCTTGTCAGTGTCAAGCGGCTCTCTCCAGACGTTATACTCTGATCCGCTTGTCTTTTTATCCAGGCACTCATAAACCTGGAGGCTGTGATACAGAAGCCCTCCCTTAAAGGAACTGTGATACTTTGTGGATGCCGGCGCCGTGTAAAAATCGCTTTTCCGGATATAGTCCAGGAGCCGATCCACTCCCTCCCTCTGTACCCGTGAAAGATGCCCCTCAAAAACTTCAATCATTGCTTCTCTTTCCTGCTTGCTAATCTCGCTCATTAACCTTTCCTCACTTTCCTCATTCTTTTATCAATCATCCGCTCAAAACGTGCGGTTCCCTCCGGATCAATTTCCTTTGCCTGGTAATAAAGCTCATACAATCTGTCCTGCAGAATATCTTTTTCCAGGTTTCCTCTATAATCGTGAATATCCAGCCGGAACCGAACCGCTGACATCTGCTGCTGTATTCCAGTGATCCGGAATGCTACCTTTGCCGGTTTCTCCTCTTTTGAGAAGCCTTTTGAATACTGGCTCGCCGGCATTTTAGAAACCATCCGGGCATCCTCCAGATGCCTTGCCATTGCCTGAATCAATCCGACAACTTTCTTGTGTTTTGGATGATCCAGTTTCAAAATGTCAGCCGGTACCAGCATGAGCATTTCATGATATGTCAGAGGCATTTCAGGAAATATCGCCCGTTCTACCATTAAGCCCGTTCTGAAAATACGCCTTTCCTCATTGTTTGTTATCATCCGTCTTTACCTCCTGAATGATTACTTCTACTCTGGGATTGTCAGAGTAGAATTTTCTGCACTGACAGTCCACTATCTGGGTATCATCCCTATAAGCTACCTGATTCAGACTGTCAGCTATGATCTTAACAACATTGTCCATGTCTGGCTTCTTTGTAGGCCGTAGGAGCTGTTTTTTCATCAACTCCTTATTCTTCTTGGTTGCGCTCTTTGGAATGCTGTAAAAAGCCAATATCCGCATATCAAGCATGGTTCCATCTGGAAACTTATAACCCTTACACTGTGCCATATATTCCATGCGAACCAACGTTTCATAATTTGCCGTATCTTTTGGCGTGATTGCTCTACCTGTTTGTGGGATGAACCTGGGGCGTCCTTTGCCCTTTGGCTCCCCCAGGACTATAAATTTTACTGGCACAAAATCACCCCTCAATCCGGAACCGGAAGCGGTATTGTCATGTACTCCTGGTGTACCGTTGCCCTGTCCTGCATCACCGCAACGGTTGTATAAGGATCACCATATTTGCATAACCAATCATGGATAGGCTTTACTGCCTCCTCAAACTCCTGATTTTTCTTCTCCTGATCTACTTCCGGTGGAGCCGGTTCATAAGTATCATCAAAATACATGGCCTTTAGATAAAATATCTCCCCATCATCCGACTGTATGATATACGAATCAACCGGAATCAGAATATCTCCGTCCGGAGTATCCATGTAAAGCCGTTTCTCGCTTCCATCCTCCAGATGCTCACAATGGAGTTTTCCAGATATAAAAGCTCTTACAATCCACTCCGGAGCGTCTGTCTTTTCGTCAAAATCTTTATCCAGCACATGTACGGATAAGTTGCCAGTATAAAGAAAAGCATCCACCACTACCGGTTTTTCTGTTTTGTATCGCATTTTTTCTTCTCCCTCCTTTTCTTTTTCCAGTCGTTGATAGCTGCCATTCCAAATAAATATATCCACGGCAAAGCGCATACGGCCAGAAGTGCAAAAGGTACAACATACTCAAATATTATCTTTAATTTAAAATACGTCTCCACGACTGCCCCTACCTCCCCCTGCTTTCTGCTCTCCTAAACTGCCGATTTTTCGCCGGTACCAGATTCGGTTTTTGATTGAACTGCTTACCATACCGATTCAGCCCAACCGCTTCTCCAGCCGCCTTTGTTTTAGAATACCTTGATTTGCTCATGTAGCCGTCCTCCTATCTGCTTGTATCTGCGCTTTCAGAATACGTTCTGATTCTCAAAAAGTAGTCCAGCGCTTTACCTGTCGGTGTTCTATTCCGTTTTCCCTGTTCTACCGTATAGCCATTCTTTACCAGAATAGCGGCTGTATTCAGTCTGTCATCCTGGTTATATATCAGAATTTCCATCGGCTTCTCTGCCTGCGCCTCCGCTTTGCTACCTCTTTCCAGGTCTGCAAGGGAGATTTTCAATGCTTTCAGGATTGATGCAATAACACTCAAAGGAATATCTGTTTTTCCGCTCTCGTAACCCTGAATCGCACTCTCTGACTTTCCGATCCGGTCAGCAAGTGCTTTCTGTGTCAGTCCTGAATCCTCCCTGAATTTTTTAATATTTGCTCTGATTTTCTCCTCCAAAATATTCAACCCTCCATAAATTTACTCATTTTATCAAACCTCTGCTCCGCTGCTATCCTCCGGAAAGATTCCCCAGGAACCTCCACCGGGACGCATGTTTCAAATATACGGTCATAAATGCGTTTATAGCGGATATCCTCTGACTCCAGCATTTCCGATAAAGTTAGGTTTGTTGTCAGTACCATAGGTTTTGACGCCCTGGATCGACTGTCTATGATGTTATAGACCTTTTCAAGTGCGTAATCGGTATTCCGCTCTGTACCCAGATCATCCAGAATCAGGAGTTTTGCACTGTTCAGCATGGATATGTATGCGGCTTCGTCCTGGGTTTGGATGTTCTGCAGTATCTTTACGAAAGAGGTCATAATAACAGATACCTTGTTATCCAGAAGCGCATTTGCTATACATGCGGATGTGAAACTCTTTCCTGTTCCTACGGGACCATAAAAGATAATTCCCTGGTTTTCCTCCAGCATTTCCGGGAAACGGTCTGTGTAAGCCCTGGCAATCCTGAAAGCCTTTCTATTCTGCTCATAAATACGGTAATTAGAGAATGTGGCTTTCCGGTACTTGGAATCCATCAATGAAGCATCTCGCATTTGCCTGATCCTCGCCATTTCCTCCTCATACTGCTCTTTTTTCTTCCGGCGTTCCTGGGCTTCCTGCTCACATTTGCACATGCAATGCACTTTCCTCTTTTTCCCTGGACCGTAAATACTCTCTGGCAGGTCAATGATCCTTTCTTTGTGCGTATTGCATTTTCCGCAATATACCAGTCCGTCCTCTCCTATATAGTCCCCGTCCTCCAGCTCTCTTGTAGATTCCTGGATGATATGATTCAGAGCTGAACCGATTGCCGATTTTACATCCGACATATTACTTACCTCCTCTCCTGAATGGATTTGCGTATTGTCCAGAAGTTCCTCCTCCGGTCTGCTTCTGTTCTGGCTCCGCCTTTTTCGGGATATACTCGGTAAAAGAAAGATTCGTTCCCAGGAACGTCTTAGCATGTTTGATGAATTTCTGTTCTGTATGTTCTCTTTCACATTGTTTCCGGTAAGCCTCTGCTGCCTGTTTCAAGTCCTCCGGAGAAAATCCGTCCTTTATCCTGGCTTTATACGTCTTGAAAGCCTGGCCTTTATCTACTTTTCTGGGATATATTTTCCAGAACTCCTCAAACTCCGGGCCGTATTTGCTTTCCTGTTTTCCTCCAGAATGTTCTTGATTCTCTGGAGCCTCTGGCTGCTCTCCCTGGTATTTTCCGTTTTCAGTAACGTTACCTGTCACATCAGAAGTAACGTTACTTTCGCCGTTTTCCTCTCTCTCCATCCTTTTTCTGGCTTTATATTTTGATTGCCGCTTTGCATTGCTCTCTTTCTCTTTGATATACCTGTTGTAGTAAGACCTCCAATCTTCCCAATCATGCAAATACAGTTGTCCCTCAACATCGTCTATCCATCCGGAATCTATCAGGCTCTCCACCACATTTTCAGCATCCAATGAGGAGGAAAGCCCGGTCTGCAGAACTCCTGCAATGTCGCTCCGGTCAGCACTTACGATCAATCCGTCCATTTCGGCGTTGTCAATGCCCCAGAGCCATAGAGTGATTAGAATACCAATGGCCTCATTCTGTGAGCATCCAATCGCCTTATATAGACTTCTTAATTTTCCACCTATCAGCTTTTGGTCTACGCTGATCCACGCCATTCGTTCCCACCACCATTCCGCAAAATCTCAAAATCATCAAATATCAGCCACCAGATCAGAAATCGTAATAGGAGCGGTCAATACTTCTGTTTCCCGGCAGTAGTCGCAATTTCCGCATCTGTCAGGGATTACTTCCCCGTACTTGACCAGTTTTACCCTCTCGATATTGTATTTGACAATGTTCATTGCTTCCTGCAAGTAGTTATCCTGAACATGGACAATCTTAATGTTGGTGGCTTTTTCCTTGCTGGCTCCGGCAATATAGAACGGAAGCCTTTTCCCGGTATTCTGATATACAATCTCCTGATATACCGCCGCCTGAATGTCATAGCCCCAATACCGTACAAAATCCAGATAACCGATATCCCTTACCCATTCATGCTTTGTCAGGGATGCCATAACCTTTAAGTCAACGATTGCGATTCCCTCCAGGTAGGAATCAATCTTTATCTTCCAGGGAAGCCCGAACAATTCCCCGGTCATGATAACCTGCTTTTCTCCGGCCATGTGAGCCATAAAGAACTCGTCACGTTCAATCCTGGCAATGATATTATTTGCCTGTTTATAGTCAGAAAGAAGCTCCCATTTCTCCGGATCATCCGGGTATTTTTTCTGTGATGTTTTGGTAAAAATCTCCGGATTCTCCATCTTGAATTTATCCAGAGTACCCTCAAAATAGGAATCCACATAGCTTCCAACCAGCAATGAGGTTGTTTTTTCCTCCTGGTATTCTCCCCGGAGTTTTGCCATTGCCAAAGCCTCACACCTTACCTGTCCGTAGGTTCCTGCAAAATCCTTGAACTGTGAAACGGACATGTACTCATAATTAGCCTCCGGTGAATAATAATTTTCTGCTGTCAACTGCATACTCTATACCTCCTCGTAAGTCGCTCCGGTAAACCGGATGTAATTTAATATTTTTGTGATCTGTTCCTCTGTCCCCATGATGCGAACCGTCCGCATCTTCCCGTTGGGATATGCCTTTGTTTCCGGCTCCTGGTTATGTGCCATATTTGCCGATTTATCCGGATGTGGTACAAATCCTCCAGAAAGTCCGCCATTTACCGGCGTTTCCGTATATCCCATTTTCGCCTCCGCCTGTGGCTGTGGGATTTTCCCGGTGGGTATTCCTCCTCTGGGGAAGCTCTGACCGCCCGGATTCTTTGGCACTTCGGGCCGTTGTTGTTCTTCCTGGGCTTTCTGCCTTGCCAATTCCTCCCGGCGCTGTCTTTCCTCCTCCTGGCGTTTTTTCTCTGCCTCCTCTGCTTCCCGGCGTTTTCTTTCCTGCTCCAGAATCCTTTCTTTTTGGGCGTTCAGCTCATTCATTTTCTGAATAGCTTTCTGGAGGGAGAGATCAACTTTATATACCGTCAGCATATCCTCCTCAAACTCACTGGCAAAAGACTTGATTGTGCCGATTTCATCCAGAATTTTCTGAATACCATTTTCAATGCCCTCTCTCCAGCTCTTTTTGGTGGCCGTGGCATTTTCCCACCGTTCATCATAAATGGCCTTTTTCGCCTTTTCCCGGATGTCCTCCGGAAGCTCTGCTGCTTTCTGCGTCCAGTAGGCATTGATTTCAGCCCTGGCCTTTTCTTTCCGGCGCTTCTCATAGTCTTTTACCTGATCGTTGATAGCCTGGATCGGTTTCTCTATCAGGTCAGTAAGCTCTTTCGCCTGTGTTTCAATGAGTGCGTAAGGCTCCAGGCACTTCTCTTTTACTTCCTTTCTTCTGTCCTCAATGGCTTTTGCCAATTTACGGAGGTCAGCAACGTCACCCTTTGCGGTTTTAATGGTATCATCCGTATAGGCCGTATTCTGATATACTGTCAGCTCCTCCTCCAGACGTTTCTTGATCTCTGCAAAATTCCATGATATTTTCCCCGGTTCCTGGTTTACAACTACGCTAATCTCATTCATCCCGTTATCCTCCTCTTATCTGAACGGCAGTTCACCGTCTATATCATCCGGAATATCAAAATCAGGATTGCCGCCCTGATAATATCCCTGTTCCTGCTCAAACTGTGCAAATTCTTCATCATACCGGTTATCCCTTTCCTGGCGTACCGGCTCCGGCTCTCTCCTGTTCTGCTGTGCCTGTCTGATCTGGTTAAAGACATTCACCGGCTCTCCATTATCCGGAAGTGCCGCCTGTGGCGTCCTGCTTGTAGAAAGAAGTCCATTCTGGAACTCTACACCGCCTCCCTCGTCATAGGCCATTAACTGCTCTACCTTATCAAAATCCTTTTCGATGTATTTGCTCAACCTACGGATAACTGTTTTCCGGTACATTTCCCCAGAGGATTTCTTCCAGGCGTCACTATCCTTTGCCTTTGAATAATTTTGGCGTACTCCCTCGATCTCCTCTGCGCTCATGCTCTCATAAAGCATAGAACCGTCCGTAAAGGTTACGATTGCAAAAGCTCCTATCTTTTTCCCATTGTTGAACGGAAGCGGCTTGAATGTGAGTTTCTGTTTTCCATCGTCAACCCCCTCATCGTAAAGATCGCCCTCCCGGACTACTTTTGCAAAAATATCCTTGATCGGCTGGATGCTGTGCTTCTTGCAAATTTTTATTTCCCCTTTATAATCAGTCTGGAAATTCATTTCTTTACCGTAGGGGATTGCGTAACACTCTCCACTCAAAAAATCCAGTCCCAGAAAAGCCCCTTTTATCATGCAAAGGGCGATAGAATCTGCTGAAATTCCGTCCAAGTTGTCACGCTTCTTTTTGTCTTTCAGCATATCCCGGATCAAGGTAATACAGTTGAGAACAAACCTGTCTTTATTGAATCCCTCCGGCATTGCTCCCATTTTCTCCGCAATCTGTTTCATGAGCGCTTCCTGGATGCCGTTCAGATATTCAGCGGTTGTTACCTGTTTCCCTTGCTGTTGGTTTTGTTGCCGTTGGCCTTGCTGCTGTTGTGCCTGTGCCATATTGCTTTTTACCTCCTCTTTTCTAATTTCTCAAAATTTCCATCATTTCTATGCTGTACCGGTTCACAGTCTGCCTTATCAACCATTCCCGGATCACATCCGGCAAGAGAAGCGGAAGGTATGATTCCCCTTTCCCAGAAACCTCTGCTTTTCTCCTGGCATATGATAATATCTGTGAAAATTCATCATCACTCACTTTGTAGCCGTCCGCTTCCATCCGTTCCCGGACGTCCTGATAAATCAAAGCCATTGCCAGACCTCCTTTATAAAATCACGAACAAATACTTTCAGGAGGATCATAATGGGGAGAACTAGCCACTCACCGCCAAATGCAACATATCCTCTTTCCTCATAGGCAACCTTTACAAATTCTGCTGTCATGAGCAATCCAGAAGAAAGCAAAATCCAGTTTTTAATCAACCATGATTTCATAGATACCATTCCTTTCCGCAGTTCCCTCTTTGGACTTCTCCTCTGCATTTATCACTCTTGTTACCTGAGCCGCCAATATAAGAGCCGATGCAATTATGGCG
>OFFY01002216.1_pt1 | contig 14244 bp, 12 predicted proteins | sample 1521481 | NCBI WGS metagenome assembly OFFY01 (sample SAMEA3504117, study PRJEB24116) | mouse gut metagenome | biome: mouse gut; feature: mouse-associated habitat; material: faeces | place: Denmark | collected 2011
TTACCGTATCCAAAACCGCCCTGCTGCTGGGAGAGACCTCCAACCGGTATCAGCTTCCTGTCTACGGGCTGTTCCTGTTTCTGGTTCTGTATGGGGCCTGGTGTCTGCTGGCGGAAACGCTCCTTTGGGCTGTAAAGAAGAAAAACCAGGGGCCGGAAGGTAAAGGGGGCAGCGGCCCTGGTGCCAGGCAAAGGTATGGGAGAGGGGAGTTGCTATTGGCTGCGGCATTAGGGCTGGCCTTGTTGCTGGCAGACGGGCTTGCCGTCAGGGCAGGCAGGGTATTTTTTCTTTATGAGGAAGAAAAGGACCGGATGGCGTTTGTGCAGGAACACCGGGAGGACACGGTAGCAGTGTTTTATAATGAAGCTTCCCCGGACCATATCTGGTGGCTTTCTGATGAGCTGATGGTATATGACAGGGTATTCCTTGCCAGCCTGGGCAACAGGGAGCCTATTGCGGACGGGAGAATACGGGAGAGCAAAAGGCTTCTGGTGTATGTGGCGGACTATGAGGGCCAGGAGGAAAGCCTGAGGGAGCTTCTGGCAGAAAATGGGCAATGGGAGAACTGCCGGGTGGCAGCGGAAAAGGGGCTTTGGACTTTGTACGAGGCCTGGTGACAGAAACTGCCCTTATGTTAACAAACGCCGTCGCGCCCCGCGGGCCGGCTTATTGTAACAAGAGATCCGGCAGGCGCACGAAGATGCGCTTGCCGGATCTTTATGTACAGGGGAAAGAAAATGCAGTTATTCCTGTAGAAGCTGCAGTACAGAATTTGGCTGTTGGTTTGCCTGGCTTAACATGCTCATAGCTGTCTGCCGGATAATATTATTATTTGAATAGGACACCATTTCGGTAGCCATATCAGCGTCACGGATACGGGATTCTGCCGCAGAGGTGTTTTCCGAGCTGTTTAAGTTATTGTTGTAGGTGTGCTCTAACCTGTTCTGGTAAGCGCCATACAGGGAACGCTTGGTGGAAACGTATTCCAGTGCCTTTTTGGTGTAGCCCAGGGTTTTTTCCGCCTGTGCAATTGTCTGCGAGCCTGCCGCATACAGACCCAGGACAACGGTGTTCATGGGGAACCTGGGAATGGTGGTCTTATCCCCGCTGATGCCGCTGTGCTTGATGTCAATGCCGTTGTCGGTGGTCAGGTCCTTGATGTAGGAGTTGAACTCGGCGCGGATGGCAACGTTGCTTTTTTCATCCCCTGTGATGCCCATGGTAGTGTAATCTTGGGCATCCAGGGAGAGGTTGGTTGCACTTAACATATCTTGTATGGCATTTTGGGCATACTCCTTTTTGGCGTCTGCTTTATTGACAGTTGCGCCGGTGCTATCCTTATACGTGACCGCAAGCTGGTACTTTTCGGTAGGCGCTGGGTTTGTGGGGTCATTGGCAGGCCAATTTTGGACCAAAATATAAATGTCGTTTCCGTTGGCGTCCTGTGTTTTATAGTAGCTGCCGTTGGCATTGTCAAGGTTCATTGACACGGAAACGATATCCGATGCATCGGAAAAGTCATAGGTGTAGTTTAGGTTAACTCTGTCATTGGCGCTGTTGGTGGTACTGATATTAAATGTCCCCTGGCTTAAGTTGGAAAAAGGTTTGGTATAAAATGTAGCACTGGGAGCCCCTTGGGTGTCTTGCCTGTTATCATAGATATATAGCTTGCTGCCATTTTCTGATGCATATTGTGTATAATGGAAATCAAAACACTTAGAGGTGATCTGTACCAATGCATCTGCCAGATTGCTTCCATCTATATTGTTAGCCTTTAATGAGGCAATATCGATTTTCAGGGTGTAATTGTTCCCGTCCTGGGTTTTGCTGTAACGCAGGCCATTGACAGTCTGGGCATTGTCAACATTATTTTCAAATACAATGCTGTAATGGTTGGAACAGGTTTTACAGGTAGAATCAAAGCCGGTTCCTTCCAGGTCGGCAATATCCTTTACATCTTTAAAATCAATATATGCCGTAGGATATTTACTGCCCACTTGGCCAGGGGCAAAACCGCTATCTCCATCCGTGTTTTTCATTGCAGGATCGATGGTCAGGATATCCTTGAAATAACCAGCTGAAGTAATATTATCTTTGCCCACAACATCCTGCAGGTCTTTGCTTTGAAAGGGGTCGCCTTTTCCACCGGCCAGCAAATGGGCAATTTTCCGGGATTCTACATAATCCAGATAAGGATCCAACAGGGTATCCATCCTGTTTTCCGCGGCGCTGGAAGAACCGTTAAGCGTCAGGGGGCCGGAATTATTCGGCCCGGTGAAGGTAAGGTCCACATTATTGCCGGAGGGCGATACGGGAGTCCCTGTGGCAACATGGGTCTTGTTATTATCAGGCGAATCAAAATCCCTGCCAAAACCATACTCCCGGTCAAATGTGACCAGGTTACTGTTCGCGCTTGCGGAAATGCTGAGAAGGTTTGAGGAAGCATTGGCGTCCTTTTCCACTTCCAGCTTATAATTGGTTTTTATATTTTCCTTATTGACCAGCATACCGTCTATCCCGTCAATAACAGAATCAACACTGGTAATGTCGGATAGTGTAAAATCAAAAGAAAAATAAGGGTTGCCGTTTACGGCAAAAGAATAAGAGTAATTTTTACTGCTGGAGATATCGCTGCCGCTGTCCCAGCTGGTGATCCCCAAATCGGCCCATGTTTTTTTGGAATTAGGGATTTGGGCAGAATTATTTTCCAGCCATATACCATCCTTATCAGCCCGTACCTGAAAAGAATACCCATTTTGCGCAATCTCATTTGCCATGGCCTGGGATATGGTAATAGATTTCACCATCTGGGCGTCTACCGCCTGCTCGGTACCGTTCCCGATATAATCCGTCCCCCAAACAAAGTGCGCCTGTTTGGCATGGGTCTCTATGATGGAATCTATCAGGCCATCATAGCTTGTAACATCCTCAGGGATATAGAGAGAAAAAGTTGCGCCATGGTAATTGGTTCCCCAGCTGCCGCCGTGGATATTATCGGGGGTACATGGGTTTCCATTTTCATCCAGCAGATCTTCCCAGGGAAATACTTCATCATCAATGACCAGCCCATATGTGTTGGCGCTGATATTTTTCCGGAAGCTGATATCAGGTACTTTTGCCCCGTTCTCGCAGGTGAAAGTAAAGCTGGTCCCATCCGGCGCGGTACAGGAGTACATTCCGCCCTTAAAAATCTGTTCCCCTGTAGCAGGGTCGATGGATACCATATCCGGGTCAATGGAATCCCAGGTAATACGTTCCCCTTTATATATAATGCCGCCAAAGGCAGCTTCCCCACTGGCAGAGTCATAGGCGGCGTTAAAAATCTGCATGTCATAACCCATAGCATCCACATCCATGCTGACATATGAATTATCGAACACTGGCTTTTCGTTAAAGGAGGTGTTCTGCCCGATGGTATTGATCTGCTTTTTTAATTCCCGGATCTCTGCGTCGATTTTCTGGCGGTCAGATTCAGACAGGGTCCCGTTTGCCCCTTTCACTGCCAGTTCTGTCATCCTGTGTACCATGTCGTTGATCTCATCCATGGCACCGTCGCCTACCTGGCACCAGGAGATACCGTCCATGGTGTTTTCTGCCCCCTGGTTCAGGCCGCGGATCATCCAGCGCATTTTTTCGGACATTGCCAGCCCGGCGGCATCATCTGCTGCGCGGTTGATCCTGTATCCGGAAGAAAGCCGCTCCGCGCCTTTGGCGCCTTTTTGGGTGTTGGTTTTTACTTGTCTGCCCGCGTTCCCTGCAGGCAAATTGGTTTTTAATGAAAGCATCCTTGCTCCCCCCCTTTTGCTTGTTGCGGTTTATTGTTACCGCCAGCATGTTCTCTGTTGAGAGTATTGTACAATGCAGTAAATTTAGGCAAAAAAACTAAGAAGGGCAGTTGGGGGGCCGTTCTTAGTTTTGCTGTATTGCCGTACAATGTCAGCTTTTGCTTCGCTTGTTCCCGGCTGTCCATTAATCCTATTTTTTCAAATTTATTACATTTGTGTACTTATAATACACTATACCATCTAACAGAATATTATACAATTATTTTTGGGTATTTTTGAATAATTCATGTTATTGGTGGGGTTTTTGCCAGATGGGAAATTGCAATAGCAGGCAATTTATGGTAAAATCACCTGTAGCGGGATACAATGGGGCATTTCACCGCAATATATTTAAAAGTAAGTAACGGCAAAAGCGTGTGCTGCTGGCAGCAGCCAGCCATATCCAGCCACTATTGGGAGGATATCACGTATAAGCAGATTTTAAAAACAGATGGAGGCATTTTCATGTTATTAGATAACCAGACAATTCTTATTACCGGGGGTACAGGCTCTTTCGGCAAATGCTTTACCAGGTACGTGTTTGAGCATTACAGCCCCAGGAAGGTGATCATTTATTCCAGGGATGAGTTTAAACAGTTCCTTATGGGGAACGAGCTGAAAGAGTATGCGGACAGGCTCCGGTTTTTTATTGGCGATGTAAGGGATAAGGATAGGCTCAGGCGTGCCTTTGAGGGAGTGGATTATGTGGTCCATGCGGCGGCATTAAAGCAGGTGCCTTCCTGTGAGTACAATCCCAACGAAGCCATCAAGACCAACATCCACGGGGCACAGAATGTGATCGACGCGGCGCTGGACTGCGGTGTGAAAAAGGTGGTAGCCCTTTCCACGGATAAGGCGGTGAACCCTGTGAACCTCTACGGCGGCACCAAGCTGGTGTCGGATAAGCTGTTTATTGCCGCCAATGCCTATACAGGGAACAAGGACATTAATTTTTCTATTGTCCGTTACGGGAACGTGGCGGGGAGCCGTGGGTCTATTATCCCGCTCTTCCATAATATTATCAAAAACGGGGGCAGGGAGCTTCCCATTACCGATTACCGCATGACCCGTTTCTGGATCAGCCTTACAGAAGGGGTGGCCCTTGTGATCAAGGCGCTGGAAGAAGCCAGCGGGGGAGAGACCTTTATCAGCAAGATCCCCTCCTTTAAAGTGACAGACCTGGCGGAGGCGATGCTGCCCGGCTGTAAGATGCCCCAGGTAGGCATCCGCCCCGGGGAGAAGCTTCACGAGATCATGGTGACGGTGGAAGACTCCGCTACCACCTATGAGTATGACAAACACTTTATCGTGTATCCCCAGGTGGTCTGGAATGACAAACAGAAGGTAAACGCAAACGGGCGTAAAGTGGAAGAAGGATTTTCCTATAGTTCCGGGAACAACAACGAATGGTTGTCTGTGGAGGATATCAGGGAATTGCTTGAGAAAGTAGAATTGGAAAAGTAGAAAAGGGATACCCTGGCTGTTTAAAAAGCCGGGGTATCCATTGTTTTTGTAAAAATGACAGACTTGTGGAAAGCATTGGGAACAGGGGCATATAGTAAAAAGAGTTTATTTGTATATTGGGGGAAGGGCAGCTAACTTTATGAAGGATATCAAAATAGGAGAAGAATATTTATTACAGGCACAGAAGCTGCACCGGGAACATCCGGTGGTGGACGCCCACCTGGATCTGGCGGGGGAGATCCTCTTAAGGCACAAGGCAGGGGAGAGGGATGTCATCCGCCGGCATTATCTTTCCCATTTCCAAAAGGCTGGGATAACGCTGGTGGTATCTTCTGTGTATGTGGAAAATGGCGCCATTGCCAAGGGCTGGGAGAATGCGCTGGCACAGATAAAGGCGTTAAAGGAGGAACTGGCAGGGCTGGAGGAAGCGGCCCTGGTTGAGAAGGGCAGCGATATAACGCTATTGGCAGAAGAAGGGAAGATTGGCGTGCTCCTTTATATGGAAGGGCTGGACTGTATTGGGAAGGATACCCACAGGCTGGAGGAGCTATACCGCCTGGGCGTACGGGGGGCGTCCCTTACCTGGAGCAGGCCCAATGAACTGGCAACAGGATGCTGCAAAGCCCTGGAGCACAGACAGGTTCCGGGAAAGCTGTCAGAGGCCGGGGTGAGGGCAGTAAAGAAACTGGAGGAATTGTCCATGTTCTTGGATGTCAGCCACTTAAACGATGAGGGCTTCTGGCAGGTGTGCCGGATTGCCCAGCGGCCTTTTATTGCCACCCATTCGGGCAGCAGGCTGATTTACGACAGCTACCGGAACCTCACAGAAGAGCAGCTCTGTGCCCTGGGGAAGCAGGGGGGGATCATGGGAGTGAACGGCTGTAAGTACATTGCAGGTTCCCAGGAGGGCAATCACCTGGAAATGCTCTGCCGCCATATGGAGCATGAGGCGGAAAAGATTGGGCCAGAGCATGTGGGTTATGGGTTTGACCTGTGCGATTCCTATGACAGGGCCAGGGCGGCGCTGAAAGGGGAGCAGTGCATGGGCAGGGACGACTGCCTTTTGGGCCATGGGCAGATCCCCTTTGTGACCGCCGCCCTGCTGCAGCGGGGCATGGGGGAGAAGGAAGTGGAAGGGATCATAGGAGGGAATTTTACCAGATATTTTAAGAGGATGCTTCCCGGTGGGAACCTTTAGGCCTGTACTGTGAGCCAGGATGGATAGTGGCCTGCGGCACCGGGCATTTTTTGTTGACGCCGGGTGCAAAATTTGTTACATTTAAAAAAAAACGGGATGAAAGAGGTGCGGACTATGTTTTTGATTGCCCTTTGTGACGATGAGGCCAGGGAACTTAACAAGGTGGAGGGGATGCTTGCGTCCTATAGCCGCCAGCATGAGGAATGCAGATTTTCCATCCAGAAGTTTTTGGACGCCGACGGGCTGCTTTCGAAGGTAAAGGAGAACGCATATGCGCCTGATATCCTGTTTATGGATATTTATATGCCGGGGAAATTGGGGATCGCTGCGGCAAGGGAGATCAGGAAAATGGGAAACCGCTGCCGGATCATTTTTCTTACCACTTCCACAGAATATGCTTTGGACGCTTTTCGGGTGGAAGCGGAGCAATATTTGGTAAAGCCGGTGAGGGAGGAGGAGTTATTTCCGGTTCTTGGCAGGCTTTTAGAGGAGGTGGGAAGAGAGCGAAAAAAATACCTTCCTTTGCAGGCCGGGAATAAAGTTTACCGGATAGCGCTCCATGACATCGTTTTCTGTGAAGCCCAGAAAAAATGCCAGTGTATTTATATGGCAGACGGCACACAGCATTTGTTCCGGATGACCATGGCGAAGATCTATGAGATGGTTTCCGCCTATTCGGAATTTGCCAAGGTAGGGATCAGCTATATTGTGAATTTGGAGCACATAGACAGTTTAAGTGCCCGGGAACTGCAAATGGATAATGGGGTGAAGATCTATCTGCCCAGAGGTTCTTATCAGCCCTTAAAGGAGAGATATTTTGATTATTACTGCGAAGATGACCTGGGGGGGGGTAATTGGGGACCGTATCATTGTATTTAGCGGGGGCGGTTGATTTTTGGCCCTGGTGAATTTCAATTGTGATAGTTATAAGAGACCAGAACGGGCGAGGAAGTATTCGCCTGTTTTTTACGTACAGGCCTGTAAAAGGGAAGCTGCCGCTAAAGGGCACAGGCTCCTGTAAGAAAAATGCCGAAAAATGCAAAGCATTCCAGAAAAATGACGGATGATTCCAGGAATATTGAAAAAGTATCAGACTGCGTTACAGTAAATAGTAAAAGTGAAAACACACTTTGCAAAGGAGGCAGGAAGAAAATGTTGGGAGGTTCATTCTGGATTTCGTTGCTGCGCAATTGCATGGGGGCGGGGCTGATGCTGGCGGTGTTCCTTCTGCTGGACCGGGGCAGACTGCCTGTAAAAAAGGCGGTAAGCTGCTATGGCTTATTCGGGCTGCTGGCGGCGGGAGTTTTCAGCTTCTGGTATATGTCTGACCATGAGAATTTTGTAAGGTTTTCCGGGCTGCTGGCCATTCCGGCAGTAGGGATCTTCTGCATCAAAATGAGCGGCGACACCTTTTATCTGGCACTGTATAAGATTGCACTGGGCTTTTATCTGCTGTCGGTCACAGTGTTTTGTGGTGTGGATGTATCCCGCCTGTGGTTCCAGGGAAACCTATGGGCAGATATTGCGGTACGTATTGTGCTGACGGCGGGAATGGTTTATATCATCGGAAAGAAGGTGAGAAAAAACTTTCTGGAGGGTATTGACTATTTGCGGGAGGAGATGGACTGGCTAAGTGCGGTTACCGTGCTGCTCTCCATTTTGATTGCCGCTTTGGTCGCCTTCTGGCCAGGGACCCATGAGCTTTCTGCGTATCGGGTCGTGCGGACCTGTATCCTTTTTTTACTGGCTGGGATCATCCAGTACCTGGTATTCCAGCTTTATTTGCACAGGGGGAAGGAGCGCCGCTATCAGGTGGAAAAAGAATTGCTGGAAACCAATGAGCGGCTGATCTGCCGCCAGTTGGAGCTGATGCAGGAGTCGAAAAGGGAGCTTTCCAGGATACGCCAGGATGCCCGCCGCCGGTGCCTTTTGGTAGAGGAATACCTGCTAAGGGAAGAGTACGGTAAGCTCCTTTTCTATATCAGGCAGTACAGGGAAGAACTGGAGAGCCGGGAGATCGTCTGTGAATGCGGCAATGAGACCATCAGCAATATTTTGTCTGTCTATGCCAGGCGGGCAAGCGAGGAAAATATCCAGGTCACATTGAACGCCAGAGTGGACGGGAAAGTGGAGATCCGGGATATTGATCTGGTGGTGGTGATTGCCAATGTGTTTGAAAACGCCATTCACGGCTGTCTGATCGCCAGTGTGCCAAAGCCAAGGATCTATATGTCAGTGATGGAAAAGGGCAAAAAGATTGTGGTACAATGTAAAAACACCTGTGGCGTGGACTTGAAGCTGAAAAACGGTATGCCAGAGCCAGATAAGGGAGGAGGAACAGGAATGCTAAGCGCCCTTAAGGTGGTTTCTTATTACAATGGGGAGGCGGAATTTGCCATAGAGGACGGCAGATTCACCACAAGGATCCTGCTGCCCCGTATGATCCAGAAAAATGCAGGATAATGGAACTGGAAGAAAAATTGCAGGAGCCCGGGAGGGCGGATGCGGAACTGGAAGAAAATCAGCAGGAGCCCGTTAGGGCCCAGAGGAAATCGTGGCTGTGAAACAGACAGGATATCCTCTGACGGAAAAAGGTCCGGGAGGGCGGATGCGGAACTGGAATAGGAGATTACTATGTTGGGAGGTTCTTTTTGGGTTGCGCTTCTGCGCAATACCATCAGTGCAGTTTTAATGATGTCATTTTTTCTCATGCTGGACCGCCCCAGGTTTTCCATGAGAAAGACCGTGGGGTGTTATCTTGTTTTTGGCATACTGCTGATAACCGGTTACAGTCTATGGTATCTTTTTGCGGTTGTTAGCTTTGTGCAGTATGCCAGCCTGTCTTCTCTTTTTGTGATCGGGATATTCTGCGGCCTGATGAGCGGCGAAGTGGTTTACCTGTCTTTGTATAAGATGGCAGTGGCCTTTTATATGTTTTCCGTATGCATCTTTTGCGGTGTGGATGTGTCCCGCTGGTGGTTTGGCGGGAACCGGTGGGTAGATATTCTGGTGCGGTTAATTTGCATGGCCATCATTCTTGGCTTTACATGGCATAAGCTCAGGAAGCAGTTCCTGGACGGGGTGGACTATTTGATGGAAGAGATGGATATGTACAGCGCCGTTACGCTTCTGGTGTCTGTGATGATAGGGGCGGTGGTGGCATATTGGCCCAATCTGCAGGCATTTTCCATCTTCAATATGGTGCGGGCTTTTGTGACCCTGTTTATGGTGGGGGTATTGCAGTATACGATCCTCCATTTATACATTCACCTGGGACAGGAGCATTATTATCAAAAGGAAAAGGAACTTTTAGAGATCAATGAACAGTTCCTGCACTGCCAGATGGAGCTGATGAGGGAATCGGAAAGAGAGGCGGCGAGAATCCGCCATGATGTACGCCATCACACCCTTTTGATCAACGAATACATAAGAAAAGGGGAGATCGAAAAGCTGTCCGGTTATCTGGAACAATATGGGGAAGAACTGGAAAGGCCCAAAACAAAGGATATTTGCAGGAACCGTGCGGTGAACAGTATTTTGTCAGCTTATGCCCGGATGGCAGGGAACCAGGGGATCCAGGTAACCATGGATGTGATGGTGGAGGAAGATCTGGCAGTCCGGGATATTGACTGGATCGCAATTCTTGCCAATGCTTTTGAGAACGCCATCCATGGGTGTACCCGCCCTGGGCTGGTGCAGAAGGAGATCAGCATTTATATTGCCCAAAAGGGAAATAAAGTGATCATTCGGTTTTGCAACACCAGCACAGGAGAGGTAGTCTTTCACAAAGGGTTGCCCAAATCGGAAAGAGGCAGCGGGCTGGGAGTGGCCAGTATTGTTAAGACCGCATCCCGCTATGGAGGGGAAACGGATTTTTCTTTAAAGGATGGGAAATTTGTCACAAGGATCCTTTTAAATCTTCCTTCCTGATTATCAGGGCCGTTGGTTTTTCTGGATCTGGAAAGTGCTTTGGAGCAGAAGCCAGTTGGGGCGGAAAAAGCGCATAATCTGCCAGTAGCCCATCCCACGCAGGGAGTACAGGGGAAGGAGGGAGAATTTTTCCCGGTAGCTCCTTACGTCTTCGAACCAGACCTCGTGGAGCTGCCCTTCCTTTTCGTACCGGAAAAAGGGGGACATGGCGGTTTCGTCAAACTGGATAGGGACGCCAGCGTCTATGGCAAGCTGGACAGCTTCCAGGTTGCCCACCACCCTCGCCCGTGAAGAACCCTGGACAAAGGGCAGGGCCCAGTCATACCCATAGTTGGGAATACCCAGGTCGATCTTGGCAGGGAGGATGCGGGTAACTGCGTAATCCACCACTTCCCGCACTTTGTTGATGGGAGCCACCGCCATGGGGGGACCATACGTATATCCCCACTCATAAGTCATAAGCAGGACACTGTCTGCCGCCTGCCCCAGCAGTGCATAATCCTTTCCCTCATAAAGAAGCCCGGGCTGGGTATCGGAAGTTTTGGGGGCCAGGGCTACAGATACCTGGTAGCCGTATGGGGAAAGGAATTCCCTGGCCTGTGCCACAAAGTTGGCGAAGGGAATCCGGTCCTGTGGCAGGATATACTCAAAATCAATATTTACGCCTGTGAAGCTTTTTTCCTGGAGGGTGGCAAGGAGGTTTTGCAGCAGGTTATTTTTAGCTTCCCTGTTATTGATCACAGAGGTAATCAGATAATTGTTAAAATTCCCGTCAGGGCCAAAAGGGGTAAGGGTAAGGACTGGGCTTACCTGATAGGATAAGGCAGATTGGGCCATAAAGGAATCATCCGGGTTTGGGGGAAGCAGCTCCCCTTCCGGGGTAAAGCCGTAAGAAAAGACAGACAGGGAAGTAAGGTAGGGGAGGGTATCGTTTAATACATCCTGTTCAATATAAGGATAAGCATATCCGTTCACATAAGCGGGATAAGTGGGGGCAGGGGTGGGACCCGTGGACAAAAGCAGCGCCTGCCCCAGGGCAAGAGGATAGGGATAAACCAGTTGGTTGTTAAAAATAATAGAGGATGCTGATATTCCATAGCGTCCTGCTATGGAATCTACAGTATCCCCTTCTTTTACTACATAAATTTCCATAAGCTTCCTGGAGTATTTTTGTTTATTATATGCAGTCTTTTTTATTTGGTTATGGGAATGCCCAGATGGATTTTCCGGTAAATTTTCCAAATGATAATAATTGGAAAGCTGAAAAGCAAATATAAAGTAGAAGCAATACCGGCAGCACCTCCGATAATAGCGATTAGTAAAAGTCCGATGTTCATAGTGAAAACCTCCATGTTGTATTAGATTCCAAGAGTCGATGCATTTAAAGAAGCATCAGTCCATACTCTATGTCTCTTATAGTATAGTAGGCGAAAAGGTATAGGAAAAGTGGCGTGAGGGTTTCTTAGCGCAATCTTAGCGTCAAGCCCCGGTCAGCATTCTTGACATATTCCCTTTTTTATGAGAATATAGTTTAGTAATGAACTGTTCGATGCAAAACAGTTTAAGAATAAACAATATAAAGCCAGCAGCTTCAAAAAACAAAAAGAGGTTTAAATTTGAAAACGCGCAGAAATGGGAATAAAAATGGATACCGAATTTGAAACATTGTTACATGGCCAGCAGTTTAAGAAGCTTTATGAAAAAAAGAGTAATCTTATGACAGAAAAATATGGACTACATAAGGTGGAAATAGAAGTATTGCTTTTTTTGAAAAAGGGCAGAGGAAATACGGCCCGTGATATAGCGGAAAATAAGTATTTTTCCAAGGCCCATATATCCCATGCCATTGACCACTTGACAGAATGCGGATATCTGGTAGGGGTGCCGGATGGACAGGACAGAAGATGCATTCATCTGATGCTGACACAGGAAGCAGAGCCAGTATGTCAGGAATTGCTGAAGATGCGGGAAAAGCTGATGGATATAGTTTTCAAAAATGTCACTGGAGAAGAGCGGGAAATGATGAGCCAGGTAGCCAGAAAGATTGCACGCAATATTGATGAAGAACTGACACGGGAGATAGTACAGTCTTGCATTGATTCTTAGTAAAGAAATGGAGGATTATAATGACAAAAAGCAGTAGAAGAGAGCAAATGGAAAAATATACAGCCAAATATGGTGATGTGTGTAAGCAAAATAATCATATAGAAACCAATTTGTATGAAGAATATGGTGTAAAAAGGGGGCTCAGGGATAAAAACGGGGAAGGGGTATTGGCAGGGCTTACCAATATTTCTGTTATAAAATCCCAGGAGATTGTGGATGGGAAAAGGGTTCCCTGCGAAGGCAGGCTGCTATACCGGGGATATGATATCATTGATTTGGTCAGTGGATTTGAACATAGCGCCAGATTTGGCTTTGAGGAAATTACATATCTTTTGTTGTTTGGTGATTTGCCGGACAAGGCCCATCTGAAAGAATTCAAGGGGATGCTGGCGATGCTGCGGACGCTTCCCACCAATTTTACGCGGGATGTAATTATGAAGGCATCCAGTAAGGACATTATGAGTTCCCTGACGAGGAGCGTGCTGACCCTGGCTTCCTATGATAAGCAGGCGGCGGATTTAAGCATTCCCAATGTCCTGCGGCAATGTATGATGTTGATTAGTGTGTTTCCCATGCTTTCCGTATACGGCTATCAGGCCTATAACCATTATGAAAGGGATGACAGCCTTTATATTCACAGGCCCGATGCCAGCCTGTCCACGGCGGAAAATATCCTTCGCCTGCTGCGCCCGGATATGAAATATTCGGAACTGGAGGCAAAGGTATTGGATATTGCCCTGGTGCTGCATATGGAGCATGGCGGCGGAAATAACTCCACTTTTACCACCCGTGTAGTCACTTCTTCCGGATCGGATACTTATTCGGTTATCGCGGCGGCGCTGTCTTCCCTGAAAGGGCCGAAACACGGCGGTGCGAATATCAAAGTAGTGGAAATGATGGCGAACATTAAAAAGAATGTGAAAGACGTCAATGACGAGGACAAAGTAAAAGATTACCTTGCCCGGATGCTAAATAAAGAAGTATTCGATAAAAGCGGCTTGATTTATGGGATGGGGCATGCGGTGTATTCCATTTCGGATCCAAGGGCCACTATTTTCAAGAACTTTGTGGAAAGGCTGGCGTTGGACAAAGGACGTAAGGAGGATTTTAAGCTATATTCGATGATTGAGCGCCTTGCTCCCCAGGTGATAGCGGAAAAGCGGAATATTTATAAAGGCGTAAGTGCGAATGTGGATTTTTACAGTGGTTTTGTATACAGCATGTTGGATATACCGTTAGAACTTTATACTCCCATTTTTGCCATGGCCAGGATTGTGGGCTGGAGCGCACATCGCTTGGAGGAATTGATTAACGCGGACAAAATTATCCGCCCTGCCTATAAGAGCGTGATGATGGAGCGGGAGTACAATGATATAGAGAAAAGGAAATGAGGTAAAATTCGAAACAGACGGATTCCATAACAGAGGAGAAATTGTGCTTTGCTTTACCATTGCTCCTATATCCCCTAGTATACTGATGGCGTTTTTGCTAGGGGTGGTGCTTCTGGTGGTGGGGATGATGTTTTTTACTCTGGGTGTGGAACTTTCTATGACGCCAATGGGTGAAAGGGTGGGACCACAGGCCCTATGACGGTTCCTTTTATCATCGCCCTTGGCGTTGGTATTGCGGCCATCCGAAACGATAAGCATGCTTCGGATGACAGTTTCGATTTGGTATCGCTTTGCTCCATCGGCCCTATTCTGTCCGTACTTGTGCTGGGTC
>OFFY01002218.1_pt1 | contig 14238 bp, 18 predicted proteins | sample 1521481 | NCBI WGS metagenome assembly OFFY01 (sample SAMEA3504117, study PRJEB24116) | mouse gut metagenome | biome: mouse gut; feature: mouse-associated habitat; material: faeces | place: Denmark | collected 2011
CCCGCCGGACGCTATTTATATCTCTGCTGTCGGGGCCGCTGGGACATTTCTGAGGGCTATGCTGTCCTCAAAAACTATATCCAGGAACAAAGCTTGAACACTACGGGAAATTTCTATGCCTGTGATCTGGCCGGGTTTATCCTCAATTCAGTGGAGAAAAACGCGGTGTCGATGATTTCAGTGCAGTTGTCAGAAAAATTGCATGACCGATCTTTACGGAGTGCGCCCTGAGGGCATTCTCTTTTTGACAGACAGCTAGGCCCCCGGCTTTTAGCCGGGGGCCTTTGGCTTATGTCGCCTCTTCTTCCGCGGCCGCCTTTTCCTTCAGCGCCTTGATGGCGTAGTCCAGGGCGGGGATGGATTTGGCGGTGCAGTACTGCTTCATGTCCTGCAATTGCCGGATGGCCTCCTTGGTGGTCATATCTTTCAGACGCATGGCGCTCACACTCCTTTACAGTTGTTATTTTACCACAACACAGGGGCGGAGCGCAAGAGGTTTATTGGTGATTTCTCCTCATTTCTTCCGGGCTTCGGCAGCAGGTGAGGGCCAGCGCCAGAACCGCCAGCATCAGCATACGCCGCCAGGGGCTGACCGCCCAGAACAGACAGAGGATACCCCGGCAGATGGTCCACAGGCAGCCGGCCCAGAGGAGGATCAAGGCGGCTCCCATATCAATATTCCTTCCCCGCTGCCACCCGGCAGGAGATAAGGTAGGAGATGAACAACCCGGCCAGTCCGGCCAGGGGGAGCAGGACCGCTCTCCCCGCCAGGGCGGTGGGGGCGAGGAGGTCCATCCCCTTCAGCATGGACATGTCCAGCACGCCCGCCTTGGCCAGCAGCACCACGGCGATGAAAGGGATGAAAATAATAGCGTACAGATAGGGCCGGGCCCGCTCCGCCCCCAGCTTGTAGCTCAGCGGCAGGAGGATGGTGGGGATGAGCAGGCCGATGGTGGTGGACACCATCAGGGTGACGAACATCTCAAGGAAGTCCGCCTGATGGGCCAGATACAGCAGGGCGGTGCCCGCCAGCCCGAACGCTACGGTGAACAGGGTGAGCAGCAGCACGAAGAGATACCGGGCCCCCACCACCCGGCTCCGCCCCAGGGGTAGGGACATGGCGTACCGGTCCCACTTGGACTGTTCGTCGTAGGCGAAGGCGGAGATAGGCAATACGGACAGGGCTACCTGAACAAAGGTGATGATAAAGCTGTAGTCAAAGAAGTCCAGGTAGGCGAGAATGGTGTAAACGACAATCATAAGCAGATAAGATCGCAGCATCTTGCGCATCACAAGAAAGTCCTTCGTAATCAATCCGGTCATTTTGTTTCTCCTTTCCCCACAAAGAGCATGATGTCTTCCAAGGTAGTCCGCTCCACCAGGAGCATGGGGTACTTGCGGCTGAAGGCCACCCGGTCGCCCACCAGGGCCTCGCAGCCGAAGGTCCCCTTCCGGGTACGCAGTATGTCCCGGGGGTCGATGGTCTCCAGCTGGGCGGCGGTACAGCCCACCCGGCCGTAGGAGTCCAGGATGTTGTCCTTGGCGTCGGACAGCACCACCTGTCCCTGGTGGATGTAGGCGATGTAGTCGGCCACCTTCTCCAGGTCGGAGGTGATGTGGCTGGACATGAGGATGGCGTGGTCCTCATCCTGGATGAAGCCCAGAAACTCGTCCAGAATCTCGTCCCGGACCACCGGGTCCAGGCCGGCAGTGGCCTCGTCCAGGATGAGCAGCTTGGGGTGGTGAGCCAGGGCGGCAGACAGGGACAGCTTCATCTTCATGCCCCGGGAGAACTCCTTAATGAGTTTCTTTTCCGGCAGACCGAATTTGCCCAGGTAGTCCCGAAACAGCTTCTGGTCCCACTCTCGGTAGGCGGGGGCCAGGGTTTTTCCCACGTCCAGGGGGCGGAGGGCGTCGGAGAAGAAGCACTCGTCCAGCACCAGCCCGATGTCCTGCTTAGCCAGGCGCTCCTCTGAAATGTTGTCGTACCCCAGCAGGGTGATCTCTCCCGCGTCCCGGCGGATGAGATTCAGAATACATTTGATGGTGGTGGTCTTGCCCGCCCCGTTCTCGCCGATCAGCCCCAGGATGGAGCCGCCGGGGAGGGTCAGGTTGATATTTTTCAGGGCAAAGTCCCCATAGGACTTGGATAACCCCTTGATTTCAATACAATTTGTCATAATTCTTCCCCTTTATACAATATGTCCAGCATCTCATGGAGGTCCTCCAGGGGCATGGCCCCCTTCCGGGCCTCCTCCACCGCCTGGGCCAGCTTTTCCTCTACCTTCCGCAGCTGGGCCTCCCGCAGCAGCTCATGGTTCTGGGGGGCCACAAAGCACCCCTTGCCCGGGACGTTCTCCAGAAAGCCGTCCCGTTCCAGCTCCTCATAGGCCCGCTTGGTGGTAATCACTGAGATGCGCAGCTCCTTGGCCAGCAGCCGCATAGAGGGCAAGGCGTCCCCCGCTCCCAGGGCCCCGGACATAATCTGCTCCTTCACCTGGTCGGTGATCTGCTCGTAGATGGGCTTGCCGCTGGCGTTACTCAATATAATATCCAATTCGTCCCGCCTTTCAACAGCGTTTTGGGTATCCGGCTGCCAGCCTTGCGCACGGTCCCGCGCCGGAGTACGCCTCACCGTCATGTTGGATTTAGTGTATATATACTATATGCACAGTATAACGGTTTTTCTCTGTTTGTCAATAGGGTAAGCAAAAAAATTTTGCGGGCCGTCTCCGTTTATGGAGACGGCCCGTTTTTTATACGCCTCGACGGAAAGCCCGCAAATCCGACAGGGGGCTTGTCCTATAATGAATTGGAAAATAATGGGATATACCCAAGGAAAGGAGCGGGTCTGCAATGCCAGTGACCTGCAAAGAGGACAAGCGTCAGCTCACCGCCCTGGTAGCGGGGGAGCTGGACCACCACGAGGCCAAGGCGGTGATAGCGGAGCTGAACCGCCGCATCGACCTGGCCCAGCCCCGCCAGCTCACCCTGGACCTGAGCGGGCTCACTTTTGCCGACAGCTCGGGGATCGCCGTGCTGCTCCGGGCCCACCGGAGGATGGGGCAGGTGCAAGGGGCCATGCGGGTGGTAAACACCCCGGCCCAGGCGGAGAAGGTGTTCAAGGCCGCCGGGCTGGAAAAAATTATCAAATTTGAGTAGGCGCCGTTTGAAAAAAGGAAATGTGACCAACGGCGAGAAATTTTTGCGCCAGACGAAGCCAATTTGACGCAGGAATACTGGATGTATTTCAAGGAAAATTGGCAAAGTATGGCGGAAAAAGAGCCGCCGTTTGGACATGTTGACATTTTTCAAACAAGCACTAGAGACCGCCATCCCAGGCGGCCCGCCTCAAACCTGCCAATAACGGCCAAGAAAGGACCGATACATATGAAAATTGAGAATCAAGTCACTCTGGAGTTCCCCAGCCGGTCAGCCAACGAGGGCTTCGCCCGGACGGCGGCGGCCTGCTTCGCCGCCCAGCTTGACCCTACCCTGGAGGAGGTCAACGACATCAAGACCGCCGTCAGCGAGGCGGTGACCAACGCCATCATCCACGCCTACCCGGACACCCTGGGCAAGGTGGTCCTCAAGCTGCGCATCCGGGAGGGCCATGTGCTGGAAATCGTGGTGAAGGACTGGGGGGTGGGCATCGCCGATGTGGAGCAGGCCCGGACCCCTCTGTTTACCACCGGGAACGAGGAACGCTCCGGTATGGGCTTCACCATCATGGAGAGCTTTATGGACACCTTGAAGGTCCGCTCCGCCCCCGGGAGGGGGACCACCGTCACCATGGCCCGGAAAATCTCCCGCCGGGCCGGGCGGTGAATCCGGCCAGCTCCGCCCTTCTGGAGGCCGCCCGGGGGGGCGACAGCGCCGCCTGTGAGCAGGTGCTGTTGGAGAACAATGGGCTGATTTGGAGCGTGGTCCGCCGGTACTACGGCCGGGGGGTGGAGCCGGACGACCTGTATCAGTTGGGCTGTCTGGGCTTTCTCAAGGCGGTGCGTGGCTTCGACCCCGCCTTCGGCACCCAGTTTTCCACCTACGCCGTGCCCAAAATCGCCGGGGAAATCCGCCGCTTCCTCCGGGACGACGGTCCGGTGAAGGTAAGCCGGGGCCTGAAGGAGCGGGGGACCGCCATCCGGGCGGCCCGGGCCAGGCTGGCCTCCGACCTGGGGCGGGAGCCCACCTTGTCCGAGCTGGCGGAGGAGACCGGCCTCTCCCCTGAGGACATCGCCGCCGCCGAGACGGCGGCCGAGCCGGTGGTCTCCCTCCAGGCGGAGACGGGGGCAGACGGTCTCACCCTGGAGGGGATGCTCACTACGGGAAACGAGGAGGAGGGGATGGTGGAACGGCTCACCCTCCGCTCCGCCATCGCCTGCCTGCCCGAGCGGGAGCAGCAGGTTCTCCTGCTGCGGTACTACAAGGGGCTCACCCAGATGAACGCCGCCCGGGTACTGGGGGTATCCCAGGTGCAGGTGTCCCGGCTGGAGCGCCGGGCGCTGGACAAGCTGAGAAGAGAGCTGACATCATAACCGCTCCCCTTTGGCGGAAGGGGAGCGGTTTTTCTGTGTACCGGGAGAGAGAGGGACAGTCCAGGAGAGAGGCGGACCGTACCGCCCGGATACAGTATCATTATAGCAAACCTGAAATAAATTGGGCGTCAACGTAGGGGAAACGGCTGTAAAAAGCTGTTAATTCAATCGTCCAGCATCCGGTAGCCGATGCCCAGCTCGGTGTGAATGTATTTGGGCTCAGAGGGGTTTTCTCCCAGCTTCCGGCGAATGTTGGCCATGTTGACCCGGAGAATCTGGTTGCTGCCGCTGCCCCCGTAGGGGCCCCAGATATGCTCCAGAATAAAGTCGTAGGTGAGCACCTTTCCGGCATGAATGGCCAGCAGCTCAATGATCTTGAACTCGTTCTGGGTGAAATGGATCTCCTCGCCCCCCAGCAGCACCTGGTGGCGGGCCAGATCGACGGTCAGGTCCTTAATCTGGTAGGAGCTGCGCTGGATGCCCTGGCTCAGCTTGAGCCGGTCGGCCCGGCGCAGAGCGGAGCGGATGCGGGCCAGCAGTTCAGACACGCCGAAAGGTTTGACCACATAGTCGTCCGCTCCCATGTCCAGGGCCCGCACCTTCTCCGCCTCCCGGTCTCGGGCGGAGATGATAATGACCGGCGTCTCCCGGGGCAGACCCCGGAGCTGGGTGAGAATCTCCAGCCCGTCCATGTCGGGCAGACCCAGGTCCAGCAGCACCAGGTCGGGTCCGTGGGAAAAGAACAGAGACAGCCCCTCCCTGCCGGTGTAGGCGGGGATGGATCGGTAGTCGTTGGCCGACAGGGCACGGCTGATAAAGTTGCTGATGGCCTTGTCGTCCTCGATGATGAGGACAGTCTGCTTTTCACTCATAGCCGCGCTCCTTCCGTGGGCAGGCCGAAGCAGAATACCGCCCCGCCCGATGGGTCGTTTTCTGCGGTAAAAAAGCCGCCGTGGGCCTTGATAATACTCTGGCAGACGGACAGCCCGATGCCCATGCCCCGGGTGGCGTCGCCGGTGAGGGGTATGGACTCCCCCGTCCGGACGGCCTGGAGGACCTCGGGAGACAGGCCCCGGCCCTGGTCCCGGACCTCCACCACAGCCTGATCGTCCTGACGGTACAGCCGCATACGGATATGCCCTGTGTCCCCGGAGTGGCGGATGGCGTTCTCCAGCAGGTTGACCATCACCTGCCGGACCAGCAGAGAGTCCATGGGCAGATATAGGATGTCCTCCGGCAGCTCCAGCTCCACCCTGCAGTCGGGAAAGCGCCGCCGGACGGTGAGCAGGGCGTCTCCCGCCACCTCCTCCAGCAGGTCCTCCCGCTTTTTCAGGGGCATGGTGCCGTCCTGCACCCGAGTAACCGACAGCAGGTTCTCCACCATGACGATGAGGCTGTCCGCGTCCTGCTTGATGTCGGAGAGCATGGAGATGTTTTTTTCTGAAACCTCTGGGCTCTCCAGCAGCACGGACACAGTGCCCGAAATGGCGGTGAGTGGGGTGCGCAGATCGTGGGACACCGCCCGAAGGATGCTCTCCCGGATGGCCGCCCGCTCAGATTCCAGCTGGATGGCCGCCTTTTCCGCATTGAGCCGCTCATTCTGCTCATAGAGGGCCCTGGCGTTCTTCTCCCGCCGGACCGCCTCGGTGGCCTGCTTTTTCACCCGGGCGGTGAGGGCGCACACCACGCAGGAAATGGTCACCATGGACAGCATGGCCACCGGGTAGCCGGTGCGGTTGAGGGAGAAGGACTCGTAGGGCTCCATAAAGTAGATGTTAATGCACAGCGCCCCGATAATGGAGGCGGCGATGCCGTAAAAATATCCGGAGGTGAGCAGGGAGATCAGCGCCACGGCCAGCACAAAGACCAGGGCGGAGTTGTTCTCTCCGCCGGTGTGGCCGATGAGGAGGCCGCTGGCCCAGTAGGCGGCGCACAGAAACAGGGCGGTCACCCCCAGGTTCCGGGGGATGGCCGGGATACGGCGGCACTGCTCGTCCAGCCAGTGATAAAAATTCTGAAAGCGCTGAAGCATGGCGCCGCCTCCCCGTAAAGATGTTTCCAATTATATCAAAGACTGAGGCAAAGGTAAAGCCCGGGCGGGGGAGATGGAAAATCTTTACGTTGTCGAAACATGTCGCCGGCCCAAACCCTTGTATCCCCTGAAAAAGAATGGTATAATACAGTATTACGGCCCAGACGGGCCATAAAAGAAAAAAGGGGTTTTACCGTCATGAACTACCAGGAAGAATTTATCACCTTTATGGTGCGGTCCGGCGTGCTCACCTTCGGGGACTTCACCACCAAATCGGGGCGGAAGACCCCCTATTTTGTCAACACCGGAAATTACAAGACCGGAGCCCAGGCCGCACGCCTGGGGGACTACTACGCCGCCTGCATTCAGGAGAATCTGCCCGACGGAATCGACTGCCTCTTCGGCCCGGCCTACAAGGGCATCCCCCTGGCCGTCTCCGCCGCCGCCTCCCTGTACCGCGGCTACGACCGTGACCTGCCCTACTGCTTCAACCGCAAGGAGGCCAAGGACCACGGCGAGGGCGGCTCCATGGTGGGCTACAAGCCTAAGGACGGGGATCGGGTGGCCATCATCGAGGACGTGGTCACCGCCGGCACTGCCGTCCGGGAGTCCATCGAGCTGTTCAGGGGCGTGGCCAAGGTGGACATGAAGGCCCTGTTTGTCTCGGTGGACCGGATGGAGCGGGGCACCCGGAACTGCTCCACCCTGGACGAGCTGCGCCAGGACTTTGGGCTTCAGGTATTCCCCATCGTCACCGTACGGGAAGTAATCGACTTTCTCCACAACAACCCGGTGGACGGCAAGGTCTATATTGACGACGGCATGAAGGCCCGGATGGAGGACTATCTGGCCGAGTACGGGGCGGGATAAGGAAGCGCGGGCCATGGCAGAGAGAAAGAAAGCCATCCACACCGGCCACCGGGGACGTGTGAAGCAGGAGTTTCTCACCCGGGGGATCGAGGGCTGGCCCGACCACCGGGTGCTGGAGCTGATTTTGTTCTACGCCATCCCCCAGGGTGACGTAAACCCCCTGGCCCACGAGCTTATCGACAGGTTCGGCTCCCTGTCCGGGGTATTGGACGCCCTACCTGAGGAGCTGATGAAGGCAAAGGGGATGGGGGAGCACTCCGCCGCCATGCTCAAGCTCTTTCCGGCGGTGGTGGGCCGCTATCTGGAGGGCCGCACCGGCCCAGGCCAGCTGGTCCACACCACGGCGGAGGCGGGCCATGTGCTGGCCCCCTACCTCTACGGCGCCCGGAACGAGACGGTCTATATTCTGTGCCTGGACGCCAAGGAGAAGGCGCTGGGGGTCAGGCGGCTGTCGGAGGGGAACATCGGAAACTCCGACGTGACCATCCGGCGGGCGGCGGAAGAGTGTCTGGCGCTGCGGGCCTCCTTCTGTTACCTTGCCCACAACCATGTCAGCGGCATCGCTCTGCCCTCCCCGGCGGACCTGAGCACCACCGACGTGGTCCGCGCCGCCCTGGCCCCCCTGGGGGTGCGGCTGGTGGACCACCTGGTCTTTGTGGACGGCGACCTGGTCTCCATTTGGGAGACGGCCGCCGACCGTCGCGGCGGCTACCGCATGGTCTATCCGGGCCAGCAATAATTTTAATGTGAATTTCTCTTGATATAGAACATCAGTTCTGCTATAATGAAAAAGCCGCCGTAGGCGGCCCCAGCAAAGCGGGTCACGGACGGAGAGGAGGAGCAAGGAAGCAAAATGAGGGATACCCGATAGGGTGTTCCGAATGGAGCGGACTTTGCGACAACGAGGGGAGGGATGCTCTATGCCGAAATTTGAAGTGGTATCCGAATACACCCCCAGCGGCGACCAGCCGGAGGCCATCGAGTCCCTGGCCAATGGCATCGAGATGGGGCTGGACGAGCAGACCCTGTTGGGCGTCACCGGCTCGGGCAAAACCTTCACTATGGCCAAAATTATCGAAAAGGTCCAGCGGCCCACTCTGGTGCTGGCCCACAACAAGACCCTGGCCGCCCAGCTCTGCGCCGAGTTTAAAGAGTTCTTCCCCAATAACGCGGTGGAGTACTTCGTCTCCTACTACGACTACTACCAGCCGGAGGCCTATATTCCCCACACCGACACCTTTATCGAGAAGGACTCCTCCATAAACGAGGAGATCGACCGGCTCCGGCTGTCCGCCACCGCCTCCCTGCTGGAGCGGCGGGACGTGATCGTAGTGTCCTCCGTATCCTGCATCTACGGCCTGGGCGAGCCGGAGGACTTCGCCAAAATGATGGTCTCCCTCCGGGTGGGCGCTCAGATGGAGCGGGACGAGATGCTCAAGAAGCTGGTGGCTATCCGTTACGAGCGCAACGACATCGCTTTTGAGCGCAACATGTTCCGGGTCCGGGGGGACACGGTGGAGGTCTGGCCCGCCTACTGGAAGGACACCGCCATAAGGGTGGAGTTCTTTGGGGACGAGATCGACCGCATCAGCGAGATTAACGTGGTCACCGGCTCCCCCATCCGCCGGCTGCAGAACATCCCCATCTGGCCCGCCACTCACTACGTCACCCCCAAGGACAAGATGGACGCCGCCATCCAAGAAATTTACAAGGAGATGGAGGAGCGAGTGGCCTTCTTCGAGGGGGAGGGCAAGCTCATCGAGGCCCAGCGCATCAAGCAGCGCACCTCCTACGACATTGAGATGATGCAGGAGCTGGGCTACTGCTCGGGCATTGAGAACTATTCCCGGGTGATCGAGGGCCGGCCGGTGGGGTCTCCCCCCAACACCCTGATGGACTACTTCCCCAAGGACTTCGTCCTGTTCATCGACGAGAGCCACGTCACGCTCCCCCAGGTGCGGGCCATGTACAACGGCGACCGGGCCAGAAAAACCACCCTGGTGGACTACGGCTTCCGCCTGCCCTGCGCCTTTGACAACCGGCCGCTGAAATTTGAGGAGTTCGAGAAACGGGTCAACCAGATCGTCTACGTCTCCGCCACCCCGGGGGAGTACGAGCGCACCCGGTCGGGGCAAATCGTGGAGCAGGTCATCCGGCCCACCGGCCTGCTGGACCCGGTCATTGAGGTTCGTCCGGTAGAGGGCCAGATCGACGACCTGATCGGCGAGATCAACACCCGCACCGCCCGGGACGAGCGGGTGCTTGTGACCACCCTCACCAAGCGGATGGCCGAGGACCTGACCACCTACCTGCAGGGGGCGGGGATCAAGGTGCGGTATATGCACCACGACATCGACGCCATGGAGCGCATGGAGATTATCCGGGATCTGCGTCTGGGGACCTTCCATGTGCTGGTGGGCATCAACCTCCTGCGGGAGGGCCTGGACCTGCCCGAGGTCAGTCTGGTGGCCATCCTGGACGCCGACAAGGAGGGCTTCCTCCGCTCTGAGACCTCCCTTATTCAGACCATCGGCCGGGCCGCCCGCAACGCCCAGGGTATGGTGGTCATGTACGCCGATGCGGTGACACCCTCCATGCGCCGGGCCATCGACGAGACCGAACGCCGCCGGGAGAAGCAGGACGCCTTCAACAAGGCCCACGGCATCGTGCCCAAGACAGTTATCAAGTCGGTGCGGGACCTGATGAGCATTGCTGCCGGCGAGGATACCGCCGAGAAGCGGGGGGAGGTCCAGGGCCTGACCAAGCAGCAGAAGGCGGAGCGCATCGCCAGGCTGGAAAAGGAGATGCGGGAGGCCGCCAAGCTGCTGGAGTTCGAGCTGGCCGCCGCCCTCCGGGACCAGATTATCGAGCTGCGGGGGAAATAGAGAGGGGTATCTATGTCAAAAAAGGAAGAAAAGACCAACGTCATGCGGGTGCTGGACCAGAAGGACATCCCCTACACCGCCCACGCCTACGACCCGGAGGCGGGGCTGGACGGGGCGGGCGTGGCCCGGCAGCTGGGCCAGGACCCGGCGTGCGTGTTCAAGACCCTGGTGGCCCGTGGGGCCTCCGGGGGACTGTATGTGTTCGACATCCCCGTGGAGGCCAATCTGGACCTGAAAAAGGCGGCCAGGGCGGTGGGCGAGAAGTCCGTTTCCATGATCCGCCAGAAGGAGCTGCTCCCCCTGACGGGCTACATCCACGGGGGCTGCTCCCCGGTGGGGATGAGGAAGCCGTACCCCACCGTCTTTGACGAGACGGCGGAGCTCTTTAACACCATCTGCGTCTCCGCCGGAAAGATCGGCTTCCAGGTAGAGCTCTCCCCCGCCGCGCTTATGGAACTGGTGGGGGCGTCCACCGCCGATCTGACCGTCTGAGAGGAGGGGCACATGAGAGAAGCGTGGAGGGAGATGTCTCTGCTCCGGCGGGTGCTGCTGGCAATTCTGGCCGCCATGATCCTGGGCTTCGGGATTGCCACGCCCCTTGTGAGCACCTGGAAGGGGATAAAGTACGGTGATACCTTGCTCTATGCCGCCCGGGAGGGGGAGGTCCGCCGCTATACAGGCCGGATAGATGGCCGGCGGGCGGAGTTCACCGTTACGCCGGACGGGACCGTGGAGTACCGCTGGGGGGACGAGGTCTACGGCCCCTACCAAGTGGCGGAGGACCCCTCCGCCTCTCCCAAAGGGAGCATGGCTGCCTGGAACCTGCCCGGCATCGAAATTCGCCGGGGGGATGAGGTGCTCTTCCGGGGCGGGCTTTACGATGGGGAGCGGCCCATCCTGTACGACGAGGACGGCGAGCCCTTCAATTTCCTAAGTATTACCTACGGCACCTCGGGCGGAAAAGTCTATGACTCCAACGGGAAGGAGCTGACCCAGCGGGATCTCCACGAGCCCGGTCTGTCCATCGTGGCCCGGCTGGCTCTCCGGGAGCCGGAGCTGACCCACCGGGGCAGCTTTGCCCTCTACCTGCTGGCGACTTTGCTGGCGGCGTTCAATATGTTCCAGATTTGCTTCCCAGGTCTTATGTTCCGCCAGAGCATACGGTGGCATGTCAAAGACCCTTACGCAGCCGAGCCCTCGGACTTCTACATCTTTATGGAACAGGTCGAGTGGGTGATTCTGACCGTTGTGGCCGCCGCGCTCTACTGGCTGGCGATCACCGCCGTTAATTAAGGAGAGCTTTGACGGCGGGCTGGCCCTCCCCCTGGAAGGGGCTCAGCTCCAGCCCCAGAGACAGGCCGAAGTCCAGTCCCATGGCAAAGGCCTGGAGGGCCTCTTCCTTTCGGCTCTCCGGGATGGGGTAGTCGCTTCTCAGGCTTTCGTATAGAAAATAGACGGCGCTGTCCATACTGGAACCTCCCGATAAGTAATAATTTAATTATTACTTATTATATACGAACTTTGATTATTAGTCAAGAGGAAAATGCAAATGGATAAGATTATGCTGCCCTGCGGCCAGCGACTGAAAGACCTTCGCCGTGAAAAAGGGCTGAAGCAGAAGGAGTTGGCGGAGCTTTTAGCCTGCACGGAACGGAATTATCAGAAAATGGAGTATGGAGAAATCAATGTCCCCGGCCTAACCCTAATCAGGCTGGCAGATTTTTATGATGTGTCTCTGGATTACCTAGTGGGCCGCAGCGAAGATAGGAGGCGTCTTTGATGGCAAGCAATCCCGATTTTGTCAACTACATCTGTGAACAACTGGAGGGCCTTGGGACCGTCCGCTCCCGGAAGATGTTCGGGGAGTATATGGTATACCTCAACGACAAGCCGGTTGTCATTATCTGTGACGACCGTCCTATGGTAAAGATGCTCCCCTGTCTGGAGGAGCTGCTCCGGGACCGTCCCACCCAGCCCCCCTACGAGGGGGCCAAGGACCACTACCTCCTGGACCCGGATGACCGGGAGCCCCTCCGAGAGGCGGTGCGTCTGGCCGAGGAGGTCACCCCGCTGCCCAAGAAGAAGGCCCCGAAGAAGAAAGAGGCCGCCCCGGCGGAGGGGCCGGTGCCCTGGGATATTGCCTGGCCCGCCCACGCCAAGCCGGAGCTGCGGGACATCGACCGCTGGGTGGACAACCCTCTGTTTGCCAGCCTCCTGGCCTGGATGGCCGGGACCTATGGACTGGAGCCCTCTGTCGAGTTCAGCAAGTGCTCCATGGACCGGGGGTGGAACCTCAAGTATAAGAAGGGGAGCAAGGCCCTGTGCGCGCTCTATGTCCGGACGGGATGGTTTACCGCCATGGTAACCCTGGGGGCAAAGCAACTGCTGGAGCTGGAGACCCTCCTGCCCACCTTCTCTCCTGCCTTCCGGGAGCTTTATGAGAGGACCCCACCGTTTAACAGCGGCAAGTGGTTGGTGGTGGACGTGAAGGAGCCGGAGCAGCTGGAGGAGGTTCAGCGGCTGATTCTGATGAAGGCGAAGCCGGCGAAAAAGCAGGCTTGACATAAAAAATTTGTTCCATTATCCTATAGAAACCAACGATTTTCCCGCCCCAGGCGGAGCAGAAGGAGAACCAGACCATGCACACACACATCACCGTCAAGGGCGCGCGGGTAAACAACCTGAAAAACATCGACGTGAAAATACCCAGGGACAAGCTGGTGGTCCTCACGGGCCTGTCCGGCTCGGGCAAGTCCTCCCTGGCCTTCGACACCATCTACGCCGAGGGCCAGCGGCGGTATGTGGAGTCGCTGTCCTCCTACGCCCGGATGTTCCTGGGCCAGATGGAGAAGCCCGACGTGGACTACATCGACGGCCTGTCCCCGGCCATCTCCATCGACCAGAAAACCACCAGCAAGAACCCCCGGTCCACCGTGGGCACCGTGACGGAAATTTACGACTACCTGCGCCTGCTGTGGGCCCGGGTGGGCACCCCCCACTGCCCCGTCTGCGGCAAGGAGATCAAGCAGCAGACCATCGACCAGATCATCGATCAGGTGCTCTCCCTCCCCGAGGCCACCCGCATCCAGGTCATGGCCCCAGTGATCCGGGGGAAGAAGGGAGAGCACGCCAAAATTTTCGAGGACGCCCGAAAGTCGGGCTACGTCCGGGTGCGGGCGGACGGCTCACTCTACGATCTCAGCGAGGAGATCAAGCTGGATAAGAACAAGAAGCACCACATCGAGATCGTGGTGGACCGGCTGGTCATCCGGGAGGATATCACCCGGCGGCTCACCGACAGCGTGGAGGTGGCCTCCAACCTGACGGGCGGGCTGGTGATCGTCAACATCGTGGGTGAGGACCGGGACATCATGTTCTCTCAAAACTACGCCTGCGAGGACTGCGGCGTGTCCATCGAGGAGCTGTCCCCCCGGATGTTCTCCTTCAACAACCCCTTCGGGGCCTGCCCCACCTGCACCGGCCTGGGCTCCCAGATGAAGCTGGACCCGGAGCTCATCATCCCCAACAAGGACCTGTCCATCATTGAGGGGGCCATCACGGCCTCCGGCTGGAACAACATCAAGTCCGACGGCATCTCCCGGATGTACTTCGACGCCCTGTCCAAGAAGTACAAGTTTAAGCTGAACACCCCCATCAAAGACCTGCCCAAAGAGGTCATGGACGTGATCCTCTACGGCACCAACGGGGAGAAGCTCACCCTCCACTACGACCAGCCCCGGGGCAAGGGGACCCTGTACCAGCCCTTTGAGGGCATCGTCAACAACCTGGAGCGCCGCTACCGGGAGACCCAGTCCGACGCCATGAAGCGGGAGATCGAGGAGTGCATGAGCGAGTGCCCCTGCCCCGAGTGCCAGGGCAGGCGGCTCAAGCGGGAGGCCCTGGCGGTCACCGTGGG
>OFFY01002226.1_pt1 | contig 14171 bp, 14 predicted proteins | sample 1521481 | NCBI WGS metagenome assembly OFFY01 (sample SAMEA3504117, study PRJEB24116) | mouse gut metagenome | biome: mouse gut; feature: mouse-associated habitat; material: faeces | place: Denmark | collected 2011
TACGGCTGATGCCAAAATTGGTCACTGCATCCTCCATCTTCGTCGGAAGACAGATTGCCCCAGAAGTCGTCGTCACTGCCATGATAGACATCTTGGCAAATTTCTTCGGCATCTTAGCCGGGTTTACTTTACACATTGCCGCAGTAAATGGCCCGAACAGCATGAACTGAATCGCATCGCCGATTAGGAGTACCCCTAAAAACTTCATCATTGGAATAATTACTTTCAGGCCCGTAGAACCGGCTACATTTGCCAACAGACAGAAGATACCGATTGGCGCAATGTGCATAACCGTCTTAATAATATTTGTGATAATCGTATTCAGGCCTGTCACCCACTCTACCATGTTGCGGTTCCCGCTCTGCTTCGTGTACGCGCCCATCGCCACGCCGAAGAACAGTGAGAATACGATACACGGAACCATTGCGCTCTCCGCCATAGAACCGATAATGTTCGTCGGCACAAATCCCAACAGTGTCTCCTGTAAGGAAGCAGATTCTACCGCCGCATTTGCCACATCCTCCGCACTTGCAATCTCAATCCCGACGCCCGGTTTGAACAGCATGGACAGCGCCACGCCAAATCCTGCCGAAATCACTGTAAATGCAATAATCCACTTAAACGTGTGGAATCCCATCTTCCCTACGTCCTGCCCGTCGCCGCTTCCTACCGCCGCCGCTACTGCGGACATAACCAGAAGTACTACGGACATCTGAATCAGCCGGATAAAAATATCACCGATAAATTTCAGATTTGCCGCCCACGGTCCGATGATTGTACCGAACAGAATACCTCCGACCGTCGCGATTAGAATCTGTGTCGTAAGAGATACCGAAAATCCCTTTTTCTTTTCTTCCATTTGTCATCCCTCGCTCTTTTCTTTTTCTCGCTGCATTCCGTGAGATGGCCATCTCTTTTATGAATTTATTTTATCCTATTTAAAAAAAGAAGCAACACCCTGTGTTTAAAATGTGGTTATTTCTGTTTTAAATACGATTTTTTTTGTGTGAAAGGAGACCGTATCACGCATCCATAAAAATATTCTTGAAAATATTGTCCGTTCATGTAATAATAGAGCATAATCTGTTTTTGGGATGAAAAGAATTGAGGAGGATTTTATATGAAAGACAGAAGTAATTTTTCTAACAAGCTTGGGTTCGTTCTCGCCGCTGCTGGCTCAGCGGTCGGACTCGGGAATATTTGGAGGTTTCCATACCTTGCCGCTCAGTACGGCGGAGGAACATTCCTGTTGATTTATCTGATCCTTGCAGTTACCTTCGGTTTTACACTGATGATTGCAGAGATCGCATTGGGGAGGAAGACAGGTTTAAGCGCCATCGGCGCATTCCGGTCACTGGACAAACGGTTTAATTTTCTGGGGATACTTGCCGTCATCGTTCCGGTTATTATCTTCCCGTACTACTCCGTAATCGGCGGATGGGTTGTAAAGTATTTTACCGTTTTCGTCACAGGCGGCGTGAAGGCTTCCGCAGTCGATACTTATTTTACTGATTTTATCGGAGGCACAATTGAACCAATCGGCTGGTTTTTCATATTCCTGGCGTTTACGGCCATCGTCGTATTATGCGGCGTAGAAAAAGGAATCGAGAAGGTCAGCAAAATTATGATGCCGATTCTCGTAATACTTACGATTATCATATCCGTGTACGGACTGACCTTAAAAGGCTCCATGGAAGGACTGATTTACTACATCAAGCCTCATATGGCAGACGTGTCCGTGAAGACGATTCTGGCGGCAATGGGACAGCTCTTCTACTCAATGTCATTGGCGATGGGTATCATGATTACCTACGGTTCATATATGAAAAAAAGCGACAAACTGGAAAGCTCCGTGCGCCAGATCGAGTTGTTCGACACAGGAATCGCATTCCTTGCCGGACTGATGATCATCCCGGCTGTATTTGCATTTTCCGGCGGTGATCGTTCCGCGCTCAATGCAGGTCCGGGACTTATGTTCATGACCCTTCCGAAAGTATTCGCAAGCATGAAATTCGGCGGCTTCATCGGAACCATTTTCTTCCTGCTGGTATTCTTTGCGGCCCTGACGTCCGCCATCTCACTGATGGAGACGATCGTTTCTGTTTTCATGGACAAATTCGGCTGGAAACGCAGATTCACCGGTATTTTTGTTGCGGTACTTGCGCTGGTCATGGGAATCCCGTCTTCCCTTGGATTCGGTCCGTTGGGCTTCATAAGCTGGAACGGCATGTCCATCCTTGACATTATGGACTTCGCAAGCAATAGCGTCCTGATGCCGATCGTTGCCCTTTTTACCTGTATCTTTGTTGGGTTCATTATCAAGCCCAAGGCGGTTGCCGACGAGGTAAAGGAATCAGACGGAAGCTTCAAGGCAGAAGGAATGTTCAACATCATGATCAAATGGGTGGCGCCGCTCTTCCTGATTATTATTCTCATCAGCTCCGTCGCAAGCGGGCTTGGGTTATTTAAGCTGTAATTGTTTTTTAGGGGGGAATAAAAAGCCATGGGGCTTAGAAAATGGAACGTATTCCTTTCAGTCGTCGATTCCGGCAGCTATACCAAAGCCGGAGAAGAACTGGGGTATACACAGGCAGGGATTACGCAGATGATGAAATCCCTGGAAAAGGAGGTCGGATTCCCGCTGTTCCACAAAGGGCATCAGGGAGTGTCGCTGACCAGGGAAGGGTCAGCGCTCCTTCCCTCAATCCGCTATCTCGTCGCCGCCTACGAATCGCTGAATCAGGAGATTTCTTTCCTGACAGGCGTACGTAAGGGAACATTAAAGATTGGAACCTACACCAGTTGTTCCATCCACTGGATTCCGGGAATCATCCGGACATTTAAGGATGAATATCCAGGAATCCATTTTGATATCTCAGAGGGAAATGAAGCAGAGCTTTCCAAATGGATTCGTGACCACAAGGTAGACATCGCATTTACCAGCTATCAGAACAGCTCTTCCTATCATTTCATTCATCTGTATGACGACCCGATGCTTGCAGTCATGCCGAAAGGACATCCCCTTGCCGCATACGACGAGGTCCCGATCGAATTATTCGAGAGTTCAGCCTTCGTCGTGTCCGACTATACCTATCTGAACGATGTCCACAGAATCTTAAAAAATGCGGGCGTGACGCCGGATATCAAATACACTTCCCACAATGATTATTCCATCCTGTCCATGGTGGAGCATAATCTAGGAATCAGCATCCTTCCGGAGCTGATTCTTCGTGGAAAAACAGGGAACTTCGAGGCACGTCCGCTGAAACCCTACTCCTTCCGCAGGCTTGGTATGGCTGTGGCTTCACCCACGGACATGTCGCCGTCTATGAAGATATTTATTGAATATACGAAAGAATATTTTAAAAATTAACCGCCGGACAGCGGGCGTATTGGTAAAAGAAAAAGTGGGCGTCACTTTTTCTTTTACCGCTTATCTCCCATACAAAATACGGCGACTACGCCCGGTCCTGTATGGCTGCCGATTACAGTACCGATATTGTTGACCAGAATCTGGTCAATGCCCATCTTCTCCCGCACCAGTTCCTCCACGTACCGCGCATCCTCTTCACAGTCCCCATGGGTTATCATTATGATATCATTCTCCCATCCTTTTGACTGCTTCACAGCCGTATCTACAATCTTGTTCAGAGACTTCCTGCGCCCACGCTCCTTTCCGATGACCTGCAAAGCCCCCTTATCATCCATATGGATCATGGGCTTAATTTTCACCATGCCCCCAAGCACCGCTACCGTCTTGGAGATACGCCCTCCTCTGTGGAGATGCTCCAAATCATCAATCGTCACATTATGGCAGACGTGCAGCTTATTCTCCTCCACCCACTTCGCCGTCTCCTCCATTGAAAATCCCTCGCTCTTACGCTTCAACGCATAGTACAAAAGCAGACCTTCCCCAAGGCAGGCACATAACGTATCAACCACTATTATCTTTTGCTGCGGATACTCTTCCATAAGCTCCTCTGCCGCAATCCGCATACTGTTGCAGGTTCCGCTAAGGGCGGAAGAAAAAGCAAGGTGTAGGATATCCTTCCCTTCCTCAAGGAAGGGCTTCAACGCCTCTTTTGCCTCTCCCGGATTCACCTGAGATGTCACCGCCATCTTCCCGTCCCTTAACTTCCCGAAAAATTCTTTCGCAGACAGTCCGTCCATATCCTCGTATGTTTCCCCGTCTATGGTATATTTAAGGGGCACTATTGGCACCTTTCTCTCTGTCAGCCATTCCTTAGGCAAATCCACCGTACTGTTTACCGTAATGATATAATCTTTCAATATTTAAGCCTCCTTCGATACGTTATTTTCTTCCATGCTGCGTAACACCTTTTTCATCGTAAATGTAAATAAAATTCCTGTAGTCACCACAGAAATGATATCCGCTACCGGCTCCGCCCTGTAGATACCCATCACGCCCATAAACTTTGGGAAAATGACTGCCAGCGGAATCAGAAGGAAAACCTTCCTGAGAAGGGCGATAAACAGGGAAACCTTCGCCTGTCCCAGTGCAAGAAACGTAGACTGGCATGCAGACTGTAATCCAAAAATTGTAATTCCAAGGAAATACACCGGCATCACCTGACATGTCAGCTCAATCAATTTCTCATTGTTCGTAAATATCCCTGCATAGACTTCCGGCACAAACACTGCTATCCCGCCGAGAATCAGAGTCCCCAAAAGCCCCGCTACCAAAAGCCTCATAAATGCTCCTTTGACCCGCTTACGGTTTCCGGCCCCGTAACTGTAGCTGATAATCGGCTGGACACCCTGAGAAATACCCTGTACAGGTATCAGAATCAACTGCATAATACTGGTCATAATCGACATGGTTCCCACATACAGATCACCGCCGTAATTTTGCAGTCCGGAATTCAGGGTAATACTTACCATGCTCTCGGTACTCTGCATGATAAACGGAGAGATTCCAAGTCCTGCAATCCGTTTCACAATATCGGCTTTCAGCCCCATATTCTTGATTTTCAGCTTCATGACGCTCCGGCTGGAAGTAAGGAAACGGATGACCCACGCGGCGCTGACCGCCTGGGAAATAACCGTTGCCAACGCGGCGCCTCTCACCCCCAGATCCAGTACAAAAATCAGAATGGGGTCCAGCACAATATTCAGTACGGCGCCTATTACCACAGACAGCATTGCCGTCTTTGACTCTCCCTGCCCGCTGATAAACGTATTCAAACCCACAGCCACCTGCACGAAAATCGTACCGATAAGGTAGATGCCGATATAGCTTGCCGCGTACCCCACCGTCACGTCACTGGCGCCGAATGCGTACAGAACCGGCCGCTTGAATATGGAGAACCCGACGGTCAGCACAGCCGAAAACAGGACAATCATACCGGCCGAATTTCCCAGTATCAATTCTGCCTTGGCGACATCCTGTCTGCCTAATTCAATCGACGCAAGAGGCGCGCCTCCCATCCCCGCGAACGCACTGAATGCTGAAATCAGCATGATAATCGGAAACGTCACTCCTACTCCTGTGAGCGCGATATCTCCCTCCCCGGGGATATGGCCGATATAAATCCGATCTACGATATTATATAGGACATTGATAAGCTGCGCCGCCACCGCCGGAAACGCCATAGATGCCATAAGCCGCCCAAGCGGCGCGTTTCCCAGCCTTTCATCCTGTTTCTTTGTCTCAGGCACATTATCTTTTTGCATAATCTACCATCCTTCTCTCTGCACACAATATACAGGCGCAGCATGCCCCGCCTGTTCTCGGTTCATTCTGGCCTGTATGGTAAAGTATAGCATATTCCTTTTCTTATTTCAGATAATTGCTTTATATTTTAGTTTAATTTAACATTTAGGTAGCTCCTGCCGGAAAGCGTCTTATTAAAGCAGATGCTCGCCGCAATGATCAGGCACCCTGCCGCAAATCCCCACCAGTCAAACACAGCCGTCAGGATCAAAAGCTCCAGGCGCATGAACTTCAGGGCATATCCAAGCTCAAAATTAGGCTGTGTATAGTTCGCCACCGCCACAAACGCCATATAGAGCATAACTTCCGAGTTAAACCACCCCGACTGCACGGAAAACTCGCCCATCACAAGACCCGCGATGACGCTCAGGGGGGTACTCAGCATACTCGGCGTATTCAGCGCCGCCAGCCTCAGGCCGTCAATGGCAATCTCCAATATCAGAAGCTGAAAAATAAGCGGAACATTGACCGTATCCTGCACCGCCACAAAGGCAAAGCTTTTGGGAAGCCAATTTAAATTCTGCATAAACAGCAGAAATACCGGTGTCAAGAACACTGTCATGACCGTAATCAGCGTTCTGGCAATCTTGAGATATACATTTGTGATGGTCGGAAAGTAATAATCATTAGCTTCCTCGATCATATCGAAGATCGACGTCGGAAGGATCATGGCAGAGGGCGAGTTGTCCACAAGGATGACCACCTTCCCTTCCAGAAGGCAGGCAGCCGCCGTATCCGGCCTCTCAGTAAACTTAAACTTCGGGAACGGATTGAACCACTTGCGCTTAAAAAGGCACTCTGCAAGGCTCTGCTGGTTCATCCGCAGCGCGTCCGTCCGGATGCTGCCAATCCGTTTTGTCACCGTGTCAAGAAGCTCTTTGTCCACCCGGTCTTCCATATAGCAGAGCGCCACATCCGTGCGGGAGCTTTCCCCCACCTCCACCATCTCCATGATAAGGTGCGGATCACGGATCCTCCTCCTCATAAGCGCCGTGTTAAACACAATCGTCTCCACAAACCCATCCCTGGAGCCCCGGAGGGATTTGTCCTTGTCAGGTTCATCCACGCTCCTGGCCGGATAAGTGCGGCAGTCAATGGCGATGCATGCCTCATACCCCTCCACAAACAGGCAGGTTACCCCGGACAGCACATTTTTCAGCACCTCGTCAAAATCCGATATGACATCAACCTCCACATAGGGAATCATGGCCCTGGAAAACTCTGTGGCATCCTTAGGCATGTCCTCCTTCGTTATCTTCATGAGGGAATCCATGATCTTCAGCATCGTCTCATCTTTCATGAACCCGTCTATAAAGTAGAAAGATGACGCCAGGCCGCCAATGTAGATATCTCTCTGTATAATGTCAAAACTCTCCTTCACCGGAAGAACCTGATTCATGTAGGACGTATTTTCCTCTCTTGAGGCAGTCACTTTTTTAATATCCGGCATATTCCACCCTCCATTCGTTTTTCATTAGAATCCCCAGATTCCATGAAAATATTCCAGAGAGTATCTTTTAACCGCGCCCCGTCGTACTGCCAAATCCTCCGTTTCTCAACTCCGAGGCCTCATCGTCAAAAGTAATGCCGTACTCCGTAAAAATGCCCTGCATAAATCCTGTTCCGGATGCAATCTCAACTGTTTTCCCTTCTTTTGTGTCATTTGTAAGTTTTGCAAATATATGCCCTTCATTATCTGAAATATAATAATCACTGTCAATGATTCCCACTGTATTGTTAAGCTGCAGCCGGTACTTAAAGCCCAGCCCGCTTCTCGGATAGCACTGAAGCACCCATCCTTCCTCCATCCACACCCTGATGCCTGTAGGAATCTTTACCGTCTCCCCCGGCTTAAGCATCACGTCAGCCGGCGAGAAAAAATCATATCCCGCAGAACCGGTCGTCGCCCTCCTGGGCAGTTTCAGGCCGTCATACGCCTCTTTAATCTTTCTGTCGTCCGCCTCTCCCAAAGAATCTACAAACCCTTCTTTAAATTGCCCGAAACTTACCTTTTCAAATCTTGCTACTCTTTTTGACATCCGGTTTCCCCTCTCCTTTTCCTGATATTTGTCATTTGATACAGGCTTTATCTTACCACTCTTATATTTCTCCGTCAATCCGGCGTGCCCTTCGCCTGACATATCCTGCACCAAAAACCCGAAAAAGAGCCCGAAGGCTCTTTTTTCGTCTCATCTTGTTTATCTTTATGTATTTGTCATTCTGTGGCAAGTGCATTTATAAAAACAATCTTATACATCCTATAACGTTTATTCCTTAATGACCGGCACCGGAGTGTCATCTTTAGCATCAAGGTTATTGATATACTTCTTTGTATCCGCAACCATGATATTCGATAACAGCAGCACCGCAATCAAGTTCGGTATGGCCATCAGCGCATTCAGCGTATCCGCAATGAGCCACACAAGGTCAAGAGCCACTACAGGCGCAATCGCCGCAACCGCGATATAGAGGATACGGTAAGGGATAAGCCCCATCTTGCCCGCGAAATACTCTACGCAGCGCTCGCCGTAATATGCCCAGCCGAGAATTGTAGAATACGCAAAAGAAATGATTCCCAGCGTAAGGATAACCGGCCCGATTACCGGAATCTGGCCAAATGCAAGCGAAGTAAGCACGCCGCCGTTGTCAATCTGATCCGCATTGATATTCGGGTTCTTCATGATCGTGGACACAAGCACAAGCCCTGTCATCGCACATACGACTACCGTATCCCAGAATGTTCCCGTAGAGGAAACCAGCGCCTGACGAACCGGATTCCTTGTCTGAGCCGCCGCTGCCGCGATCGGAGCGGAACCAAGACCAGACTCGTTAGAGAAAAGTCCTCTCGCAACTCCGTAACGGATCGCCATCATGATACCTGTTCCTACAAGGCCGCCTGCCGCTGCTCCCGGAGCGAACGCCAGCTTGCAGATCGTCACGATTGCCGGAATGATGAAATCATGGTTCATTCCGAGGATAATGATACATCCAAGCACATAGAACACTGCCATGAACGGAACCAGTTTCTCGCATACGCTTGCGATGGATTTGATACCGCCGAAAATTACGATTGCCGTAAGGACTGCGACAATAATGCCTACGCTCCAAAGCGGAATGCCAAAGTTCTCTTTGCATACCGTAGCAATGGCATTTACCTGCGTCGCGCAGCCGATACCAAAGGATGCGAAACCTGCAAGGATTGCGAATGCCATGCCGAGCCATTTCATATTAAGCCCGCGCTCCAATGCATACATGGCGCCGCCCTGCATACGCCCGTCTTCCGTCTTGACCCTGTACTTTACAGCTATGTAAGACTCCGCGTACTTCGTAGCGATTCCGAACACACCGGTAAGCCAGCACCAGAGAACCGCTCCCGGTCCGCCGATGGCAATCGCCGTGCCCACGCCGATGATGTTACCAGTACCGATTGTAGCAGCCAGAGCTGTCGTCAGCGCGCCAAAGTTCGATACCTCTCCCTCTGCGTCCGGATCTTTCGTAACTGAAAGCTTAATTCCTTTCGCAATTGTATGCCTCTGGATAAAACCTGTTCTGATCGTCAAAAATAAATGTGTTCCCAATAACAGCACAATCATGGGCCAGCCCCATACAACACCATTAATCGCACCAACGATATTGTTAATAGTATCTAACATATTGTTCCCCTTTCTCTGTCTCTGATTCCAATTTTCCACTTCCAACTTGTTTCGTACATGCACTCATAATTCTATCACTTACATTGTATCTTAATTTTCGGGAAACATCAATAATTGATATAAAATTGACACACTATTCGTCACATTTACTATTTTGCAGATATTTTTCATTCTTTTGCATATTGTTAATCTCATAACAATACCGATTCTGCAGGCAATATTTTCAGTAATTTTTTATTTTTATCCTCCATTTCAATTTTTGCTTTTCAAAATTATATACAAATTGCACAATTATTAATGTCTATCATTTGCCATATTCCCAAAATATATCCATTAATATTTTTCTGAATTTTCTGAAAAATGATTTTTCGTCTGTTTTCTGAAGACATCCGATGTATGCGAATTGCATACGGCCATATAATTTCCGCATTACATACTTCAACTGTCCTGTCTCCTATATATCATCATCTAAAATCAGCTCTATATCGTCCAGATTAATTTCCGAACTGTGCTCTTCAAAGCTTTGGATAAATTCCCCAAAAGTATTGGCAATCAAATATAAATTATCCTCCAACGCGCACCCCTCTCCTTCGTGCGTCCAATAATATACTTTCTGTTTGTACTCGCCTTTTACTCCTATACAAATAAAATCCCCTCCCCCTGCATCCGCTATTGGCAATAATTGCCCATTCAGTTCTTCTGAAAATATATCAATATTATCTACTATATCACTGCCGTAAAAATAGTCCGCCGAATTGTACCCGTTCTCTGGCGTTAATGGCGTATTCTCCAATGCAGTATAATAGTAATCATCTTTTACATAGCCGCTGCCATAGTTCAGCAAAAACTCTTCATATTCTACAGGCAGTAAAATATGATACTTTTTTTCAAAAGAATAAATTTCATCTATATTTTTAAACTTATGTTTTCGATTGATATCAGCATCCATGATTTTTTTATATTCCATTTCATCTTCTCCTTTATGCTAAATGCAGTGATGGCCGGCACATCATCACCGAAAGACTTCAATAATCCAGTCAGGCGCACCGTTACAGCCATTATCATTGAGTTTAGACGGATCACAGATAACAGAAATATCCGGTTCCACGTAGTTTCGGTCATCCTCATTCAACAATACTGCAAATGGAGATGGAATTACTTTACACTCACATTGCTTTTTATTCATGCCCCTTATCACTCCATTTCTACTTTAATTACAACATTAAGTTCTTCCGCCTGACTGGCAACTGTCTCTAAAAATTTCAGGCAATTGTCCGTCATGCCATGTTGAAAATGAATTTCTATCACAAAAGACTCAAAGTTGTCCTTAGGTTATGTTGATTCATATTGCTTAGATTCAATAAATGCTAAGTACGAGTTTATTTTATCCTGTAAAATCACCAAATGCTCGTACTCGTTCTCCCATTCTAAATGGTCTGTAATCAACAGACTCAATTCTTTAAAAGTTTCAGCTTTGCAAGTAACTTGATAGCATTGTTTCTCTCATAGGCACTGCATTTTCTATATTATCCTATCCTATAAAATGGCTCCTGATTCTCAGCCGCGCTCTGCCCGAACTGAGAATAAAACGGCACCATGTCCATAAATTCTCCATCCAAAAATGGCTGGCAGATTTCCCCTATCACAGGAAACAGTTTTTGTTCCTTCCCATCCGCATCTAATACCAGAAGGTAGCTTGTCTCATCGCCTCTCGCCATCCATAACAAATAGGCGCATTTTACATCCTTTCGTTTTGCAAATTCCTGGCTTAACGCCTCAACCATCTTTACAGGATAATCTTTCGGCACTCCAACCATAACCGTCTCCCCTTCCTGCATGGTCACTTTGTCTGGGAGGATGTTCTGCAGCATATCCTTATTCAATACAATATTCGCACCATAAGGATTGACAACAACCCCTGCATACGGCGAATCTCCATCAATGATTATGTGCTGATAATCCTCATATGTTAAGACCAATGTCTTCAGGTTTTTCTCTTCTGACCACTTTCTTATCTCCCGCCAGTCGGTAAACGCCATAAGAAAATGATTCCCCTCCTGATCCCTTATGCTTACCGGGGATATCGTACTTCCCTCCCCAACTGACACTTTCCCCCTTTTTTCTTTAACAGCACCTTTTAACTCTACTTGAGCCGGGCAAAGGAATTTTGCCTGAAACAATTCAGAAAAGAACACTTCTTCACTGCCTTTCCCCTGCCTCAACTGATTCATCACATCCAGCAATTCTGGATTTTCTACTGGCTGATTAATATCCATTCTTCACTACTTCCTTTCCTGTATATTTTCCATCCGGAAACTTTCTGACAAAACCACATGTTGGAAAATCCGGATAATCAAATTCCCATAAAGTTCCACACACATTACATTTATACCATTTGTCTGCATACCATTTCATCTTATCAAAACAATTATTTTTCCATACATAAAATGGTTGCTTTACTTTTGTTTCTGAAAATATACCTTGTTCTACTTGCTCTTCAAAAAAAAGTTTTAGCTCTTCAAATAATTTTATGGAATTAACTTCCACTCCTATCCTTTCACAGCAATCGCATTGTTTCATTTAAACCACCTCGTTTTTACTTTTGGAATATATATCTGATTTCCTCCTCCCGGCAATACACCTATTATGTTGCCTCGGCTGTCTAAAATATTTTGTGGTGCTGCCACGCCTTCATATATCTTTGTTCCTTTCGGTACCACAACTTTAGAAACATGCTCTGTTGTATTTCCCCATGATGGATTTAAAGCCAAATCAAGTTGAGATTGAAGGCCTCCTCCTTGTGGTGTCCTCGACATATACGAGCCTACTTTTCCGGCTTTCCCTCCATGAACCCTGTACATGACCGTATCCTCTTTCAAATATTTTCTAGTAAATGTTCCCCCGTTAAAACTATTTTCAACCTTACCCAATGTACTATTATGAATTGGCGAATATTCCATATCAGCCTTAAGCGCCGAATTCACCCTACTCCCCGCATACCCCCCGGCCAGCGTCCCCACCGTTCCGCCTGCCACCGATGCGATTCCCTCTGGTGTCTGTATCTCGTCCATCAGCCCCTGCCCGATGTCCTCTACAACGCTCACTCATCATATACAAATGATGGCTCAATTTTTAACATTTCCTCTTCAGTTGTGCCAACTCCTATCCTTTCAAACAATTTTCCTTTATATTTGTCCAATGTCGTAATTCGAAACAATTTATCATTCTCAAGATGAAAAAACAATTCAATACTATCTTCAATATCATATCGAATCCACTTTTCATTAATTACCATCATTTCAACTCTCTCCAACGCCAGCAAGTCACGGAGTTCTTCTCTTGTACTATATAGTTTTATTTCTCCAAATCCTTCAAAAGGCACAATTGGAGCTGTAGTATCTAGCATCAAAACTCCCTCCTAAATTTCAATTTTTTATGCCTGCGCTACGACTTAAGCCTCATTCAGATCAGATTGGGGGAAGTTTCCAATCATAATAAGCAAAGCATTACTATGCCGCTTTTTCTCTCTGTTCTATAGGTAAAACCTTGCCTGCAACAAAAACGTCTGCCAGAATATACAGCCACACACCACATGAATCACTTTGATGCCAAACGTTTTAACTTTACAGACTTCCCCTAATAACCTACTGCATTATGGACGACGAAATTTAGAAAATCGTCTCCTTCTCTTGTAACAAAATACATAGAAAGATTTTTATTTGATTGTTGATATTGTCTCCCCACGGCATCTTTACAGTCAAATATTCTCTCAAAATTTTTTAAATCAGAACCATACTTTTATCGTTCTACCATATTAATCAAATTCAAAAACTCACCAAAAGTATCTGCAATCCAATACATATTATTTTCGTCATCAGAACATTCAAAATTATATGAATCATCCCAATAATATATCCCTTGATTTTCTCCTTGGCAAATCATAACTAAAAATCCCTGCAAAAGATCATCTCCTATTATAATTGCATCTTTAAGTAGTTCTCCTTCAAACTGCTCCATCCAAAACATTATATTTCCTTTTTCATTGTTTTCATCATCACCGTATAAAACATCTAAAACAATGATTTCATTAACTTCATCTAAAGTAATTTGATTAAATTCATCCTTCTCTACAACTCCTCCTCCGACTTGTTTTAAAAAAGTCTTGTATTCCACTGGAAGATTAACTTTGAACCGGTTTTCTATATTTTTAATTTGCTTATCATTCAAACTTTTAAATTTTTTTACTTTCATTAACTTAGTCTCCTCTTATTTTTTCTTTTTTAAAGACATCCCGCCACGATGAGTAAATTCTTTATGTATAGCTTTATCAACTTCTTGCAATGTATGTCCATCCTGTGAATGATGCCATGTATTATTAACTGCATCCCGCGGACCATTCGGAGCTAAAGAATCCGCTTTTTTAAAATCTGTTACATAATCTTTAAATGCTCCAATATCAACCTCTTGTTTTACTAAACCAGCCCTCTTAAAATCCGGATATCCATCTGGATATTTTACACTTTGACCTTTACCATTAGTATATGACCAAACCCCATCTTTATCAACACATATTTCTCCTCCCTTATCTAGCCATTTTTGAGGGTTAGGCGAATTTTTAGGCTTTGTCTGAACCAAATTATTTGTCAAATCATCTACAGAAATATTCTTATTATTGTCCGCTTTTCCTACCTTTTTATCTATCTTAGTTTTAAGCGCCGAGTTCACCCTGCTCCCCGCATACCCCCCGGCCAGCGTCCCCACCGTTCCGCCTGCCACCGATGCGA
>OFFY01002248.1_pt1 | contig 13997 bp, 14 predicted proteins | sample 1521481 | NCBI WGS metagenome assembly OFFY01 (sample SAMEA3504117, study PRJEB24116) | mouse gut metagenome | biome: mouse gut; feature: mouse-associated habitat; material: faeces | place: Denmark | collected 2011
TTGAAACATCTATACTGGAAACAGAGTTCTTACTTATAAAGTTGTAAAGTGGTGTAATATAAGATCACTTGCAAAAAAATATGGAATTCATTATTATGACTTTAATATATGTAACGATAAATATCTTAATCTGCAGGATGATAAATACTATACGGACTATGACCATCTAAGCTATGAGGGTGCTATATTATTCACAGACATTCTAGGCTATGTTTTGTTCGCTGAAATTGAGGATAGGCAACTGCCTTCAGATATGTTTTATTCAAGTTATGCAGAAAAAATGAAATGTATAGATCAAAGAATCTTCGGACTGGACATCCAACAGGATATTACACAGGCAGAAAAAGTATATATGCTATATTCTATTGATAATCTATCCGAAACTGATGTTGAGTTCCGAGTTACCAAAACATGTACAGGAGAAACACAGTCAACGATCGTGCAGGATTGGAGTACGCAAAACCGCATAATTTTCCCTCAAACAGAAACAGGCGTCTTCGTTGTCGAAGCTCGTCCTGTCGGACATAAATTAAAAACCAACCAGGTAGAAACCCCTTACTAATATCGAGGTATTAAAATGTTGTTTAATTCGACCGATTTTCTTCTATTCTTTCCAATTGTAACACTGATTTACTACATCCTTCCACACAGGCTGCGCTATCTGTGGCTCTTGGGATGTAGTTATTATTTCTATATGTGCTGGAATCCCAAATATATTGTTCTTCTTCTCTTTTCAACAATAGTGACCTACTTCAGTGGTCTTTTCATGGAAATATGCAGACGTTCTAATCTCAGCGTTGCGTACAAAACCATTGCAAAAAAAGCCTGCGTCGCTGGCAGTTTGCTCCTAAACCTGGCACTACTGGGCCTTTTTAAATATTTTAATTTATTTGGATCCATTTTCAGTCACTTTTTAGGAGTTTTGCATATCGATTTTACTGTTCCAACATTCGACCTGCTTTTGCCTGTAGGAATTTCATTCTATACTTTCCAGGCGCTTAGTTATACAATGGATGTTTATCGCAATGAAATTTATGCAGAAAAGAATTTTTTTAAATATGCTTTATTTGTATCCTTTTTCCCTCAATTAGTTGCCGGTCCGATAGAGCGATCAAGAAATCTGCTTGTTCAAATAAGCGAAAATCATAAATTGAACTATGAAAATTTCCGAGATGGAATCTTTTTGATCTTTTGGGGATATTTCCTTAAATTGGTACTGGCAGACCGCATCGCTATAGTCGTGGACACTGTTTATGAAAATCCAGCAATGTATAGTGGTTTTTATATTATCGTTGCTACTATTCTATTTGCATTTCAAATACTTTGTGATTTCAATGGTTACACCACGATAGCTCGTGGTGCCGCACAAATTATGGGTTTTCGCTTAATGGAAAATTTTGATGCCCCATATTATGCATGCAGTGTCGCTGAATTTTGGAGGCGCTGGCACATATCTTTAACCAGCTGGTTTAAAGACTATTTATACATCCCACTGGGCGGCAACAGAAAGGGGAAGTTTCGTAAATATTTAAATATTATGATTGTTTTCACGACAAGCGGATTATGGCATGGCGCTTCTTTTGCTTTCATTCTTTGGGGCGGATTAAATGGATTCTATCAAGTAATTGGTGAAATTCTAAAGCCTGTCAGAAATTACCTGGTTAATAAGTACCATATTTACCGCGAAGCATTCAGCCATTATATTCTAAAGGTTCTTTTCACCTTTGTTCTGGTTGATTTTGCCTGGCTTTTCTTCCGTGCAGGAACAATCGAAAAATCAAAAGAACTATTTAAATATATCTTCCGATTTAATCCGGAAATTTTAATTGACGGTTCATTATATACGCTTGGTCTCCAAGAATATGAATTTTATTTTCTATTCCTTTCTCTGATCATTCTTGGAATTGCGGATTACTTTAAATATAGAAAAATCAATATATTGGAAAAATTGGGTCGGCAAGGGATATGGTTCAGGTCAGCAGCATTTGTACTGCTTTTCTGGTCTGTGATTTTGTTTGGTGTTTTTGGCCCTGATTATGAAGCGAGCCAATTTATTTACTTTCAGTTCTAACGCGCAGTTATCACATTTGAAACCTCTTTAAAAGTTATGATTCAATACATCTTCATATGATCAAGCCCACACAAGTGTTTATAAAACACACTCACCATTAAATGGTCAAAAATCATATGAACATCTTCTGTCACCTGCATACTATTCACAGGCACATGAAGAGACACATCCGCTTCTTCCATCAACTTACCACCCTTGATTCCGGTAAGCCCTATCACTTTATTTCCCTGCTCTTTAGCATATTCTACTGCATTTAGTATATTACGGGAATTTCCGCTGCCAGATAAAGCAATAACCAAATCTCCCTCGCGAATCCTCCCCTGAAGTTGATAACGAAATACTTCCTCAAATCCCATATCATTTGCTATCGCCATCAAAGTTGCCGTATCGCTATTCAGGCACACAAATTCAAACTTTGTTTCCAAAGTCTCCGACAATCCTTTATTAAAATCATTCTGGTAATGTGACGCCGTAGCAGAACTTCCACCATTACCAAAAATATATACTTTCTTTCGGTTTCTGTAAGCCTCCTCGATCAACTGCATTGCCTCATTCAGAGCATTTACATTCAGGTTACTCAAAACTTCTCTCTCCAGCTCAATGTACTCTATGATATCTTTTCTGTAATCCATCTATGCTCTCCATTCCTCCGAAATATTTTGCTGTTTACCATTATTATTTAAAATACATTCTACCGCCTCCAACAGGTCGCAACATGTTAAATCAATCTGTGCCTGATATTTCCCGTCTTTGCCGGCATCACCGGTCAATACAAGCGCCGTATGCGTTCCTGCATTATTACCGGTCAGCATGTCTCTTGTCGTATCACCGATCATCCAAGATTCTGCCAAATTAATATGATATTGCTCAACAAATCCCATTAATAACCCCGTCTTGGGCTTTCTGCATTCACAGTCAAATTTATACTCTGGCCGTTCTCCTGGAAATCCAATATCGGGATGATGCGGGCAAAATGCAATATCATCAAGAAAAGCTCCTTCTTCTCCCAACAGCGTCGTGAGTTTGCGATGAATATTACGTACTTCTTCCATAGTACACATGCCTTTAGCTACAACCGGCTGATTTGTCACTAAAATGGCAAGATACCCCGATTGATTAATCCGCTTAATCGCTTTGGCAGCACAATGCTCCAACATCAATTTATCCTCTGTGTCCACCAACCCATTCTTGACATTCACAGTACCGTCCCTGTCAAGAAAAATACACTTCTGCTCTCTCTGCAGATTTCTGGAGGCCGTATAACCGGAACGAACTTCTTCTTCCACTGTCAAAAGCCGTTCCACCGTTCCTGCATCTTTAATATATTCCGGAGATCTGTAACCGTAAATTGCCTCTCCTTCTTCTATCATCTTTCGGAAAATTTGCTTCTCTAAATCAACTTTCTCCGATTTGATAACTCTCTCACATACCTGACCATTTATCACATAAAGCCCGGCATTAACAAGATTATCATACCAATAATCTCGTACATTATGCTTAGAGTCAATTCCTGTGATGCGCCCCGACTCATCTTGCAAAATCAAATCAGAATCAAACGGATGCGTATTAGGATGTACAAACAGCGTGCACAAACTATGCTTCTCACAATGATATCTTAACATCCTGCTCACATCGATATCCCAAAACACATCACCATAAACCATGAGGAAATCTTCATTCCCTATCATATCCTTTAAATCAAAAAATGCGCCGGCAGTGCCAAGAGGTTCTCTCTCCTCCACATAGGAAACGGAGACATTCCACGCTGTCCCCTCTCCAAAATATTCTCTGATACAATTACCGAGATGCCCGATAATCAAAATAATTTCTGTAATTCCGTTTTCTTTGCACTTCTCTATCTGCCACTCCAAAAGTGGTTTTCCAAGGATAGGGACCATCGGTTTGGGAATCTCGTCTTTAGTGATATCCCGTAATCTTGTTCCTTTTCCTCCCGCCTGAATTACAGCCTTCATTATACTAACTCCATACCTCTCTTCTACAGTTTACGCCCTAGTACATGTCTAACCGTCCTTCGTACTGCATCATCGGATTCAAACAATTTCTCTAATTTCATTTTCTTTACACTTTTCGATCTGCCACTCTAAAAGCGGCTTCCCCCAGAATTGTTATTAGTTTCTGAATCTCGTCCTTGGTAATATTCCGTAATCTTGTTCTCATTCCGCCTGCCTGTATTACTGCTTTCGCTGTAACTTGCCATACTTCCCTCTTAATTCTAAACTCCAAGTACATGCCGGACTGTCTTACGCACCGCATCATCAGACTCATATTCAGCCGTCCAACCCGCATTATGAACCTTATCAAGGCAATAAGTAAATCTAGGAACATCCCCCTTCCATCCTCCGACACCTCCGGTAAAATGATACGTAACATTCTTCAGTTTCATTTCTTCACAAATAATATCTGCAATCCGCTTTACACTTGTCGCCGTATTGACCCCTATATTATACAACGTCACAGGTTTCCGTGCCTCTTCAATTTCATCCATAAAATACGTAATAGCCTCCACTAAATCCGCAACATAAATATATGGTTTTGTCTGGTTCCCATCACCCAATATTTCCAGATTCTTCGAATCAATCTGCAATTTTTTGATAAAATCAAATATGACCCCGTGGGTCAAATGCGGACCGATAACATTAGGAAACCGAAATATCAACGCTCTAAAATCATTCATATAACTAAATGCATTGATCAGCGCCTCACTTCCTAATTTGGCCGCTCCGTAATATGAAATTGGTTCCAGATTCGGTGTATTCTCATCCAGCATAATCCCCGGCTTATCCCCATAGACAGCCGATGTAGAAGCAAAGAAGATTCTATTTACTCCATATTCTTTCATACAAGAGAGAATGTTAAATGTCGACGTATAAGTATTGCGATACTCCACATCCGGATTCTTCGCACTCGCTTGGATATCTGAATTCGCCGCCAGATGAAAGACACATTCAGGCTTCTCGTTCTCAAAAACTTCGGACAAAAATTCCCTCTCACAAATATCTCCTTCATAGAGCGTAAAAGAGGCACGATCCATTACTGCATTCAGATTATTTATATTTCCCAAAGACATATTGTCAATACATATAACTCGATATCCTTTATCTATAAGTACTTCTGTCAAATTACTACCTATAAATCCAGCGCCGCCAGCTATTAATGCATTCTGCATTTCCACTCCTCCTTACCAATATCTATCACCAATGTATATAACCGAAGTGCCGTCATATTCAAAGCGAAAATCGAAACGCTTCAAACCCATTGCCGCTTCAAGCACCGGTTGTTTCTCTTTCTCACAATAAAACAGAAGGAATCCGCCACCACCTGCACCCAAAAGCTTTCCACCTGATGCACCGTTTTGCATGGCTCGCTCGTACATTTCATCAATTACCTGCCCGCTGATTCCACTGGCCAGTTGTCGTTTCAAATACCATCCTTCGTTCAGAATGCGACCAAATTCGGACGTATCATTCTTCTCCAGGGAAGATTTCATCTCACGAACCAGATTACACATCTGAATCAACTTCTCAGTCTTATCCATCTGCGAAATACCTTGCTTCTGTTCCGCAAGAATCTTATTGGCATCATGTGTAATTCCCGTATAGAACATCACAAGATTCTCCTCTAATACATGATAAGTATCCCTGTTCAGAATAATCGGTTCCACCGTCACCATATCATTCTGATGAAACGTAATTAAATTCAACCCACCGCAGGCTACCGCATATTGATCTTGTTTCCCAATCGGCGCCCCTAACTTCTCAATCTCAACCTTACATGCCTCTTCCGCCAGTTTCGTCTGTGACACATATTTTCCCTTATAACAGTTCAAGGTATGCAGTAGTCCCACTGTAAATGCACTAGAAGAACCAAGACCCGTCCCACTTGGCACATCCGCAGTAGAAACAATTTCTACACCACTCACTTCCATGTCAGTCAAAACCTGCTTCATAATCCGGTGTTTAATATGGCTGACATCATCTACAATCTCGTTCTGGGAATACTTGAGCGCTGTCTGCTTTTCGTCAAAATATGGGTGGACAGAAATATACATATATTTATTAATAGATGTACTCAACACACATCCGCCATATTTTCTGTAAAAATCCGCCATATCACTTCCACCACCACAAAAGCTGACACGGAAAGGAGTCTTTGTTATAATCATACTTATTATCCCTTATCTTCTTTATCCTCATTATCCTTTTATCATAAGAGTATTTCACTTCTTTTTCAAGACACGAAATTATCCCATCAGATTAAGCTTATAAACAAAAGGTTTTATAAACTCACGCTTCTCAGAGCTTTTTAACGGTGAAAAATCGAAAATATTAAAAAATGTATTCCATAAAATTGCACGCAGAATGAGAATTTAACACTTTTGCAACTTTATAAGTTTAACCTGTCATCCCATATACTCTATTCTATCCACTCTATCCGCACGGTTTCCTTGTCAAAATATCTGGCAGCCCCGATATTGATCCAATAATCCGGGTCACTAGACAAATCCGGATTCTTTAATTCCTGCGGAGAAGGAATCAGTTTTGACTGCACTGTGACATTTGCCTCGTCCGAATGTTCCATCTGTTCCAGAATCTCTCCCCACATATCCCGAAATCTGACAAGATATCCGAATTGTTCATCTTCTACGCACAAAAATAGAGGTCTTTTGATTTCCTTGACCGGAAGCACCATATATAACATGCAGAATATTACCACTGCCGAAATAATCATTATTGCGCACGTTTCTTTCTTTTTAGCTTTATGCTCCTCTATGTGTTGCCTAATCAATCCTCCTGCCATAAACACAATCGGCATAAATCCTGCAGTCAGAAAAACATCTATGATAAAATAACCTCTCGGCTCCATCAGCGCACTCGCATATCCCAGCGCGACCGGATAACATGAAACCCACATACATAGGATGGTTCCTAACCCGCTTAGGGCAGTCTTCCAGATGCCATTCTTAAACGGCTGCTCCTTTTGATGCCACGCAAAAAAGCCTACAAACAACATGATCAGCGATACATACAACATGTCCGTCTCCATCAGTAGTCTCCATGTTTCTCCCAAGACATTTTGTAAAGACCAGCCAAATGCCTCGAAAATCGGCAGCCCCGAATCATTGATCGCACCTTGCCTCTTAAAATTGCCCGGTGCAAGGCAGTTCGCCAAAGCACATGCAAAAACAATGGCAAACGCAGCAACTAATCCTTTTCTTCCGACATACTTGGTCCAAATCCCCCAAACGCATATCATAAGATACACAAAACAGACTATCGCGGAACACTGCAATACGCCACCGCACGCCAAAAATCCGAAGAAAATTGCTCCGACTATATCATACTTTGTATTTTTCTTAAAAGCGTATCGCACAAGATGCCTTATTCCAAGCAATGTAAAGATTAGTGGCAACGTATAAACACAAACACCGTTATACCAGAAGAAATTTTCCATCATGACACGCGCATTGGAAACCAGCCACGTGCTCAAAGCACAAACCAAAATGATTGTGGTCTTCTGCCTACTCTTCAGCAGATTCGTCATAATACAATGAATAAGGCTCCATAAGCTTCCATAGAAAAGAAGAGTACTGAACATACAAAAGATTCTGATTCCGCTAGCTCCCATGCGAACATACGGAGCTATATAATAAAGCAGAAAATTAGACACAAATGTCCCCTGCCATGTAAGGTATATTTCCCGCATTCCCTTCCATGCTGACTGAAAATAACCTTCACCAAGAAGGATACTTTCCTTAATGTCTGCGGATATCACAAAATCATCTGCAGCAGGCATCGCATAAAATGCCAAGTGCAGATAAACAGATACGCAGTAAACGCTGATTCCAACAGCGGCAATACACACCCCGCCACGAGCAGCCTAATGCTATGTTGCCTGATTTCCTTCATCACCATCTCTCCATTGATTCAGACACCCAATAACCCTGTCCGTCTCTTCTTCTGTCATTCCGTTATATAAAGGAATAGACAGTACTTCATCTGCATACCTCTCCGCAATAGGATATGCGCCTTTGTGGTACCCGAGATAAGAATATGCCTCCGAAAGATGCGGCGGAACAGGGTAATGAATGATCGTACCGATTCCATTTTCCTCCAAATAATCGATCAGTTCCCGCCGCCTCTTGCATCTAATCACAAACTGGTGCCATACGGTTGTGCTACCTTCTCTCAGCTTAGGCAGTACCAAAGCATCGTTTTTGATTTCCTGTAGGTATCTGTCGCATATGGCTGTCCTTTCAGCTTGCAGTTCCTGTAGATGCTCAAGTTTTACTCGCAGAAGTCCAGCCTGTATCTCGTCTAACCTCGAATTAGCACCAACCACTTTATTATAATATCTCTTTTCACTTCCATAATTCCGAATCATCTTAATATCTTCCGCAATCTTCGGATTATCCGTTACGATTGCTCCCGCATCGCCAAAGGCTCCCAGATTCTTCGACGGATAGAAGGAAAAACAGCCGACATTGCCAAAAATACCTGTCATCCTCCCCTCTGCGCACGCGCCATGCGATTGTGCACAGTCCTCGACAATACGCAGGTCATGTTTGGATGCCAGTTCGACAATCGGTTTCATATATGACGCCTGCCCATATAAATGAACCACCAGAATCGCCTTCGTTCTGGAAGTAATTTTCTCTTCTATCTTGTCCGTATCTATATTATAATACTCATCTGGCTCCACAAACACCGGCGTTGCGCCATTAATTGTAATTCCCATGACACTGGCAATATATGTATTCGCCTGAACGATCACTTCATCCCCTTTACCGATTCCAAGCGCCCGAAACGCAATCCATAATGCATCCAATCCGCTTGCCAGGCCAACGCAATAGCGGCTGCCCGTATAAGACGCAAACGCTTCTTCAAACTGCTGCAATTCCGTCCCGAGTATGTACCAACCTGAACGCAAAACCTCTATCGCCTTCTGCTCATATTCTTTCTGAAACCGGTAGAAGCCTCTGTCCATCCGGTTAGGCATAATATATTCCGCCATGACATTCTCCTTACAACTCATACTTAATCAAGCGTCTCACAACTGCCTACATACTTAGCAAGATATTCTTCCCTTAATATACTGTACCATTTTAGTGTCTTATATTCTCCTCTCAGAAACAGATGCTTTCGGAATGCTCCTTCATAAACAAATCCGATTCTCTCGTACATGCGAATCGCTCTTTTGTTATCGGCAAGTACATTCAGATAAATTCTCTCCAAGCCAAACTGTTCAAAGGCAAGCCTTAGAATCTCACGGGTTGCCTTGGACGCAATTCCCCTTCCCCATGCGCCTCTTCTCAGACTGACTGCATATTCCGCCTTTCTGTCTGTTAAGTCAACGCTCTTTAAGCTGATTGTTCCCTGATACTCGTCATTCTCATCTGCAATCGCATAATGTAGATCCTGTCCATCAATCACTTGAATCTCTGCGTGTTGTATAAAATCAATCACCGACTTAATATCTTTTTCATCAGCGTGAAACTGAAATTCCTTTTGTACTTCGGAATCCTGCATCCATTCGAGCATGCCAACCGCATCTTTTTCTTCTAATTTGCGCAATCTTATTTGGTCATTCCCGTTCTGCATCATACTCTTCCTCAACAATATACGGCGGTCTCTTTCTGGAGGCGTCAAATGTCCGCCACAAATAGCCTCCCAGAATTCCCAGTGTCAACATGATAATACCGAAACTGAGCAAGTTAAAAATAAATAATGTGGTCCATCCGCTGACGTCAATTCTTCCTATTAATTTAAAGACAAATACAATAGCCGCCCACAATACCGCACCTATACAAGACAATGTCCCAATTACAGAAATTACGGTAATAGGTAGTGCTGAGAAACTGAATAACGTATCCGTAACAAGCTTAATTTTTTTGCGCAGCGTCCACCTACTCTTGCCGATTTCTCTCTGCAGTCTTGTATAATATATTTTGTCAGTCTTAAATCCGCTCCATAAAATCTGCCCTGTCAACGCGCTGTTCTTTTCATCAAGCTGCATGAGAACATTAATTACTTTCTTATCTAACAAGTATACATCAAACCCGCCCTTTGGCATATCCGGCAATGCAACTTTCCTCATCATCCAGTAATACAGATTGGCAAACATCATCTGCCCTTTGCCTTCCTGCCTGTCTTTACGCACAGCCAAAACAACATTATTACCCCTCTTCCAGCTATCCGCCATCTCAAGAATCATCTCCGTAGGCTCCTGCAGATCCGCCGCTTTCACCACCGCACAGTCACCGGTGCATTTAGACAAACCGCACAGAATTGCCGCATGAGAGCCAAAGTTTCTCGACAGACTATATATTTTCAGCCTTGAGTCTTTCGATGCCAGTTCTTTCATAACCATATAGCTCTCATCCTTAGAGCCATCATTGACCATAACGACTTCCCAGTCATATTCGGTATGGATGAACAACTTCTTAGACATATCTTCATATAGCGGTTTTAAGTTATCCTGATTATAGTATACCGGAATCACCACTGATATTTTCATTTATTTATCCTTTTCCTCTACAATCTTCAAATACTCGTCATATTCCCTAATATACTCGCTCCCATCATAATATTCGCTTGCAAGACAGAGCAAGACCGAATCTTCACTGAAATCATACATCTCTTTCCATACCATGCAAGGCAGATAAATTCCCGTATGCGGCCTGTCTAACAGAAACACCGACTCATTTCCTTTTCCATCGCATACTCTTACTTTACACTTACCCGCCACATTAATCAGAACAAACTGTGTCCTACGATTCGCATGTTTTCCTCTGACAACCGTTTCATCCGAACCGTATATATAGAAAATTCTCTTAATATCAAACGGAATATCTTTCTGTCCCTCTACAATGACTAAGTGTCCTCTCTCGTCTCCATGCTGAGGAAACTCGAGCATATGCGCTCCTATATATTTCATATGATGCTCATCCTCCTCTATCACATCCGCTCAGATCTATATCCTCAAATAATAATTATTTAAAAAATATAGGATATCCTGTCCATAAGCTGTAAAGCATGCTTGTCCAATTCACAAGAAAGCAAATATATAATCCGGCATAGAAAATAAGATCTTTACTTTATTCTGCCTAAATATCTGTCCCAATTTTTCCCAATCACAATTGTAACACAGCGTTCCGATTATATAAAGATACATCGCAACAAAGAACCGACTTTCTATCGCTCCCGGAGTAATGCATATGACAGGAATCAACACCGGAGCAAAACTCCATATTGCTTTCCAATTCTTGATGCATCCCAGAAGAAAAGCCGTAATAAAACAGCACACACATAAAGCTTATGAAGGAGATTAGGACTTTGTTTGAATCCAACTTCTCTACATATACCTCCGGTCCGTATAACAAGATACTATTTATAAAATGTCTTCCGTAGATGCCCAGCATCTCAAAGAGGTATTTCAGGCAGATTCTGATATACTGCCCAAGCGATATCACATCTGTAATCCCTTCCATTTGCAGAATGCTGGCCCCAACGTTATCCATAAAACTCAACGCCGGGGAAGTTAATTCATCAAGGCTTACATAAGTTGCATAAAACTGGTATTTCATTCCCCATAGCAACTGATTCGTTATAAGCCCATCCGTTATGACCTTAAACGTCCATTCACCGCACTCATGATAGTTAATATATGCCTGTAGGAAAGCCGCCACAGCAAATCCAACTACGCTGTCAATCACAATTATGAAACATTGAATCACTTTGACTCGAAACTGATAAAGCTTGCAGATTAAATATCCTATCAAATAAATTTCGGCAAACACATATATAGTTCTCACATTATATGCGCTGTATGCGAAAGCTCCAAATAGAATGCTTCCTACAAGTATCTTTATAATTATCGTGTCCTCTACCATATGTTCAACTTCATATGCCGCTAAAAGACATAGAAAAACCGCGGGCAAATCTGATAACGAATATATCACCGTTCCCACGAAAGGAATTGTAAAAATCAGTAAAGAAAGAAGCGCTTTATAATCTAGCCTTCCATGAACAGCATTCCGCCCCCCCCCTAAAAAGATATGGGATAATCACCATAAACAGTGTGCTGACCATTGCTGCATTCATCACTCTCCAGCCTATTTTTCCAGCATAATGATTACAGGTGCCAAGAAAGAGTGGAAAAATATATCCTCTAAATCCATCAATACTTAACAGATTCAGCTACCGCTACCCCACAATTCTTCACCTCTGTGCCAATAATCTAATGCATCATAATAAAAATCTGCGGCAAAGATGTTCTCAACTACGAAGCATAGCAAAACACAAATTAGCCAAGTCAAAATAAGATATCCGGATTCCTTCATTTTACTAATCATCTCACTATGCCTCCTTCTCCTAAGTAACCTTCTGCACTTAATCTACTGTACCCAAAAGCATACTTGCGCGTGTCCATATAAAAATCATGCCTTTATCAAGCGGAGGGATTCATTTTGTTCTGTCTCTCTGCCGATTCGATAATTGCACTAATTTTGAAATTTTAATAACCCAAACTTCCCAAATAGAAAATAGGCTTTGGACATTGAAAAATTGATAGCTGCTTCCTTCCATTCCAAAGCTTCCTGCATATATTTGGAAATGCGCTGAATAAAATTGACGGTAAACTCTTTCAACTGGGTTCAGTGATATGGAAATGTTCCATAACTGCATCTAGGATTATGCATATGAAATAGCTGAATGTAATGTCACCCGTTTCATCTAGCAGGCACACACATAATTAACACATTGTCTTATCGTTCTCGTTTTCAAGCCGATATTCTTTTACAAGGTTTTTGCCTTGCCGACTGCGACGACACAAATGATTATGAAAGCTGTCAGCTTTCTGTTTTCAGTTTCTAAATCCAGAAATTATAAGTATTCTTGTTCTTGGGCCATCGATACATTACGGAGCACGTCGCAACGTCTGAAAAATTCAGAGCCCGAAAAGTCATCAGTCGCCGCGGTCATCCCCTGAATATCTTATATTTGAAAGTCTAAGTTTGCTAACCAATAATACCCCTGCCTCTCCTGACAATAAGCAACTATACAAGACCATGAAATGTAAGCATCAACTCTCTCTTCGCCCTTATTGTGACTCCAAACAAGTACAAAATAATACTCCCTTCATCAAAAGCTATTCCATACGAAGAATTCACAAAATACACTCTACAGTCTCACCCACTCTTCGCACCATATATCTCTTGTAGAACGGTTTAATTCCCATTTTTTTGGTGCTACCACTATCCTGTCCTGATTTTGATTCAACCACGCCCCCCACCAGCTAAAGCTGCTGTTGGCTATAATGTTATCCTTACACGCTGACATCAACGCCATGTCAAGATTATCGGTCACCGGAGAGCCACCGTCTTCTACAACAAAAACATTCTCTCCTCTGAAATTTTGTTCTGCCCACGGAATATCATTCGTAAAAATGTAAAAATATACGTTCTCTTTTCTTTCTTGTATATATTTCATTGCACATTCATAATAATCCATGGTTATAGTTCCATATAATTCCGGATGTTCTAAATAATCCCCTCTTCGTATATGCACAGATACTGACTGCTTACGCTGTATTTCGTCTAAGACTCTTTTCTGGTACTCTGAAAGCAAATCCGGAAATCTATACATGCACCGAACCTCTTCAATTACACCTTCAAAATATCTTTCCGACTGCCAATAGCCATTCAAATACACATCATCCAACCTTAAAACATTTTTATCAAATACTCCTGTTTTCTTTTCCTCATAGCATCGGCATCTATGTGGGAAAATCCGATATTCCCATCTCTTTACAATGTTTCTATTGTCTCTGTCTTTTAAATATTCCCGTGCCGTCTCTTTATCAATTATCTTATATGGGAAATCAAAAAAATCTATAAGAGGCTCATGGG
>OFFY01002251.1_pt1 | contig 13977 bp, 16 predicted proteins | sample 1521481 | NCBI WGS metagenome assembly OFFY01 (sample SAMEA3504117, study PRJEB24116) | mouse gut metagenome | biome: mouse gut; feature: mouse-associated habitat; material: faeces | place: Denmark | collected 2011
CAATCTTGCCGATGGTGGTGGTCTTGCCCACCCCGTTCACCCCGATAAACAGCACCACCGAGGGCTTGGTGGACAGGTCCAGGGACAGCTCCCCGGCGCTGAGGGCGTCGGCGATGACCCGGACCATTACCTCCCGGGCCCCCTCCACGGTCTTGACCCCCTCCGAACGTACCCGGCGGCGCAGCTCCTCCACCAGCTCCAGGGTGACGTCCATGCCGGTGTCCGCCAGAATCAGCGACTCCTCCAGCTCGTCATAGAAGTCGTCCGTCAGCTCCGAGCCGAAGCCGGCGAAAATGTTGATCTTTTTCAGCTTGTCAAAAAAGCCCATGGCGTCTGCCTCCCTTACCAATTTGGATTTGCTTCCCCGCACCGGGGGCACTTGGGGTAATCCATCTCATAGCGCACGCCGCAGCTGGGACAACGCGTTTCGGCAATGCTTCCGGCTTCCTCGCCCTCGCCGTCGAAGAAATCTCCCCGGAAAAACTCCAGCTTGCCGCATTTGGGACAGGTAAAAATGGCCGTCTCCAGCGCCCCGGCAATCGGATTGCCCAAGTCGCCCAGAAGCCAGCCCGTCTGGCCCAGCTCCTCTGCTTTCTCAATGGCGGGGATGAGCAGCGACCACATGCTGGCTGCAATCATCACCCCAGCGGCAAAGCCCAGCATCACCCGATGGATGGTCTGGGAATTTTTTTTGCGGAACAAAAAGACTACGGCAGCCCCGGCGGCGGTCATCAGGGCAGTAAAGCCCGTGCCGGCGGCGGCCCAGGTAAGTGCCTGTAACACGATGTAAGAACCCTTTCTGAAAGACTCGCAGGCTGATCGCCTGTACGGTGGCTTCCAGATTAGGCTATGCGCACAGGAACAATTTTGCCATCCAGTACCCGACAGCGGCGCACCCGGGAAAGGTGAGCAGCCAGACAAGAGCGACCCTTATGGCCACCGGCCAATCAGGACGGCGTTCTCCCGCGGAGCCCACCCCCAGTAAGGCGGAGGTGCGGGTGTGCGTGGTGGACACAGGCAATCCCAGGAACGTGGCGGCGAACAGGCAGGCGATGTTGCCCAGGTCGGCGGCCAGTCCCTCCCGGGGGCCCAGGGACACCATCTCCCGGCCCACCGTGTCGATGATCCGCCGGCCCCCCATCAGGGTGCCCAGCGCCATAAACACCGCGCACAGCCCCATGAGCCATAGAGGGATCACAAAGGTGCCCTCGTCGGCCCGGCCCTGGGCCAGGGCGGAGCCCAGAAGAAAGACGCCGATGAACTTCTGGCCGTCCTGGGCCCCATGGAAGAAAGCGGTCGCCGCCGCCCCGGGAAGCTGAAAAATGCGGAATGTACAGTCAGATAGCTTTACAGCTTTCAGCTGTCTAAGCGCCCACCGTCCGGCCCAAAACCCGGCGGCGGTTGACAGGATCAGGCCCAACAGCACCTTGGCCCAGCAATCCCAGCGGATGCAGGACAAGGAGCCCTCCAACGCCGCCGCCGCCCCGGAGACGCCGGCCACCAGGGCGTGGCTCTCGCTGGTTGGGATGCCGAAGCACCAGGCCAGCCCCGCCCAGAGGACGATGGCCGTCATGGCGGCGCACAGGGCGGTGAGGGCCGCCCTTGGCCCGCCACCGAAGGAGGCGATGGAGTACACCGTCTCCGCCACCGAGGCGTTTACCGAGGTGACGCACAGCACCCCCAGAAAATTGCACACCGACGCCATCAGCACCGCCGGCCGAAAGGGGAGGGCCCCTGTCACCACCGCCCCGGCAATGGCGTTGGGGGCGTCGGTCCAGCCGTTCACCAGCAGAACGGCCAGGGTGAGCAGAACCGTGCCAAACAGGGCGTAATTTCCATTCAGCTGGCCTAAAAAGTCAAAAAAGGACAGGGGCATGGACAACACCTCCATGCCCCAGATTATGCGGCTGCAGCGCCGCGCAGTACATGGGTTCTGTTCTTTTTCAAAAGAAAATCACCCCCGTCCCCCAGGCGGCGGGGCGTGGCGTTCCCGGCCCGGGTCCCGGGGCGTGGAGGCGGGGGAGATGGCCCCGGGGCCGTATTTGGCCCGGATGGCGTCCATTGCACCCTCCAGCCGTTCCAGCCGGCGGCGCTTTTCCTCCCGTCCGGCGGAGAACAGGTCCAGCTGAGCCACTGCCTCTTCGGCGGGAAGAAGATAGATGGCGGTCACCGTCAGGGCGCGCACCGGGCTGGACATATTCCAGCAGCCGCCGGCCAGCTCCATAGCCGCCTGGGTCAGCTCCCGGGCCAGATCGGTGGGCGTCTCCAGCCGGGCCTGGCGGCTGATATCCCGAAAATTGGGGTCCCGGATGGCAAGGGAGACTCCTTGACACTTCATGCCGTGCCTGCGCAGGCGGACCGCCACCTGGTCGGCAAGCTGGGCAACCCCCGCCCGGATTTCCTCCTGCCCGTGGAGATCATTGGGGAAGGTATACCCATTTCCGATGGACTTGGGGGGCGTATATTGGCCGGTGGGGGCCACGGGGGAGCGGTCCTCACCGCTGGCAAAGTCGTGGAGCTGAACGCCGTTTTTTCCCAGGAGCCGGAACAGCTGCTCCCGGTCAAAGGCGGCCAGATCTCCGATGGCGCGGATTCCAAATTTCTGAAAGGTCTGGGCCGCGGCCCGGCCTACATAGAGCAGGTCGGTGACGGGGAGAGGCCAGACGATCTCTCGAAAGTTTTCCCGGGTGATAACGGTGGTGGCGTCCGGCTTTTTGTAGTCGCTGCCCAGCTTGGCGAACACCTTGTTGAAGGACACTCCTACTGAAATGGTCAGACCAAAGCGGCTGCGCATCTCCTCCCGCAGGCGGTCGGCCAGGGCGTGGGCATCCCCGCCGAACAGGTGGAGGGTGCCGGTGACATCCAGCCAGCTCTCGTCAATGCCGAAGGGCTCCACCAGATCGGTGTATTCCTCGTAAAGTGAATTTACTTTACGCGATAAGTCGCTGTACAGCCCGTGATGGGCGGGAAGAAGGACCAGATCGGGGCACTTCTTCTTGGCCTGCCAGATGGTCTCCGCCGTCTTGACCTGAAAGGCTTTGGCGGGCTCGTTTTTGGCCAGGATGATGCCGTGTCGGCTGGCCGGGTCGCCGCACACCGCCACGGGCAGGTGGCGCAGCTCCGGGTGGGACAGCAGCTCCACCGAGGCGTAGAAGCTGTTCAAATCGCAGTGAAAAATAATCCTATCCACAGTCGTCCCCCCTCGACCATCAGTATACCTCCAATCCCCCGAAAAGTCAAACTAATGTTCTAAAAGTTTGATTTATGGGAAATATTAAATCAAATATTTGACACAGCGTGCGGTCTAAGGTAGAATAGGGGGACTAAAAAAGAAATCATAAAGGGGATTTTTTGTGTTTGAGGTATTGAAGCAAGAGGGGAGAGCCCGGCGGGGGGTATTCACCTGCGCCCACGGGGTGGTCCAGACCCCGGTGTTTATGAACGTGGGCACCCAGGGGGCCATCAAGGGGGCGGTGTCCGCCCACGACCTGAAGGAGATCGGCTGTCAGGTGGAGCTGTCCAACACCTACCACCTCCATCTTCGCCCCGGGGACGGCGTTGTCCGCCAGATGGGCGGGCTTCACAAATTTATGGACTGGGACGGCCCCATGCTCACCGACAGTGGGGGCTTTCAGGTCTTTTCCCTGTCCGGCTTGCGGAAGATCACCGAGGAGGGGGTCACCTTCGCTTCCCACATTGACGGTCGGCGCATTTTTATGGGTCCGGAGGAGTCTATGCAGATTCAGTCCAACCTGGGCAGCGACATTGCCATGGCCTTTGATGAGTGCGTGGAGAACCCCTCTCCCTACGAGTACGTGAAGGCCTCCTGTGAGCGGACAGCCCGGTGGCTGGAGCGCTGTGTGACAGAGCATAACAGGCTGAATACCTTGCCGGATACGGTCAACCCGCAGCAGCAGCTCTTCGGCATCAACCAGGGGGGGACCTACGCCGACCTGCGGGTGCGGCACATGGAGGAGATCGCCAAGCTGGACTGCGACGGCTACGCCATCGGCGGTCTGGCGGTGGGGGAGCCCACTCAGGTGATGTACGATATCATCGACGCGGTGGAGCCCCACATGCCGGCGGACAAGCCCCGTTACCTCATGGGGGTGGGGACGCCTTCTAATATTATTGAAGGGGTCGCTCGGGGAGTGGATTTTTTCGACTGCGTCATGCCCGCCCGGAACGCCCGCCACGGCAAGCTGTACACCTGGAAGGGGACTGTCAACATCAAAAATGAGAAATACAAGTTAGACCCCCGGCCCATCGACCGGTCGTGCGGCTGCCCCGCCTGCCGGTCCTTCTCCCGGGCCTACCTGCGCCACCTGATCGTTGCCCAGGAGATGCTGGCCATGCGGCTGGCGGTGCTCCACAACCTGTACTTCTACAATGAGCTGACGGCCCGTATCCGGGAGAGCATCGACAGCGGGACCTTTGAGGACTTCCGTGCCCGGTACTCCGGCCTGCTGGACCGGCCGTGCCGGGAGGACTAGAGAAATTTGCCAAAAGGGCTTGTCAACCGGAGAATTATCCGCTATAATAGCTTTTACTGCGTTGATTCTGTTGACAAAGTGATTTTAAACCTTGGAGGAAAGATTTATGACTGATCCTAGTTTTATCATTATGCTCGTTCTGATGCTCGCGATGCTGTACTTCTTCATGATCCGCCCGGAGAATAAGCGGAAGAAGGAGGCACAGAACCTGCGGGATTCCCTGAAGGTGGGCGATGTCATCACCACCATCGGCGGCATTGTGGGCACCATCTGTAAGGTGGACGAGAGCACCATCGTCATCGAAACCAGCGCCGACCGGGTGCGCATCGAGTTTACCAAATGGGCTGTGTCCACCAAGAACGTGGCCTCCGAGCAGCCCGCCAACAACTAAAAAACAGGCATGTCTTTCGCCCTCCCCGCATAGGTTTTACCAAACCGTGGGGGAGGGTGTTTTATGAAAAAACGGGAGCGAAGTACGGAGGAGCTGGGCGGCCAGTGGCTCAATGCCATGTGCGACGTACTGGTCGGCGGGGCGCTGGCGGGGGTGACGGCGGTCCTGGCCTTGCTGCTGTGCGCCGTGCTGGTGTCTGCCGGCGTGATGCCCGTGGGGGCCATGTACGGGGCTGTGCTGGCCGTCTGTGTTCTGGGGGCCGTCGTGGGCGGGGCCTTTGCCGTCCGCCGGGTAAACGGCCCCTCTCTGCCTGTTGGGCTGGGCGTGGGAACGGTGCTGTTCCTGCTGCTGCTCACCGCTGGGAGCGTCGCCTGCGAGGGGGCCTCCATCGCCAACGGCGGGGCTGGAATTTTATGTGCCTGCCTGTGCGGCGGAGCCATTCCCGGCCTATTGGCAAGAAAACCCAAGAAAAAAAGAAGAAGATGATTGAAATTTTCAGGGCGCTGTGTTATAATGACAGCCACTATGGCAGAATCTGCTGTAAGCAACCTAACAGGAGGAGATACCAATGAAACACATTCAGACCTTGAACGGGGCCACCCTGAAGGCCAGCGCCGCCAAGGGCGGCTGCGGCGAGTGCCAGACCTCTTGCCAGTCCGCCTGCAAGACTTCCTGCACCGTCGCCAACCAGAAGTGCGAGAACAAGTAAATCCAACAGCCTGAAAGGGCGGGCGCTTTTGCGCCTGCCTTTTTGCTGTCCGTTTCTCCGCGATTCCAAAAGACAGGAGGTAATGTATATGCGGCCATATTACCTGATTTTTTTCCTGGTGCTTGGCGCTGTGATATACTTTCTTTACTCCCGGGGGCTGGCAGTGACAAAGTGTATCGCCGCAGTCTTGTTTGTGTTTCGGGCCGGACGGGATGCGGACCGGGTGAAGATAGACTCCTGCAACGGCTGGGTCCGGCATTTGGGCCGCTTTCATCGTGGCCGGGCCTATCAGTTTTCCTTTGAGGCCCGGCTGTCCAAGGGAGAGGCAGAGGTGTCTCTGCTGGACAGAGACAAGCGCCCGCTTCTGAAGCTGAACAGGCAGTCCCCCACGGGCACGATCAAGCTGGAGGAGAGATATGATCTGCGCTGGGAATTTCAAAACGCGACCGGACAGTGTGAACTGAGCTGGAGAGAAATTTAAACGGGAGGAAAAAACATGACAACCGTACATACCTTTACCGCCCTGGGGCAGTACCTGGCGGCGGACGTGAACAGCGGGGCGGTCCATGTGCTGGACAAGCTGACCTACGACCTGCTCAGCGGAGCGGGGGATGGGCCGCTGGGGGAGGAGCTGCCCTCTGATCTGGCGGACAGGCTGCCTCAGTACGACCGGGCCGGCCTGGAGGAGGGCTGGCAGGAGCTGCTGGAGCTGCAAAAGTTGGGGCTGCTCTTCACCACCGACGACTATCTGGACCCGGAGGCGGCCATGGCTTTGCCCAAGGCGGCGGTGGTAAAGGCACTGTGCCTTCATGTGTCCCACGACTGCAACCTGCGGTGTAAGTACTGCTTTGCCTCCACCGGCGACTTCGGCACCGGCTGCCGGATGACCATGGACGCCCACACCGCGAAAAAGGCCATCGACTGGGTAGTGGCCAAGTCGGGCAAGCGGCGGAACATTGAGGTGGACTTTTTCGGCGGCGAGCCCCTGATGGCGCTGGACACAGTGAAGCGGACGGTGGAGTACGCCCGGTCTCTGGAGGAAAAGCATGACAAGGTATTCCGCTTTACCATCACAACCAACGGAATCCTCCTGGACGACAACACCATCGACTACATCAACCGGGAGATGTCCAATGTGGTCCTGTCTCTGGACGGCCGGCAGGAGATCAACGACCGGATGCGCCCCACCGTCAACGGGAAGGGCAGCTATGAGGTAATCGTTCCCAAATTCCAGAAGCTGACGGCGGGACGGGGAACCAAGGATTACTATGTCCGGGGCACGTTCACCCGGGACAATCTGGACTTTGCTCAGGATGTGCTCCACATGGGGGACCTGGGCTTTCGCCATGTGTCGGTGGAGCCTTGCAGCGGCCCCGCCGGCGACCCCTTCGCCATCCGGTATGAGGACCTGGACAGGGTAGAGGAGGAGTATGAAAAGCTGGCCCGGGCCCTGATGGACCGGAAGGACATCAACTTTTTCCACTTCAACGTGGACCTGGCCCAGGGCCCTTGCGTCATCAAACGACTGCGGGGCTGCGGCGCCGGCTGCGAGTATGTAGCCGTCACTCCCGATGGGGACATTTATCCCTGTCATCAGTTTGTGGGAAAAGAGGAATTTCGCATGGGCAGCGTCCACGATGGGTCCTTTGATATGGACATTTCTGGTCAATTTGCCCAACAGAATGTGTATACCCGTCCGGCCTGCCGGGAGTGCTGGGCCAGGTTCTACTGCAGCGGGGGCTGTTCCGCCTCCAATCTGCTTGTCAATGGCGACATAACAAGGTCTAACGAGGTGGCCTGCGCAATGGAACGCAAGCGTCTTGAGTGCGCCATCGCCCTGAACGCCATCGCCGCCGGGATGGGGGAAGGACAAAATACAGAATGTAATAATACAGACTGTAATCTTTGCGGGCGCTAGACTTTCGAGGGCTTTGCCCTATATTTAGACGCCGGCTCAGGCCCAGACACCAGATTTAGCATTGCCGAGGTTCCTTCTGTGGGCCTCGGCTCTCTTTTGGTTCTTTAGTTTACATAACGCTATTAACATAACAAGTTTAAAGAATTGGCAAAAACGGAGAAAATTGCAAAAACCTCTTGCGAAAAAGGCTTGGAGGGGCTATAGTAGGAGTTGCCCTTGAAGTGGACGCTTTAATATCCACGTCTATTTTTTTCTCCTTTCTCATAGGCTGGTACAGAGGTGAACGGCCGTGAGATTGGAAATTCGCAAAAAGTGGGACTTGCCGTTGGATCAGCGGATCGCCCTGGCGGTGCTCAGCGCCGCTTTCCTGCTGGGGGGTGTGACAGGCTGCCTGCTGGCCTCCCTGTCCAGCGGCGCAGGTGGGTCAGAGCTGGGCGATTACCTGACCGGCTATCTGGAGCTGGCCCGGGAGGGAACGCTTCCCAAGGGGCTTTGGCCTCTGCTCTGGGGGCAGGCCAAGTATCTGCTGGCCGTCCTGGCGCTGGGCCTGACGGCGCTGGGTCTGGCGGGTATTCCGATCCTCTTCGGGCTGCGGGGATTTTTCTTCTCCTTTTCGGCGGCCTGTTTCTGCCGGGTCTTTGGGAGAAGGGGACTGCTTCCCGCCTTTTTCCTCTTCGGTCTGCCCGCCTTGCTCTGGGTCCCGGCTCTCTTTTTAGCGGGGGTACCCGGTATTCTCTCCGCCCGGAAAATGCTGCGCCGGACGCCGGGGGACGGGGTCATCTCGCTGAGCGGGGCCTGGTGGTGCCGGGCCGCCATGTGCGCCGGCCTCGCCCTGACCGCCGGACTGCTGGAGTATTGGGTGGTCCCGGTCTTGCTTCGGGCTGCGGCCCGGGTGATCCTTTCATCTTGATTTGGGAGTTTTGGAAGTGTCTGATTTGCTGTCGGTCTATGAGGATTATCTGAAAATTGAAAAGCGGGCCTCGGCAAACACGGTCAGCTCCTATCTTCGGGACGTCCACCAGTTTGCCGCCGCCATGGGGAACAAAGGGGTGGAGCTGGCCCAGGTGGTGACCCAGGAGGTGGAGGACTACGCCAACTCCCTGGTCAAGCGGGGAAAATCCCCCGCCACCGTCACCCGTTCGGTGGCCTCCATCAAATCCTTTTATTCCTGTCTGATGGGAAAGGGCTATGTAAGCGTCAACCCGGCCAAGGGGGTCGCCCCGGCCAAGGTGGAGCGCAAGCTGCCCCAGGTGCTCACCAGCAAGGAGGTGGAGCTGTTTCTGGAGCAGCCCGAGTGCACCGACCTGAAGGGCTACCGGGACCGGGCCATGCTGGAGCTGCTCTACGCCACCGGCATCCGGGTCAGTGAGCTGATTGAGCTGGACGTGGACGACCTGAACCTGCCCGGCGGGGTGCTCAAATGCTTCAGCAAGGGAAAAGAGCGAATGATTCCGCTGTATCCCACCGCCATCAGGGCGCTGGGGGAATACATAAACAATGTGCGGCCCCAGCTGGTGGACTCGGCGGAGGAGACCGCCCTGTTCGTCAACATGAGCGGCGAGCGGATGAGCCGCCAGGGCTTCTGGAAGCTGATAAAGCACTACCAGGAGAAGGCGGGCATCCAGAAGGACATCACCCCCCACACCTTACGCCACTCCTTTGCCGCCCACCTGCTGGAAAACGGCGCCGACCTGCGTTCCATCCAGGAGATGCTGGGCCACGCGGATATCTCCTCCACCCAGATATATTCCAAGCTCATCAACCAAAAAATCAAGGACGTGTATAAAAAGGCCCATCCCAGGGCCTGAAAAACCCGACCAGTGGATAGCTCCATCGGTCGGGTTTTTGTTGAATTATCCGGGGAAATATGGTAATATACTTAATCAGAAAAAATATGGAAGGAGGACGTTCTATGTCCACCACATCTGAATATTTGGAGAGCTTGCAAGGCAGGTCCATTGCCGTGATCGGTATGGGGGTGAGCAATACCCCGCTCATCCGCATGCTCCTTCGCGCCGAGCTGAAGGTGACCGTGTGCGACAAATCCCCCCGGGAACGGGTGGAGGAGCAGGCCGCCGAGCTGGAGAGTCTTGGGGCCAAGCTGCGGCTGGGGCCTGACTACCTGGCCAAAATTCACAAGGCCGACGTTATCTTCCGTACTCCCGGCCTCAGCCCCAACGCCCCGGAGCTGCAGAAGGCGGTGGCAGGGGGGAGCATCCTCACCTCTGAGATGGAGCTGTTCTTCCAGCTGTGCCCCTGCCCGATCATCGGTGTGACAGGCAGCGATGGCAAGACCACCACAACCACCCTGATAAGCGAGTTTTTAAAAGAAGCCGGGAAGAATGTCTACTTGGGGGGCAACATCGGCAGGCCCCTGCTCCCTGACGTGGACGGCATGACGCCCGATGACGTGGCGGTGGTGGAGCTGTCCTCCTTCCAGCTGATGAGCATGGACCACAGCCCCAATGTGGCGGTATTTACCAATCTGTCCCCCAACCACCTGGACTACCACCACACCATGGAGGAGTATACCAGCGCCAAGCTGAACATCTTTTGCCACCAGAAGCCGGAGGACCGGGCCATCTTCAACTGCGACAACGACATCACCCGGTCCCTGGCAAAAATGGCGGTGGGTCAGGCCATGCTGTTCAGCCGCAAGCAGAAGCTGGAGGAGGGGGTCTACCTTCGGGACAACGCCATCTGGCTGACCAACTCCATGGGCAGCCGGGAGGTCCTGCCCATGGCCGACATCCGGATTCCCGGCGTTCACAACATCGAAAATTACATGGCCGCCATCGCCGCGGTGGACGGCATTGTTCCCGACAAGTGCGTCCGGGCGGTGGCCCGGCGGTTTACCGGGGTGGAGCACCGCATTGAGCTGGTGCGGGAGCTGAATGGAGTCCGGTACTATAACGACTCCATCGGCACCAGCCCCACCCGCACCATGGCCTGCCTGGATTCCTTTGATCAGAAGCTCATCATCATCGCCGGAGGCTACGATAAGGGCGTTCCCTTCACCCAGCTTGGTATCGCCATGGTGGAGAAGGTCAAGGTGCTGATCCTCACCGGCGATACCGCCCCCGCCATCAAAAAGGCGGTGGAGGAGGCCGAGGGCTACGCCGAGAGCGGCCTGCGGCTTATTGAGACCGATGATCTGGCCTCCGCCGTGTCTGCCGCCCGGGACGCGGCCCAGGTGGGCGACGTGGTGGTGCTGTCTCCGGCCTGCGCCGCCTTCGACCAATTCAAGAATTTTATGGAACGGGGCAAGGTGTTTAAGCGGCTGGTAAATGAACTATAATTGAAACAGATAGGATTGAAACATATAATGCCTTTACAGATAAGCGACCGTGTGAGTGCTCTGGGCGACCGGGCCCAGAGCCAGCTCACCGAGGAATTTGCCCGCATCGACGCCATTGCCCAGGAGAATACCCAGCGCGTGCTGGCCGCATTTCAAAAGCACCGGGTGGCCGACGGCTATTTCGCCGGCACCACCGGCTACGGCTACGACGACCTGGGCCGGGACAAATTAGATGAAATTTATGCCGGCCTCTTCGGCACCGAGGCCGCCCTGGTGCGCATCCAGTTTGTCAACGGCACCCACGCCATTGCCTGCGCCCTGTTCGGGGCGCTGAAATCTGGGGATGTGCTGCTGTCCGCCGTGGGTGCGCCCTACGACACCCTCCTGGGCGTCGTGGGGGCGGTGGACAAGGGCCCCGGCTCTTTGAAGGACTACGGCGTGGAGTACAGGCAAGTAGAACTCCTTGACAACAAACCAGACCTGGAGGGGATGGCGAAAGCCGCCGCCGACCCCCGGGTAAAGGCAGTGCTGATTCAGCGGTCCAAGGGATACTCCACTCGGGCGTCTCTGTCGGTGGAGGAGATAGGGGAAATGTGCCGCCGGATCAAAGCTGCCAACCCAGGCGCCGCCATTCTGGTGGACAACTGCTACGGCGAGTTTGTGGAGACCGTAGAGCCTACCCATGTGGGGGCCGATTTGGTGGTAGGCTCCCTCATCAAAAACCCCGGTGGCGGGCTGGCCCCCACCGGGGGCTACATCGCCGGGCGCCGGGACCTGGTGGAGGGGGCCGCCATGCGGCTCACCGTCCCCGGAATCGGCGGGGAGTGCGGGTGTACTCTGGGCCAGAACCGGCTGCTCTACCAGGGGCTGTTTCTCGCCCCCCACACGGTGGCTCAGGCGGTGAAAACCGCCGTCTTTGCCGCCAGAGTGATGGAGCTGCTGGGCTACGAGACCCAGCCCCATTCCTCGGCGGTGCGCCACGACATCATTCAGATGATCCACATGCGGGAGCCGGAGGCCCTGAAAAAATTCTGCAAGGGCATCCAGTTCGGCGCGCCGGTGGATTCCTATGTCACCCCGGAGCCCTGGGATATGCCTGGGTACGACTGCCAGGTGATTATGGCCGCCGGGGCCTTCATCCAGGGGGCGTCCATTGAGCTGTCTGCCGACGCCCCCATGCGGGAGCCCTACACCGTTTACCTCCAGGGGGGATTGACCTACGAATCCGGCAGGCTGGGCGTCCTGCTGGCCGTCCAGGAGCTGCTGGAACCCTCGAATTAGAACCGATCGCTGAATTTTTGGAGGAACAAATATGAAAAATATTTGGCGGTATATTTTGTTAGGAATTGCAGTCGCGATTGGCGGAATGTTTGTATCTGATATCGCGGGGAGCTTTTTTAATGGCATGGGGGGCTATGGCTTTGGATGTATTCTGGGCATCTGTATGTACCTGTGTGTAGTCATTGTGACTTGTACAGGAATCATTATAACAAAGCTCAATAAAGACACGCCTTCTGAGAAGGAATAGGCCAAGCCCGCTTTAGAATATCCTTACCTTATAATAGGAGGTGAGGGTATGCGTCCATGGCGGAGGGAGCTGGTGCGGTATGTGCGGCGTCCGGCTAAGCGCCGGCGTCCGGTGTGGACGGGCCCCGGCCCCCAGCTGAAAATCCCCCCGGCCCTGATTACCTTAGCAGTGGCCCTGATCGTGGCGGCGACAATCATTACTTTATTAGAAAATAAGCTGCGCCCGGTGGTGGCGGAGATCGCCGCCGCCCAGGCTCAGAACACCATGACCGCTGTGGTGGAAAACGCCGTCACCGCCGACTTAGCTGCCCGTCAGGTCAGCTACGCCGATTTTGTCACCATCCAGCGGGACGAGGGGGGCGCCATCACCGCCCTGACCACCGACATGGCACGGATGAATCTGCTCCGGTCAGAGCTCACCGCCGCTGTCCTGGAGGCCCTGGAGGGGGTGGACGTGTCCGATGTCCAAGTTCCCCTGGGCAGCCTCTTCGACCTGGAGCCCCTGTGGGCCAAGGGTCCGGCGCTGAAAGCCAAAGCTATGACGGTAGGCACGGTGCGGGCGGAGTTCGACAGCCAGTTCACCTCCGCCGGGGTAAATCAGACCCTCCACCGCATCTGGCTGGAGGTGGACGTCCCCATGACCCTGCTGCTCCCCGGCGGGGAGGTGGAGGCCAGCCTCCACACCCGGCTGTGCGTGGCTGAGACGGTAATCGTAGGGAAGGTGCCGGACACCTATCTGCAACTGGGACAGCAATGAACAAAGGAGAGAAAGCGCATGTTGGAAGTGGCGCAGGACGTGTGGAGATATGTGACGCAGATGATCCCGCTGGGTTTGAGCGCCCTGGTAATTCTGATGCTCCTGCGTCCCATGCGAAAAAAGCGGCTGAGCCAGTTGAATCTGGTCAGCTCCGCCTGGCGGGAGACCGCACTGGTCCTGTTTGTGGTGTTTTGCGCCGGGCTTGCGGCACTGACCCTGTTTCCCGCCAATATCTGGTCCTATGTCATTTCCTTCGGCCAAGGATGGAATGATGGGGTTTCGTTTTTCAGCTTCTATCCCAGCTGGGAGGAGACCGCGTCGCAGTTTGCGTACCTGCCCAACATGCTTACGCCCTTTGAGGAGATATCCCGGGCACTGAACCGGCGGAGCTACTGGCTGCTGTTCATGCTGCTGGGCAATATCATCATGTTTATGCCCCTGGGCTTCTTCCCGGCCCTGCTGTGGCGGAGGTGGAAGTGGTGGAAGTCTCTGCTGGCGGGCTTCTGCACCTCCGTTTCCATCGAGTTTATCCAGTTTTTCATCGGCCGCAGCACCGACATCGACGACGTGATCCTGAATACCACTGGAGCCTTGGTGGGCTTCTGGATTTTCTGTCTGCTGCGGCTGCTGTTACCAACAAGGTTCACTGAAAAGTTTCAATGTCAGCCCAAAGGAGGGTATTATTGTGGATGATTTTGCAGAGATTCAGGGGCTCCGCCGGGAACTGACCCAGGCGGGCTATGAGTACTATGTGCTGGACAAGCCCACCATGTCCGACTTCGACTACGACCACAAGCTCCGCCGCCTGGAGGAGCTGGAGGCGGCCCATCCGGAGACCGTCACCCCCGACTCGCCCACCCGGCGGGTGGGGGGCCAGCCCCCGG
>OFFY01002252.1_pt1 | contig 13977 bp, 9 predicted proteins | sample 1521481 | NCBI WGS metagenome assembly OFFY01 (sample SAMEA3504117, study PRJEB24116) | mouse gut metagenome | biome: mouse gut; feature: mouse-associated habitat; material: faeces | place: Denmark | collected 2011
AAAGCCGCCGGTTTTTTTCTGTGTTTCCAAGGCTGTCGAACCCGCAGCTGCTTCTTGGGGAGGATTATGAGCCCAATGAGGCACTGGATATCCGGATTTTCCCTGAGTACAATAGTCCGGACACAATATTTTTGATGGAGGAAGAGCTATATCCGTCCCTGATGGAGAATCACCTGCTGCATGGGATGGCAAACGGTTTTTTCGTGGAATGTCCCTTAAACGGAGCCTTTTCCCCAATCAATCAGATCACACTCTCTGGGGAAAGGGGGCCTGAAAATGCCATGGCAACTATTCTGGGGAGCGATGGCATTGTGAAGAAGCGTATCCTGTATCCGGAAGGGAAGGAGAAGCTTCAACGGCTGATTGGCAACAATCAGTATCTGCAAGCACATGGCGTGCATATGATTGAAGCGGAGCTTGTGGGAGGGGACTTGGCCATGCCCTATGTGCCTGGCATTCCGGCAAATGATTATTTCCGGACACTGTTTGTGCAGGATCAGGAAGGTTTTCTCAGAAAACTTGATGCTTTTTGGGATATCATCCTGCATTCATCGGAGCATGCGCGGTTTGAGGAGATTAATTGGGAACAGTTTGAGCCGGGTTGGGAGAAGCGGAAAAAGGATGACCCCAATAAGGATAAGTGGAAAATAGTTGCCTCCGGTACGGAAAAGGAACGGGAGAGCCTGGGGGCAATCTTAAAAAGAGGATATCTGGATTTGGTTTCCCTGAACTGCTTTTACCAGGAGGATGATTTTGTATTTTATGACCAGGAGCTCTACTTGGAGAATGTACCCGCAAAGGCAATTATGCTCCGGACGATAGAATTTATCTACAAATTTAATGACCAGTTAGATGGGCTGATTCCCAGGATAGAACTTTATGGACGGTATGGGCTTAATGAATACCGTAGTTTGTTCTATAAATTTATCAGTGAATTCCTGAATATTCTGCGGGATGATGATGGCCTGTCTGACTATTTTAAGGAAGGAAGGCGGGAGTACGGGCTTGTTCAGGAGAACCGCAGGCGCCTTAATTATTCCGGGGAAGAGTATGCTATGATTTTTAAGGATATTTTCCACCATATTAAGGGGCGGAAGCTGTACCTTTTTGGCTCGGGCAACTATGCGGAACGCTTCCGGGAAAAGTATGGGGAAATCTATCCGGTAGTGGGATTTTTGGACAATGACGAAAACCGCCAGGGGATGGAGGTGGATGGCCTGCCAGTGCTTTCACCCTCAGTCCTTAAGGAGATGAATCCTGTCGAGTATAAGGTATTGATCTGTATCCGTAACTATATGCCGGTGGTGCGGCAGCTTCACAGGGCGGGGATTCCCAATTTCAGCGTATATAATCCTTATTTGGCATATGGGGGATGCCATAAGCCGGAGGCAGAAGTACAGCAAAAAAAATATAACGTGGGCTATATAGCAGGTGTATTCGACCTTTTCCACATAGGGCATCTGAACCTGCTCAGACGGGCAAAGGAGCAGTGTAATTATCTGATTGTGGGAATCGTCACGGATGAGGGGGTAATCAGGCATAAGAAATCGAACCCGGCAATCCCTTTTGTGGAACGCATGGAGATTGTGGGTGCCTGCCGGTATGTGGACCAGGTGGTAGAGATACCTCTTAATAAGGGAGATACAGACGAAGCATACCGTCAGTACAAATTTGACGTGCAGTTTTCGGGCAGCGATTACCAAGATGACCCCAAGTGGAAGGCGAAGCGGGATTTCCTGCAAAGGCACGGGGCAGATCTGGTTTTCTTTCCTTATACGGAGGGAATCAGTACGACCCTGCTTAAGGATGTTGTGGATGGGCGGGAGGAAAGAAAAAATGATTGAGGACAGCCTGAGGAAACTGGCGGAGGAGGGCAGGCTGGATAAGCCAATTGTACTTTGGGGTGTCAATGGCATGACACCGGAAATCATCTCCTGGCTGCGCACCAATGGTTATGGGGAGAAGCTGCTTTTTATCGTGGATAATTTTAAATACACATTCTGCCAGCAATGCCAGGGGCTTCCTGTTTATGAACCGGGCAAACTCAAAGAACTGCAGGAAGGTTCTGTGGCAGCAATGTTTGCGGTGGGGAAAAACCATGTGAATATCCGTAAGCAACTGGAGGCATATGGAATCGGGGAAATTTATAACCTGGTAAATCTTTCGGAGGGAAAGGTACTTGCCAGTTGTGGCCTGCCTTACCATTTTGAGAACCGCAGCAAGGGGAAGAAATATCTGTGCTATATTTTAGCCGGATATGACCCTGCGCTGTGGGACAGCACACTTGCAAGAGTGGAAGCATTTCAGAGTAGCAGCGTGGACTATTGCCTGGTGTCTTCTGGAAAGTATGTGGCTTATTTAGAAGGAACGGCTGGTCTTATCTTTATACAGAGACGAATCAGGTATGCTTTATCCAGAATATGGCGATTACTCTGCATCCGCATGCAGAGTATATTTTTAAGATAGATGAGGATATGTTTATCGGGCGGGGATTTTTTGGGAGGATGATAGAGGAATACCATAGGATTGAGCGGGAGGGGGATTATAAGATTGGATTTGTGGTTCCTGTAATTCCGTTAAACTGCACTGGCTATGTGTCCTATCTGAGGATATCTGGGAATAAGGGGGCATATGAGCAGCGCTTTGGCAGGGCATACAGATGTGACTTCAGCGCGGTATTTAATGTGGCAGAGACGGCAGAATTTTTGTGGGACACGATGGAAACCTTTGACGGGATGGCTGAAAAATTTCAGGAAAATCACGGGTATCAGATTCTGGGAAGTTATTTTAATATCGGATGTATCCTGTTTTCCCGGAGCCGGTGGCTGATGATGGGAAAGTGGCCGGAAAAGCCTGGGGAGTCTGGCATGGGGACGGATGAAGCTTATATTTACCAGGATAATATAGAAAACAGTTTGGCTATCTATGAGGTACAGGGAGTATTGGCAGGACATCTGGCATTTGGGCATCAGAAGGGGAGAATGATGGAATATTACCAGGAACATCCGGAAAAATTCCGGATTACATAATTTGCGTAAAGGGGGAGGGTATGAAAAAAATTTGTGCGATGGCAAGCAGTATTTTTTGCTTTGATAAGCCGGCGCAGAGCATCAAAGAGCTGAAAGCAGTGGGCATAGACAGCGTAATGTTTGATTATTCCCTGTTTTGCTCGGCGGAGGGGCTGCTTTATCAGAGGGAATGGGTGAAAGAGGCGGGACTTACAGGAGATGAAAAGCCAAAGTGGAAGCCGGAGAAGATAGAAAGGTATTACCGCAAGGTAACAGAGGCGTTCAGGGAACAGGATTTTCTTCCCTCCATTGCCCGGCTGCCGTTTACCAATGTGCAGATACATTTGGAGGATTTGAGCCAATATGAGGAATTAAACAGGCTGACGCTCAGGGTCGGCAGGGACTGCATTGGCGCTTGTGAAGAATTGGGCTGTAAGTATGTTATTATCCAGCCGTTATTTGCAGGGCTGGCACGGGGGCAGGAGTGGGAAGCCAACAGGGAATTTTACCTGGCCTTAGCGGGCACATGCAGGAAAGCGGATACGAAGCTGCTATTAATTAACCAGTGTAAGGACTGGAACGGCCATTTGGTACGCGGGGTGTGCTCGGACGGTGCCCAGGCTGCGTCCTGGATAGATGAGCTGAACAGGGCAGTGGGGACAGAGCGGTTTGGCTTTTGCCTGGATGTAGGAGAATGTAACCTGTGTGGGCAGAATATGCAGAATATGGTATCAGCGTTGGGAGGGCGGGTCCAGGCAGTCATCCTGGCGGAGAACGACGGGCACAGACAGGCGAAATTGCTTCCCTTCACCAATGCTTACAGACGCAGTTCCACTATGGATTGGCTTAGCGTAATCAGGGGGCTTCGGGAATTGTCTTATGATGGCTACCTGATTTTGGAAACAGTAGATACAACAGTAGCCTTTTCGCCGCTTTTACAGCCTTATCTTTACCCATTATACAAAGCAGTCCTGGATTATTTTGAAATGCAGGTTCATATGGAACGGGATTTAAAGCGTTTTGGGCATATCGCATTGTTTGGTGCAGGCAATATGTGCAGGAATTATTTAAAATGCTATGGGGAAAAGTATCCGCCGCTCTTTACCTGCGACAATAATCCGAAGCTGTGGGGGACGGAGTTTGAGGGGCTTGCAGTGAAAGATCCTGAAGAATTGAGAAACTTGCCGGAAAACAGCGGCGTGATTATCTGTAATATTTTTTACCGGGAGATTGAGGCACAGCTGCGTTCCATGGGCATTACCAATATCGGCTATTTTAATGATGAATATATGCCCTCCTTTTATTTTGACAGGCTGAAGCGGGAAGAGATGGATGAGGAATAAGATAACAGGAGGGAACAGGTGACGGGAGGAAGCAGGATGTTGCATATTGGAGTCCAGACAAAAAATGTGGTAATGGATACAAATCCAGAGGAGGGGTTTGGCATACTGAAATGTGCGGGATTTTCCCATGGGGATTTTAGCCTGAACAGCTATTTAGAAAATACTTCGCTTTACCGGACGGGCCTTCATTCCTTCTTTGGCCAGTCTGTGCCGGAACTGGAGGCATATTTTACGCCCCATAAAAAAGGGGCCCAGATGGCAGGGATCACCATAAACCAGATGCATATGCCTTATCCAATCTATGTTCCCAAGGCTGGCCCAAAGCTCAATGATTATTTGTGGAAAGAGGTTGCGCCCAAAAGTATGGCCGTATGTGCTTTTTTTGGATGTCCCTATATCGTGGTACATGGGTTTAAACTTGCTTATTTTTTGGGCTCTGAGGAAAGAGAATGGCAGCAAACGGCCAAATTTATTGATTTTCTTGCTCCCTATGCGAAAGAAATGGGAATTACCATCTGCATTGAAAATTTATATGAAGCAGTGGGTGGGCATATAGTGGAAGGGCCATGCTGTGATGCAGCAAAGGCAGTAGAACGGATTGAGCACATCAATGATAAATATCATGCAGAGATTCTGGGGTTTTGTTTTGATACCGGGCACGCAAATCTCGTGGGTATTGATATGGAAAGCTTTATCACAACCATGGGAAGCCATTTGAAGGTACTTCATATTCACGATAATGACGGCATATCGGATTTGCACCAGATTCCCTATACCTTTACCAAAACCCGTGGAAATCTGTGCACTACTGACTGGGAGGGATTTATCAGGGGATTGAAAGGGATTGGTTTTCAGGGGACGCTCAACTTTGAGACAGCACCGGTGCTTTCTGCTTTTCCGCAAGCAATGAAGCGGGATGTACTTGCATTTATAGCAAGGATCGGGGAATATATGTCTGGTTGTATCTAAAGAAATGGGAAACCAGGAAGGGGTGGGAAGGAACTGTGGGAAAAGATGTGATGGTAGCAATTTGCATTCCATATTATGAAAAGAGCGGGCTTTTGGTACGGCTGATAGAATCAATAAAAATACAAACGTTCCATGATTTTATCGTGGTGGTGACAGACGATGGCGCGGATGGCCGGATAAAGGAATATATTGATTCTTTAGGGGAATGTTATGTTTACGTGAGAAATAAGAAGAGAAAAGGCCCTACAGCTAATTGTAATTATGCGATGGAACTGGGACGGCACTACAATCCACGGTATATTAAGGTAATGCATCAAGATGACAGTTTTATTTATGATTATAGCCTGGAACGTATGGTAGAGGAATTAGAACGTAATAGGGAAGCGGTTTTTGTCAGTTCGGGATGTACATACATTAGGGAGGGGAAGAAAGTAGCTGAACACCATTTGGATATGGGGCAGTTGGAAAGGCTGAGGCAGGATTTTTATTGTGTAATAGAGGAAAATATTATTGGGCCGCCAAGCCTGCTTCTGGTACGTAATAATGGAATCTATATGGATGAAAACCTTCAGTGGATTGTAGATGAAGAGTGGTATTTTAAGTTATTGGAATATAAAAACCATTTTGCATATGTTGATGAGGCTTTAATCTCCATTGGCATTGATGGAGGAAGGGTAACAGATTCCTGTGTCCAAAACCTGGAGTTATTGGAAAGGGAATTTGCATATGTGTACGTGAAGCATTTTCAGATGCAGGATAGTAAGTTTGACCCGGTTGTCCATAACTCCAGCAGGGTTTATGACGGGGAAAGGCAACAGGGATTTTACCTGTGGGGGGATTTCCGTGCAATCATAAGGGATGCTGTCCGGGATGGCAGGAAGCTGGGGCTTTGGGTAGGGGATGCAGGGTGTGGGGAAGCTGAAACTAACCTATGGAGGGTATTAGGGATCCGGTTTGACTATTATTATTTTGAGGAAGGGTATGTGGAAGAAAAAGAGGGGATATTATCCCTGGACCAGGTTCTGGATACAGGGATGGACGTCATGTGGGTGATCTTTAAAAAGCAGGCCAGAAATACCAGAAAAATACTGAATGACAGTAACATCAGCGCGATTCCATATAATGGACGGCATTTCACAGCAGGAAAATAAATTTATGCGGGGAAATAGCGTTTATGGATATGGGGGCTATAGGAGTGAATTCCGGGAAAGGGGAGGGTACAATGGGTAGGTTTTTAATCTGGGGAACAGGAAGAGTGGCTGAAAGATATGGGATGCTCTTGGAAAAGATGGGATTAGATAAGGTAGAGATTATAGGATTTATTGACCATGATAGCAGAAAACACGGAAAGATGTTTCGGGGAAAAACGATTTTTTCACCAGATGATATCCCTGTGCTGGATTACGATTATATTACCATTTGGAGTTCGGTATACTATGATGAAATTTACCTTCAAATAATAAAGGAATACAATGTCTCTCCCAGCAGGGTAACTGATATATTTTCTCCTTATAAACAGAAATTGAAAGAAAAATATTTGGGGACAAACGATGCAGAGTTACAGGAAATTTTGCACCGCATAGAGGAAGACAGAGGGATTAATGTTTACTACTTTCGGCCGGAGGGGAAACAGGAGCAGTGGGATGAGGTGTTTTATGATGCAAAAGCACAATTGCATTATATTTTTTTCGAAGGGAAAAGGATGTATCTTAAAAGGGATTTCCATGGTATTGAAGAGCGGGATGGGAAGAAGTATGTAAGAAATATGTATGAGGAGCAGGACATAAATTCACCACATAGATATGAGGAAAAGAATGTTATAGTTGGGCAGGGGGATATATTAATTGATGCTGGCGCATGTGAGGGAAATTTTTCGCTTCACCATATTGACAAAGTAAGTAAGGTCTATATGATAGAATGTGATAAGGGATGGATGGAAGCACTGCGTTATACCTTTGGGCCATATAAGGACAAGGTGGTATTTTGTGAAAAGTTTTTGAGCAACACAGATTCGGAAAACACTGCCAGGCTTGATACGCTGGTAAAGGAACCGGTGGATTTTATTAAGATGGACATTGAGGGAGAAGAAATCCGGGCATTAGAGGGCGGAAGAGGTTTGCTGTCAAACAGTGGGCACATGAAGTGTGCCATATGTGCATATCACCGGCATGGAGATGGAGAAAAGATAAAAGAGATGCTGGGTGGTATGGGTTTTGAGACAAGTATTTCCAAGGGCTATATGCTGTTTTTATATTCTGATGATGTATTAAAAGACCCTGAATTGAGGCGGGGAATTATTAGGGGAAGGAAATAAAGGAAGGCCGTGGAAACCCGAAAAATTCCAAGGCAGTCTTTGGCGGGCGTCAGAGGCAAATGGCAGTGAAACACACCCAGGGTAAAGAAAGGATATCAATGGTAAATGGAAAGAAAACGGATACTTCTTATCGGTACAGGAGGTACGATTGCCTCTGAAATGGGGGATAATGGGTTAAAGCCAGAGCTTACAAGCAGCCAGTTATTAAAATACGTTCCGGACATCTCGGGAATCTGTGCGGTAGACTGCCTACAGCTTTTTAGCCTGGACAGCACCAATATCCGTCCGGAACACTGGCTGCGTATTGCGAAGGCGATACAGGAATGTTATGGGCAATATGACGGGTTTGTAGTAAGCCATGGCACGGATACGATGGCATATACAGCCGCGGGCCTTAGCTATCTGGTTCAAAACAGCCAGAAGCCAATTGTACTTACAGGAGCCCAGAAGCCGATCGGGTATGAAACCACGGACAGTAAGCAGAACCTTCGGGACGCATTTACAGTGGCTGCATCTGATATGTCTGGTGTGCTGCTGGTCTTTAACGGTAAGGTCATCATGGGCACCAGGGCCAGAAAGACACGCAGTAAAAGCTTTGAGGCCTTTTCCAGTATTAATTATCCTATTATAGGGATGGTGCAGGATGGGCGGGTTATCCAATATATCAGGCCAAAGAACTGCCTGCCAACCCGGTTTTATGAAGCGCTGGATCCCAAAGTGTCTTTGCTGAAATTAGCGCCAGGGATTGACTGCGGGGCAGCAGAGTATTTTTTGGGGCGCAGCAGCGCACTGATTATTGAGAGTTTTGGCGTAGGCGGATTGCCGGTTTATGAAACCGGGAGTTTTTATGAGGCCATAAAACGGGGGCTGGATGCAGGTAAGACGGTGGTGCTGACTACGCAGGTGGAAAACGAGGGCAGTGACCTGTCTGTTTACCATGTAGGTAACAGTATCAAGCAGAATTTGCCAATACTGGAAGCCTACGATATGACAACGGAAGCGGTGATAGCAAAATTGATGTGGATCCTGGGCCAGACTACAGAACGGGTGCAGGTGGCAGAACTGTTTTACACACCCATTGCCTGGGACATCCTTTCTCTTTTTTAGGGCAGGTAAGAGGGCAGGGATAAGGAAAATGGCATAAAGATTTGAAAATGAATGGTTGACAAAGTCAAAATTTTCTGGTAAGTTAAAGAAAGTAAATGTAAAGGAGATGTGTGGATGTTTATTTTTCTGCAGAATAACTAATTTCATAAGTTGTGTGTAGAAGATAGACATCTGTTTTAATAAAAATATTCCATATATAGCCTTCATACTTTCATAGGCGGATCCATATTAGGGAGGATGCCGTATGGAAGGTTTAGCAGCCGTAGGGGGCTGCTTTGTGGCAGGATATTTCAGGTGCAGAGGTTTTCTTCTGCACCTTTTTTGCGCCCGGCCATGAAACAGGGGACGGCGGGGCAAGTACAGGGAAGGAGTGTTGTTATGTCACAAATAAGTGTAAATAATTTAACTTTTTATTATGAAGGCAGCTATGACAATATTTTTGAAGATGTAACTTTCCAGATAGATACGGATTGGAAATTAGGGTTTATAGCCAGGAATGGGAGGGGAAAGACTACTTTTCTGAAGCTCCTTACAGGGCAGTATGAATACCTGGGAAGTATAAGCGCTTCCGTTGTGTTTGACTATTTTCCTTTTGAAGTTGGGGACAGAAGCCTGGTGGTGGTTGACGCTATCGAAAAAATCTATCCGGATTATGAGTTTTGGAAGGTATGCCGGGAGCTGGGACTGTTAAAAATGGACCCGGAAATTTTATACAGGCCGTTCTCGGAGCTGAGCAACGGCGAGCAGACCAGGGTAATGCTGGCGTTATTATTTTCAAAGGATAATCATTTTCTATTGATTGACGAACCCACAAACCACCTGGACCTGGAAAGCAGGGAAGTGTTAAAGGATTACCTGAACAGCAAAAAAGGCTTTATCCTGGTATCCCATGACAGAAATTTTATGGATGGCTGTGTGGACCATGTCCTGGCTATTAATAAAACAAACATTGAGGTGCAGCAGGGAAATTTCAGTTCCTGGTGGGAAAATAAAAAAAGGCAGGATACCTATGAGCTTTCGGAAAATGAAAGGCTCAAAAAAGATATTAAAAGGCTTACGGAATCCGCAAGGAGGACAAAACAGTGGGCAGATGATGTGGAGGCCGCTAAGATAGGCTTTAGGTCGTTAAAATATGAAAGGTCTGCTGATTTAAGGGCGTATATAGGTGAAAAATCCCGGAGGATGCAGATGCGCCGCAAAAATCTGGAGAGAAGGCAGCAAAGGGAGATTGAAGAAAAATCCAATCTGTTGAAAAATCTGGAGACGGTAGAGGACCTAAAAATCATGCCTCTTAGACACTACAAAGAAAAACTGGCAGTGATGGAAAACTGTACCATCGCCTATGTGGGGAAGCCCTGTGGAAATGGGGTAGCTGCGAATGGCCAAAGAGAAATCGTAAGCGGATTGGACCTTGAGGTGAGGCAGGGGGAGAGGGTTTTTCTAAAAGGAAGCAATGGATGCGGTAAGTCCAGTATTTTGAAAACGATTTTAAAAGAGGTATATGAAAAAGAAAATAAAGACAGTAAATTATGCCTGGCTGAAAGTTCCCTCCCGGTTCTGGTGCAGGGAAGGATTGAAACACCAAACCAGCTTATAGTTTCCTACTGCTCCCAGGATACTTCTATGCTAAAAGGCACGTTAAAGGAATATGCGCAGGAACATGGAATTGATGAAACTTTGTTTTTCACATTGCTGAGAAAACTGGATTTTTCAAGGTTACAGTTGGAAAAAAGAATTGAGGATTATAGCGGGGGGCAGAAGAAAAAGGTATTGCTCGCCGGGAGCCTGTGCACAAAAGCGCACCTTTATATATGGGACGAGCCGCTTAATTTTATTGATGTGTTTTCCAGGTTGCAGATTGAAGAGCTGATATTGAAATTCCAGCCAACCATGCTGCTTGTTGAGCATGATAAGAAATTTATGGAGAATGTGGCTACCCGCATAATAGATATTTAGACAGGATTATTTATGCGGGTATAGTGGGAAAAAGGAGGGGCAATGGGCAAGATAATATTTGATAAGGTTGATTTCCATTATCCGGAGATATATACGCCGGTTTTCAGCAAAGTTTCATTTTCCATAGACACAAAATGGAAACTTGGCCTGATTGGGCGCAACGGGCGTGGGAAGACAACCCTGCTGAAACTTATGGGCGGGGAATTATCCCAAACCGGTGGAAGGATTAAGGCAGATACGGATGTTGACTATTTCCCATATCATTACTCAGGGGAGGATACAGGGACCCTGAATGTGATCAAGGAATGTATTGGCGGCCTGTATGGGCTGGAGCAGCATTTAGAGGATGCCGCTTGCTTAGAAAAATACATGGAGCTGGATGGTTTTGGCATGGAGGGAAAGATCCGCAAGGAAGCAAGGAAAATTGGGCTGAAAGATCATGTGCTTGACAGAAAGTTTGAAACATTATCCGGGGGTGAAAAAACAAAGGCTTTGATTATTTCTTTGTTTTTAAAGCAGAATACTTTTATTTTACTTGACGAACCTACAAATCATCTGGATTCCCATGGAAAAGAGGAACTGGGAAATTACCTGAAAAGAAAACAGGGGTTTATTCTTGTATCACATGACAGGGCTTTTTTGGACAGTGTAGCAGACCATATATTATCCATCAACAAAACGGATATCACCATTGAAAAGGGAAACTATACCACATGGGAAAAGAATAAAATGCTTGTTGAAGAATATGAAAGGAGAACAAGCGAGAATCTGCAGCATGAGATTACCAGGATGGAGGGCAATATGGTGCAGAAAAGAAACTGGGCCGATGTATCTAATAAGCAGAAGTATCATTTTGCATCCAATAGCAGGACCAATGGGGTGCAGGCATATTTAGGGCAGGCGAAAAGAAGCGGGATGAGAATAAGAAAAAATATGGAGGAAAAAAAGAAACTGCTGAGGAACTACGAGGAAACCAGGGATCTGGCTTTTGGGCAGGAAGAAAAGGAAGGGTGGTTAATCAAAATAGAAAACCTGGACTTTTCCTATGTAGAGGGAGAGGGGCTGATACAAAACCTGTCCCTGGAAATAAGGGAACACGATGCTGTATGGATACGGGGGAAAAACGGGAGCGGCAAGAGTACGCTGTTAAAGCTGGTCACAGGCGAGATTTCCCATCCGGCTGTTAGCTATCAGGGGGATATTATATTTTCGGCATTGCCCCAGGAAATCAGCCTGGGAGGCTGCCGCAGCGGAAGGGAGTTTCTGGAAACAGGGCTGGAAAATGAAAAGGAGTATCATGGCAGCAGGCAGGTGTGCGGAATGTTTGATATAACGGAGGAACTGCTGAATAAACCATGCAGCACTTACAGCAGCGGGGAAAAGAAAAAAATCTACCTGGCGAAGGTTTTAAGCAGGCGTAACCATGTAATCGTTTTGGACGAACCTTTAAATTATATGGATGTTATGTTCCGTGAACAGTTTATAAGGGCATGTGGGCTGCTCCGGCCAACCGTCCTGCTCATTGAACATGATGATTTCTTTTTATGGGAATTGGCTACAGTGGTGGTGAATTTGGATGAAAATCCCCCAGCCCATGTTCCCTGTACCGGGAAGTGCGGAGAGCTTTAGGCTCTCCGCTTTTTTTGTATTTTACATGAAATCAAACAGGCTCATCTGTGTGGCTTTGGTTTGCCCGTCTGTTTTTCCCACGTTTTCCCACTGGGCGTTTTCTGCCGGGATTTCCTCTATGAAAGGGGAGGCTTCCTGGCTGCAAAGCAGGATCAGCTCTTCCCTGGCGCGGGTCATGCCCACGTAGCAAAGGCGCCGTTCTTCTTCCAGGGAGATTTCTTTGCCGGGGGTGCCGGATTCCAGGGGAAACCGGCCCTTGTCCATCCCATAAAGAAAAACCACAGGAAATTCAAGCCCTTTGGAACCATGAAGCGTCATCAGGGTTACTGTATCCGGGACAAATTTTCTTCCCCCATTGCGCCTTACGTCCCCCTCTTCCCCAAAAGAAAGGGTGTGGAGGAAGGCTTCCATGGAAGGGTACAGTACCGACATATTTGTCAGTTTTTTCAGGGCATCTTCATGGCCGGGGAACAGGATTTCCTCAAACCACTCTTCAAGAAGCTTCATAGGGCGGGTTTTGTTGGTTTTTTTGCTGAATATATCAGCCAGGTGTGCAAGCTTTGCCTCTGGGGCGTCACCCAGAAAAGGGATGAGCAGCTTTTGGCACAGCTTCTGTGTGGCTTCTTCCTGGGGATACAGCATATGGCGGAAAAAATATAATGTTGCCCTAACTTCCTGCCCTGTGAGGAAGTCTTCCCGCCCTGCTACCTGGTAGGGAATGCCTTCCTGCCTGAGGCACATTTCAAGGAGGGCCGCCTGGCGGTGGGTCCGGTAGAGTATGGCAATATCCGAAAAGCCCCGGATGGGGTGCCCGGGCCCAGCCCCGTTTTCCTGTGTATCCAGCATATCAATACCGCCAATCTGCCGGTTAATTTCTTTGGCGATAAAGATGGCTTCCCGGCGTTCATCCTCCGCAGATACAATGCGGACAGGATATGACTTTTCCCTTTTGGGCTCCATCCGGCGTTGCTGCCCGGGATTATGGGAAACCACTCCAAGGGCTGCCTGGAGGATATCCGGGGAGGAGCGGTAATTTTCCTCCAGCCGGATGGACTGGAGACGGGGATATTCCCTGTGCAGGCGCAGGAAGATGCCAGGGTCACAGCCGCGGAACCCATAGATGGACTGGTCCGGGTCGCCAATGACGAACAGCTCCTGCCCGCCCCGCCTCCATTCTTTTACCAACTGGTACTGAAGGGGATTGATATCCTGGAACTCGTCTATGAGCAAATAGGAAAAACATTTCCGCTGGGGTGTGCCCTCTTTAATGCCTTCCAGTATTTTTAATGTTTCCAGAAGAAGGTCGTCATAATCCAGGGCTCCTGCTTCCCTTAGGAGCTTCTGGTAAAGCCCGTACACCGGGCTGTCTTCTATCCCTGCCAGGGTGTTTTTGGCCCTGGAGAGTTCCTGGAGGAATTTGGCAGGGGGCTCTTTTTGCTGGAATTCCCGCAGGGCTTTTTCCGCCAGTTCTGCCTGGAGCCCTGTATCTGCTATCAGGAAGGAGAGCCCGGCGTCTTGCAGGAGGCGGCTGCAGATGGCATGGAAGGTGCCAATTTGTACTTCAGGCTTCCGCTTTTTCCTTTCTTTTCCCTGCTTTCCGGGAGCGGCTCCCAGGGCCATCCTGGTGCGCATTTCTTCTGCCGCTTTGTTG
>OFFY01002253.1_pt1 | contig 13971 bp, 8 predicted proteins | sample 1521481 | NCBI WGS metagenome assembly OFFY01 (sample SAMEA3504117, study PRJEB24116) | mouse gut metagenome | biome: mouse gut; feature: mouse-associated habitat; material: faeces | place: Denmark | collected 2011
CTTTTATCGCCCCTCGATACGGGTACGAGCACAACGAATAAAAATAATCACTTTCATGCCGCCTTTCTATAAATTATGATAATCTGAAAGTTACCTTATTGACTATAGCACAGACCGTATTACGCTGTCAACTTTATTATTTTGTTCCATACGACAAATGTTTACATTCGATACGATTCAAGGTGCCCTGCAACAGGGTGTGGTGCACCTTGAATCGCAACTACTCTCCTTACTGTACCTTCACCGACTTCATCTGCGCCTTTACGCACAACTCTGCCGCCTTGAAAGCGTGTTCCTGCGTCATGGCGTTTTCCGTACGATCAATACAGTCCAATATCAATTGTCCGAAATATGGGAACCCAACTTTTCCCGCAACATGAAAATGGTGCTCCCCCTCTTTGTTCACCATAAAAACATGATCAGAACTGCCATCGTTCATACCTAAATTTACATATTTTCGCAGCTCGATATAACCGTCCGTACCAAGAATAAAAGTCCTGCCGTCGCCCCATGTGGAAAGTCCGTCGGGCGTAAACCAATCCACACGGAAATGCTGGGTCGCGCCGTTGTCTCCCACAAGCACAGCCTCACCAAAGTCCTCCAGTTCCGGATAATCGGGGTGAGCATAATTTCCTACCTGACTGTATTTGACCTCCGCATCCTTTACGCTGCAGTAGTACAAGAACTGCTCTATCTGATGGCTGCCTATGTCACAGAGTATTCCACCGTATTTTTCCTTTTTAAAAAACCATTCGGGCCTGTACTTCGGGTTACCGATACGATGCGGCCCAAAACCATCAATATGTATAGGCCGGCCTATCGCTTTCTGCTCAATAAGCTGTCCTGCAAAAACTGCGGACTCAACATGCAGCCGTTCGCTGTAATACACCATGTACTTACGGCCCGTACTGCGTACAGCCTCCCTTGCCGCTGCCAACTGTTCAAGAGTTGTGAGAGGCGCTTTATCCGTAAAGTAGTCTTTTCCAGCCGCCATGACACGCAGTCCCAGCGGACACCTTTCGCTTGTTACTGCGGCGGAACATATAAGTCTTACCTCCGGATCGGAAAGTACTTCCTCCTCACAGCGTGCAGCCGCAGCCTCCGGAAACTTTTTTTGAAACTCCGCAACCTTTTGAGGATCGGGGTCATATACCCATTTTATCGTTGCTCCAGCCTCTTTAAGTCCGCCGCACATACCGTAAATATGACCGTGCTCCAACGATACCGCCGCTATGTTGAATTCCCCTGCTTTAACAACATGTGCCGGCTTACCCTTTGGTGCATAATACATTCCGCTTGATATATTTGACATTTTCTTTTCCTCCGTTTCCAAATTTCTATTCCCCCAAAATACCTAAACACGTATTCTTATCTTTCACCCTGTTCCGGCTTGTTTTGATACTTTTCTTTTCTGCACAGCTCTATAAGATATTTTTCAAATAATGCCTCATCCGTCGGAATTTCCGCCCAATCGTCCGTCCATGAAGAAAGATAGGCGGCATTGGAAATCGAAAGAGAATTCAACCCCTCCGCACCGTCGGCAATCATTTCCGTGCCGTTTAGTATGGACTGTGCAAAGGCCTCGATCACCTTCGGATGTTCCTCGGATTCAGGAGCGGAAAATTCCTCATATTCGGTTTCCGGCGAAACAAATCCCTCCTTTGACGTTAAGCAATATTCCCGTTCGGGGACTTTAAGTCTCCACCATTTCAATTTTCCACATTCGATAACTATTTTCCCAAGATCACCCGATATTTCAAGACGATTCGTGCCTGGCGCTTCCCCCGTTGTGGAAATAAATAACGCGGTCGATCCGTTTTCATATTCGCCGTATATGGTAACGTCATCCTCAACGCCTATATCGTGGTATTTTCCTACGGTGCAGAACGCCCGTACTCTTTTGGGCATACCAAATATCCATTGCCACAAGTCGAGATTATGAGGAGCCTGATTTAAAAGTACGCCGCCGCCTTCGCCGTTCCATGTAGCGCGCCAGCTTCCCGAATCGTAATACGCCTGTGTACGGTACCAGTTGGTGACGATCCATACCATGCGCTTAAGTTGTCCGAGACGACCGCTGCGGACAATCTCCCGTGCCTTTGCGTACATTGGATTCGTACGCTGATTGAACATTATGCCGAACTTTACTCCCGATCTTTCAGCCGCCTCGTTCATCTCCCGTACCTGTTTTGCAAACACTCCTGCAGGTTTTTCCGTCAGGACATGAATGCCCCGCTTAAAACACTCTATAGCAACAGGCGGATGATCGTAGTGGGGTACTGCTATCAATACCGCGTCCACAGTGCCGCTGTCCAGCATTTCTTTATAATTCTCAAAAATCCTTACAGAACCGTATTTTGCAGCATCTGCAATTTTTTCCGGATCAATGTCACATACTGCCGTCACCTCTGCAGAAGGGCTCTTTCCCTCTGCAACGTTTCTGAAATGTACGCTGCCCATATTGCCCATACCGATAATACCAAGTCTTATTTTTTCCATAACAGCCCTCCCTTAAGACACTGACGTCTAAATTATGTTATTCCTTCAGTGAACAAAGGAACTCATGTCTTTCATTCACTAAGAGTATCATATCAAGGATTGATTTATAATGTAATTGCTATTTTTATCATACTATATTGTAAATCCACGCATATTGCCATACAATCAAAATGTAAGTTTGCATACCATTTATGACAATGCAGACAAATCGTTAAATTGCAACCGCACAGGTGGAATAATTTTGTGCAGAAGAGATTCCAGAAAACTACCCTCAGTGAACAAGGACTACACCCCTTCGTTCACTGAGGGTATATATAAAGGATAACACACTTATGGAAAATCATTTACAGGAATTTACATTTAATAACATTCATGTAAGACACGCGATTGACTGCAAACCTGACGACAGTACCTACGAAATGCACATTCATACAAGCTGTGAGATATTTTATTTTGTTTCCGGCAGAGTCGAGTACCTCGTGGAGGGCTCAGAATACCCGTTGGAGCGCGGGAGTGTTATGATCATGCGTCCCGCAGAAGCACATCGGCCCAAAATACTGGCAGATAAATTATACGAAAGATACACGATAAATTTTCCGCTTTCTGCCGCCGACAGCATTGACCCCGAACGCATATTTATGAAACCGTTTCTTGACAGAGCACTCGGCACGGATAATCTGTATCTCTCCTCGGATTTTGACGGTATATCCATCGAAAAATGTTTCAAGCAAATATGCTGCTGCAACGATAAATACACGGCAGCGGTTAAAATTCAATTGTTCCTGATGTCTATACTGGACGCAATAAGAACAGCGCATATAAACAGAACCGGCAGCGAATACCCTGCCAAACAGACCCGCGCCATGCACATACTGAAATATATAAACGAACATTTGTATGAAAAGTTATCCGTGTCAATGCTTGCGAAGCATTTTTTTATAAGCACATCGCAATTCAACAGAATATTCAGAAACGCAACCGGCAGTTCTCCCTGGGAATACATAACGCTAAAAAGAAAAAATAAGCAACGGCACGCACATTACCAAAGCCTGTGAAGAATGCGGTTTTGATGATTATTCGGTTTTTTACAGAGCATATGTGAAGTATTTCGGCCGCTCTCCGAAACAGGATAACAACTAAGACCTGTTTTTCAGTCAAACACACCACGGCATTCGATTTTTCACCATGTTCCGGAATCATTTTAAGATAAAGCGTTCAGGTTCCGACATCCACGCCTCAAACTCAGATATACTGGATGCCCTTGCCGCGCATCTGTGCCATCTGCCCAGAACATTCAGATTCGTCTCCTGTCCGATACGCTGCGCGATCTTTGTCGGAATCTTTCCCAATTCCTCCAGCAATTCCATGATATCCTCTATTTTCCCTTCTATTTTCCCTTCGTTTTTTCCTTCCCGCCTGATTCTGTCTGCTATCTCACACATAACGTCTACTCCCTCCTTCTGCATCTTATATAAATTGACCCGCTCCACGATCCGCGGGAATAATTTTGTCTGGTAAAACGGATCTGAGTCCTTCAGATAATGCAGTAATTCATCAATTTCTGCGTCCTTAGACGAATACTCCAGATTAAAATATTTCTCGTGCACTCCGTTAGTCGCATCGATTGCCTGGCTGTTGTCTCGTATCTTCCTGTCAACCTGATAAACTCCTGTTTTACACCCAATAAAATCTCCCTTCGTAATATAGAGCACCGTCACGTCCGGCAATTCATAGTACTCCCTGCCTTTTTCCAGAATGTTCATGTCAATACACGACGTGTAATACCGGGTCCTTCTAAATGGCGCAACCTCACTGTACATCTGCAATTCAATGCTGATCATATTTCCGCTGTCTTCCTCCGCCAGGATATCCAGCTGCACGGAATGGCTCTCCAGATTTCTGATCACATACTGCGTCCTGACGCTCTTAAGCCGCAACCCTGGCTGCTGCATCAGGATTCTGCATAACTCCTGGCTGGCCGCCAGGTCCTCAAATACTTTCCCCGCAAACAGATCGCTGGTCAGATTGAATTGCCGTACCCACTGCCGTTTCTGTTCATAAGTATCCAAAACACTCTTCTCTTCCATTGAAACCCTCCTTTATCATTTTCATACAGGAAAGTCACAATAAAATTTGGGATTTCTTAACATAACAATCCTGCCAAACAAATGTGAGTCTTCGGCAGAACTGCCTGACAGTGCACAAAATGTCCCTGCAATCCGCAGGAAACGGCAAAAACAGTAACCGTCTACTATAGTCTGTCCCTGCCCGCGGTGCACATTTAAGAATCAAGATTTGCTTTATTACAGAGAGTATAACACACCATTATCCTGTACGCAATATGTTTTGCACATATTTAAGAACGTTTTATCGTTAATTCTTCCTTCAGAAGCTGTTTGCTCTTATTAATCAAAGCCCCCGCTGTAAGCCGCCACTCGGTTCGTTGCTCGCGGGAATAAACAACAAAACCGGCACAGCAGTCTTGAAATCCCTGTGCTGCCTGAAAACAGGCAGATCCACACAGCTCATTCAAAACGCCATGCCGGCATGATTCCGGTTCATTATGAACTTGAAAATTATTTATTTGCTTTGTTTATTTCAGCAGTGACTTCTTCTGAGGCTCCACGGTCTCTTTCGGAAGTACCACTTTATCCAGCTTCCAGATCTCATCCACATACTCTTTGATGGTTCTGTCAGATGTGAACTTGCCAGCACAGGCCACGTTGAGAATTGCGCTCTTCGCCCAGGCGCTCTCATTTCTATAGGCAGCCTCCACCTTCCGCTGTGCTTCCGCATAAGCTTTGAAATCCTTCAGGATAAAATACATATCCGCTTTGCTCGTGCTCAAAGTATTCAACAGTGAGTTGTAGAGCGTTCTGAACAGCTCCGGATCCTGCGGCGAGTAGGTGCCGTTGATCAGCTGCATCAGCACTCTGCGCACATCGGGATCGTTGTTGAAGATCTCATTCGGATCATAGCCGCCGTAATTCTCGTAACGGATGACTTCATCAGAACTTAAACCAAAGATAAATGCATTCTCTTCACCCACTTCTTCCACGATCTCCACATTGGCTCCGTCCATGGTACCCAGTGTAAGCGCACCGTTCAACATGAACTTCATGTTACCCGTGCCGGATGCTTCTTTACTTGCTGTAGAGATCTGCTCCGATACATCGGCCGCCGCAAAGATGATCTCCGCATTGGATACGCGGTAATTCTCGATAAAGACCACCTTAATCTTATCACCAATAGCCGGATCGTTATTTACCACATCGGCTACGGCATTAATCAACTTAATCGTCAGCTTGGCATTCCGATAGCCTGCCGCTGCCTTGGCGCCGAAGATAAAGGTCCGCGGATAGAATTCCATATCCGGATGATCCTTCAGCTCATTATACAGATACATTACGTGCAGGATATTCAACAGCTGACGTTTGTACTCATGCAGTCTCTTGACCTGTACGTCGAAAATGGAGCGGGGATTTACTTCGATCCCATTGTGCTCTCTGATATATTTGGCCAGACGAACCTTGTTCTGATACTTGATGTTCATGAACTCCTGCTGTGCCTTCTCGTCGTCCGCATATATTTTCAATCTGCCTATCTGCGGCAGATCCGTGATCCAGTCGTTGCCCACATGCGCCGTTACCCAATCGGCCAGCAGCGGATTTGCGTGCAGCAGGAAACGTCTCTGCGTGATGCCGTTGGTCTTGTTGTTGAACTTCTCCGGCATCATCTCATAGAAATCTTTCAGCTCCTGATGTTTGAGAATTTCCGTGTGCAGTCTCGCAACACCGTTCACGGAATAGCCTGCCGCGATCGCCAGATGAGCCATCTTCACCTGTCCATCATAAACGATCGCCATCTTGCGGATCTTCTCCTGATTACCCGGATATTTGCGCTCGATCTCGATGATGAATCTGCGGTTGATCTCCTCCACGATCTGGTAGATACGGGGCAGTAATCTTGAGAAAAGTTCGATCGGCCATTTCTCCAATGCCTCCGACATGATCGTGTGGTTGGTGTACGCACAGGTCTTCGTGGTCACTGCCCACGCCTCTTCCCAGGTCAGATAATGCTCATCCATCAGGATACGCATAAGCTCCGCGATCGCTACCGTCGGATGGGTATCGTTAAGCTGGAAAGTCACTTTCTCATGGAATTTCCTGATATCATCGTGCTTTCGCATGTATTTCGCAACCGCAGCCTGTACGGATGCGGAGATGAAGAAGTACTGCTGTTTTAAGCGCAGCTCCTTACCCGCATAATGGTTATCGTTAGGGTACAGCACCTCTACGATATTCCTTGCCAGATTCTCCTGCTCCACCGCTTTCTGATAATCACCCTTGTCAAAGGAATCCAGCTGGAAACAGTTCACCGCCTCTGCATCCCAGATACGCAGTGTATTGACGATACCGTTGCCGTAGCCGACAATAGGCAGATCATAGGGAATGGCGCGCACTGCCTGATAGCCTTCCTGCTTAAAATGCTGTCTGCCGTTCTCATCCATGTATACATTCACATAGCCGCCGAACCGGATCTCCTTGGCATATTCCGGCCTGCGCAGTTCAAAAGGATTGCCGTCCTGCAGCCAGTTATCAGGCACTTCGACCTGAAAGCCGTCCCTGATCTCCTGCTTGAACATACCATAACGATAGCGGATACCACAGCCGTAAGCAGCATATCCAAGGGTTGCCAGTGAATCCAGGAAACATGCCGCCAGACGTCCCAGACCGCCGTTACCGAGTGCAGGATCCGGCTCCTGATCCTCGATCACGTTCAGATCCAGTCCCAGTTCCTCTAACGCTTCCTTCACTTCCTTATATGCCTGCAGATTAATGATATTATTTCCCAGAGCACGACCCATCAAAAATTCCATGGAAAGATAGTAGACCATCTTCGGATCCTGTTTCTCATACTCCTTCTGGCTCTTCATCCAGTGATCCACAACCGCATCCTTGATCGCGTAGGATACCGCCTGAAAGATCTGCTGGTCAGTAGCTTCCTCAAGACTCTTCCTGTAAAGCGTTTTCACATTGTACAGGACGCTTCTCTTGAAAAGCTCCGTATCAAAAGTTGGTGTTGCTGTTTTCTTTGCCATTATGCGCCTCCTCATCTGCTGTTATTTCAGTAATGCAATGACTGTCTTAACTACATTCTTTTTTATTATATATCGTATTTGTTCTTTTGACTATAAGCAATGTGCTTAAATATAAATTCAGCTCTTTTCATCATTTCTCTGTTTTCTCCACGCCAATGGTAACTTTCTCTCCGTTGACATTCCATTCCCTGGACACTGCCAGCGTTTCATCCGTCACGATGGCATCCGCCAGCACCTTGCCGGAAACAGCCTCGATATTCTTCTGTACGATCTTCTCTACCTTATCGCTGCCGCTCACCGACACCCTGATATGATCCGTCACCTCGAAGTCCGCTTCCTTACGCATGGTCTGAATCTTGCTGATCACCTCGTACACAAAGCCTTCCTCGATCAGTTCTTCCGTCAGGTTCGTATCCAGCACCACGGTGACGCTGTTGTCCGCCTCAGATACGTAACCGTCCTTCTGGGCCGTCTCGATCAGCAGGTCTTCTTCCGCCAGCGCGATCTCAACACCGCCAACCTCGAATTTCAACGCACCGGCAGATTTCAGTTCTTCCATGGCCTTCGTGCCGTCCACAGCGCTCAGATACTCTCTGATGCCGCCCAGCTGTTTGCCGTATTTCGGACCTACCGTCTTAAGCTGGGGCTTGAAGCTGTAGCTCGTAAAAGAGGATACGTCGTCACAAAATTCGATCTTCTTCACGTTCAGCTCATCCTCGATGATCTCCTGATAGAAGCTGCCAAGCGTATGCTCCGCCTTGACGAACATGGTGCCGATAGGCTGACGGTTCTTGATATTGGCCGCATTGCGGGCCGCCCGTCCCATCACCACGATCTTCAGCACTTCTTCCATATCCTCTTCCAGCTTCCTGTCGATCATCGTATCATCCGCCGTCGGGAAGTCACACAGGTGAATGCTTTCCGGCGCGCCTGCGTCGATGCTCTTCACCAGATTCAGATAGATCTCCTCTGTCATGAAAGGAATCATGGGCGCAGCACATTTACTGATCGTCACAAGCGCAGTATACAGCGTCATGTAGGCATTGATCTTATCCTGCTCCATGCCTCCCGCCCAGAAACGCTCCCGGCTCCTTCTCACATACCAGTTGCTCATCTCGTCCACGAACTCATCCAGCACGCGGGCCGCCTCCGGGATCCTGTAATGCTCCAGATCGCTGTCCACTTTCTTGATCACCGTGTTGAGCTTCGATAACAGCCATTTATCCATAACCGGCAGTTTGTCATACTCCAGACTGTACTTTGTAGCGTCGAACTGATCAATATTCGCATACAGCACGAAGAATGCGTAGGTGTTCCACAGCGTACCCAGGAACTTGCGTTGTCCTTCCTGCACTGCTTTGCCATGGAAACGGTTCGGCAGCCAGGGTGCAGAATTAATATAGAAATACCAGCGGATCGCATCCGCCCCGTAAGTCTCCAGCGCCTCGAAAGGATCCACCGCATTGCCCTTGGACTTGCTCATCTTCTGGCCGTTCTCGTCCTGTACATGCCCCAGCACGATGACATTCTCAAAAGGCGCGCAGTTAAACAATAATGTTGACTCCGCCATCAGGGAGTAGAACCAGCCACGGGTCTGATCCACCGCCTCGGAGATGAACTGCGCCGGGAACTGCTTTTCAAATAATTCTTTATTCTCAAACGGATAGTGATGCTGCGCAAAAGGCATGGCCCCGGAATCGAACCAGCAGTCGATCACCTCCGGTACGCGCCGCATGGTCTTACCGCAGTCCGGACAGGTGATGGTGATCTCGTCGATATAAGGCCGGTGCAGCTCCACCGTCTGCGCCGCCGGATTGCCGGACAGCTTATGAAGTTCCTCTCTGGAACCGACGGACTCCATGTGGCCGCAGCCCTCACACTCCCATACATTCAGCGGTGTGCCCCAGTAACGGTTTCTGGAGATGCCCCAGTCCTGGATGTTCTCCAGCCAGTTGCCGAAACGGCCCTCGCCGATGGATTCCGGAATCCAGTTGACCGTCTTATTGTTGCGCACCAGATCGTCCCGCACCGCCGTCATCTTGATAAACCAGGACTCTCTCGCATAATAGATCAGCGGCGTATCACAGCGCCAGCAGAAAGGATAATCATGCTCGAATTTCGGCGCGTCGAACAGTTTTCCTTCCTTATCCAGATCCTTTAAGATCTCCGGATCCGCCTTTTTCACAAACATGCCTGCGTAGGCGGTCTCTTCCGTCATCTCACCCTTGCCGTTTACAAACTGCACAAAAGGCAGATCATATCTGCGGCCCACCTGTGCGTCGTCCTCACCGAAAGCCGGCGCGATATGCACGATGCCCGTACCGTCGGTCATGGTAACGTAATCGTCACAGGTCACATAATGCCCCTTCTTGCGCTGCTTCGCCGCAGCCTCTCCCGCGCAGGCAAAAAGCGGTTCGTACTCCTTATATTCCAGATCCGTTCCCACGTAAGTTTCCAGTACCTCGTAGGCCGGCTTCTCTTCCTCTCCCAGCTTGCCAAGCACTGTATCCAGAAGCGCCTGCGCCATATAGTAGGTATAACCGTCGGCCGCTTTTACCTTCACGTAAGTCTCCGACGGGTTCACACACAACGCTACGTTAGAGGGCAGCGTCCAGGGCGTGGTCGTCCATGCCAGGAAGTAAGCGTCCTCCCCCACCACCTTAAAGCGAACGACTGCGGAGCGCTCCTTGACCGCCTTATACCCCTGCGCCACCTCATGGGACGACAGCGGCGTACCGCAGCGCGGGCAGTAGGGCACGATCTTGAATCCCTTGTACAGAAGGCTCTTATCCCAGATCTGCTTAAGAGCCCACCACTCGGACTCGATGAAATCGTCATGATAGGTCACGTAAGGATCATCCATATCCGCCCAGAAACCAACCGTGCCGGAGAAATCCTCCCACATCCCCTTGTATTTCCAGACAGACTCTTTACATTTGCTGATAAAAGGATCCAGACCGTACTCCTCGATCTGCTCCTTGCCGTCCAGACCCAGTAGCTTCTCCACCTCCAGCTCCACCGGCAGGCCGTGGGTATCCCATCCCGCCTTACGGGGCACCATATACCCCTTCATGGTGCGGTATCTGGGGATCATGTCCTTGATCACGCGGGTCAGCACGTGGCCGATATGAGGCTTGCCGTTGGCCGTCGGCGGGCCGTCATAGAACGTATAAGTCTCCCCCTCCTTCCGGGAATCCATGCTCTTCTGGAAGATATCGTTGTCCTTCCAGAACTGACAGACTTCTTTCTCCCTGTCTACAAAATTCAGGCTTGTGTCTACTTTTTGATACATGTTCTGCTCCTCCTTCGCAAACTCGTGATTCCATTAAGATAATCTGATGCTCTCTTTACTGCAGGCCCTCATACTGCTGAGGCCAACCGATGCACTCTTTACTGCAAAGTCTCAACACCTGCTGAGGCCAATCGATGCGTATAAGCAGATTCGAGAGGCTTCGCCTCTCTCATTCGCGTTGCTCGCCGGAAGCCTTCCGGTCCATACGCTCATGCAGGCATGGCGCCTGGTCCGTAAGTTTTCCGGCTCTGCTTATACGCGCAAAAAAACCCCGTCCCGTAAAAGGACGAGGCCAATGTGCTCGCTAACCACCTGTTACGACGTACCGCCATCCATAATGATGACTATACGTTTCCCGGTAACGGCGGGATGCCGTCATTCCCTACTGATCTCTGTCCTCCCGCTTCCTGTTACTGACTTCCATCAAAAATACCCACGAAAGTATAGGCAGTATGCCTGTCACACCAGCTCTGCGGACAGATAAGTTCAGTCTGAGACTCAGAAGTGATCTTCCCTGCTCCCCTACTCACACCGGCCTTCCACCGCCGCCGGTTCGCTGTGCCTTTGAGAGAACAGATACTGTCTTCTTCAACGTCTGTGTTTATTTTTACATTTCACCGCCAATGCCAGTTCATTAAGGCCCTGCACGGCGTCTGACATTGTTTCACTGCTACCTATAATATATAGTATATTTTCCCCGCTGTTGTCAAGGGATTCCGCCACAGTTTCCGGAAAATTCATGCTTGAAAACTTCAAATTTATTTGCAAACAGGCGGCCCTGGATGATACTCTATAAAAAAACGAGCTTCGCTCGTTTACGAGATTTGCCTCCGGCAAACTCGGATAAGCGGAGGAATTTCCTATACCATAAAAAAGCGGCGCTTTCGCTCCTGCCAGCAGCAGGCCGCACAGAAAGGAAACATACATGAACACAGCATCCCTGTCCAATATCTTTACCGTCCGCAGATTAAACGGCAATGACATAGATCTTATCTATAACCTGTGCGCAGACAATAAAATCTTCTACCAGTATCACCCTCCCTTCGTCACAAGGGAGAGTATCCTGCAGGATATGGAAGCGCTTCCGCCCGGCAGGGAACTGTCCGATAAATTTTATGTCGGTTTTTTTGACGGGAACGCGCTGATCGCTGTACTTGACCTGATTATCGGTTATCCGGACAAAAACACAGACTTCATCGGCTTTTTCATGATGGATGCCAGCCGGCAGGGCCAGGGCTCCGGTTCAAAGATCATTCAGGAATGTGCCGCGTACCTGTACACAACAGGCTGCCGAAAGCTCCGTCTCGGCGTTGATAAAGGCAATCCCCAGAGCAACGCCTTCTGGAGAAAAAACGGATTTTGTGTCGTCGATACAGGAGAATATATTCTTATGGAACGGACGCTCCGTGCTTCCTCCTGCGATCACCTTCTATATTGACGTGATTGGGGGCATATGATATTATGACACAGTCTTTTTTAGTTTATACGATAGAAGCATCATAACGAACGATATCAATTATTCCGAAACAGCGCTTTCCGGTGCGGACTCTCTCCATGCCGGAATGCGCTGTAATCATGGCCGGAAAGCGACCTATATGGAGGGCAGGCGTATGGATTATTCAAAAGGTTATTTTGAACCAATCGGCGAAGGAACGCCGAACAGCACGATCCACGAACAGCACAGCGGCATGCAGAGCGTCCAGAATTTAGAGTCCATCATCAATGAGGGGCTTCGTGTCGCTTTGCTGGAGGAAACTCCGGATCAATCTCTGGAAGTGCTGCTGGAACACCTGGGAAAAGCTCTGAATGGAGAGCGGACCTACATATTTGAACAGAACGAATCCGGCTGTGACGACAATACCTATGAGTGGGTGGCCGACGGGGTAGAACCGGAAAAGGACAATCTGCAGAATGTTCCGCCGGAGGTATGTGCAAGCTGGTATCAGAATTTCGTCATCGGTAAGCATATTATTATTGAAGATCTGGAAGATATCCGGGACACCGATCCCCTTCAATACGAAAATCTGAAGCGGCAGAGCATCCATTCCCTTGTGGTTGTTCCTCTTTATAACGGCAAGAAGATCATCGGCTTTTACGGCGTAGACAATCCCCCCGTAAAGTCGTTGGAATATGCATCAAATATGCTCCAGACCGCAGCATACTTTATCGTCTCCTCCCTGAAACGGCGCAACCTGTTCCGTGAGCTTCAAAAGCGAAGCTATAACGTGCTTCATGCCCTCAGCGTAGACTACCTGGGCATCTATCAGGTGAACTTCGATACGGGCGAATGCGAGATCTACCGCAGCAGTGAGCAGATGGGGATGGATTGGGCTGCCCGGTTTGCAGGCGGCTATCAGGCAGCCATGGAACACTATATTACCGAGTACGTAATTGCCCGGGATCAGGAACGACTCCGGACTGTGACGAAAAGAGACTATGTACTCGCACAGCTTATGACAAAGAAAAAGTTCTCTGTCCGCTATCAGGTGAAAGACATTGATTCCGAGCTGAAACACCTGGAAATTCATTTCTCTGCCACAGAAACGTCAGAACAATCTCACTGCGCGATTTTTGCGCTGCGGGATATCAATGCCGTGGTGGAACAGGAAGAAAAGTATAAACTGGAGGCGAGACAGAGTCTGGAAGATATTCTGGAAGGAGCAAGGACCGGTATCTGGACCATCGAACTGGAGGAAGGCTGCCTGCCGAGAATGTATCCGGACCGTACCATGCGGATCCTTCTGGGTGTATCGGAAGAGGTCGGGCCGGAAGAATGCTACCGGCGTTGGTTTGAAAATATCGAACCGGATTATGTGGAGATGGTACAGGAAGCCGTACTGGAAATATTGGAAACCGGGCGGTCTGAAGTAATCTATCCCTGGAATCATCCTTCCCTTGGGAAAATTTATGTCCGCTGCGGCGGCGTGCCGGACAGAAAATTCAAAAAACCGGGCGTCTGCCTGAACGGATACCATCAGGACATCACGGAAACCATGGTGACGAGGAAAAAACAGGAACAGTCCATTATGGAGCTGTTGGAACGGGTACGGCGCGCAAATTCGGCCAAAAGCGAATTTCT
>OFFY01002279.1_pt1 | contig 13849 bp, 15 predicted proteins | sample 1521481 | NCBI WGS metagenome assembly OFFY01 (sample SAMEA3504117, study PRJEB24116) | mouse gut metagenome | biome: mouse gut; feature: mouse-associated habitat; material: faeces | place: Denmark | collected 2011
AAGAAGCACGGGCGAGGCGCGGCAAGGTGCCGGAACCGGAGCGCACGAAACGAAATAGCGTACCGATGAACGTGCGGTGTGTGGCGAGGCGTCGGAGCGGACGGGCGGGGCATGCGGTGCTGCGGTTTGCGGCTTCCGTGTGCGGCCGGATGCTGCGCGGCGGAAGTGAGCGAATGCGGGGCGGTATGGCGCCGCTCCGTGCCGCAGGATGCTGCCTTATGGCGGTTATGGCGCTCGTACTGACCTCCTGCACGTCCCCCTGCCGCATGATGGCGGACGTGGGCGTACGAGCGTGGCACGAGCCTGCCGAGCTGTTTATCGACAATGCGGACACGCTTGCGCCGTGCGATCTGCTGCTCGTCGTGCGGAGCAATACGGCGTTCGACGGCGATACGCTCACGCTGCGCATCGGCGTGCTGACGCCCGATTCGCTCCGTTGCGAGGAGTCGCTCCTGCTGAGCGTGCCGCGCGGCGGTTCGGCCGCCGTGGCGCGCGAGACGCAGACGGTCTATCGCCGCAACGTCGTGCTGGCCGATTCGGGCCGCTACGTCTTCACCGTCGTGCCGCAGCGCACGGTGCGCGGGATCGAAGCCGTGGGGCTCTTTCCCGTGCGGAAGCGGCCGTGAAGTCCGGCGGTGCATGTGCGGCCCGGGCCGAAGCATCGGGCGGAGGATCGAATCAAAGAGACATAAATATGGGAAAGGACAAATTGCGCAGGTTCGCCGAGAACCTGACATTCGAATGTCTGGTGCAGCCCCGGTTCGACGAGGTGTTCGGCCGGGATCATGCGCTCAAGGGGCGCTGGCACAGCGATTTTTTTCATAACGACCGTCCCATCGTGCTCGAACTGGGGTGCGGCAAGGGCGAGTATACGGTGGCGCTGGCCGAGCGCACGCCGGAGCGCAACTTCATCGGCATCGACATCAAGGGCGCCCGCATGTGGCGCGGTGCGAAGACCGCGACCGAGCGCGGCATGGGCAACGTGGGTTTTCTGCGTACGCGCATCGAGCTGATCGGTTCGTTTTTCGCCCCGGGCGAGGTGGACGAGATCTGGATCACCTTCCCCGATCCGCAGCTCAGGACCAAGCGGGCGCGCAAGCGCCTCACGGCGCCCGGGTTCCTCGCGGCCTATGCGCGGATGCTGGCGCCGGGCGGCACCATCCATCTGAAGACCGACTCGAAGCACCTCTACGCCTACACCCAAGCCGTGATCGCACGCTTCGGCCTGCCGTGCGCCGAAGCCACCGACGACCTCTACGGCAGCGGCCGCGCCGACGACGTGCTGTCGGTCCGCACGGCCTACGAGCAGCGTTTCCTGGAGATGGGACTGCCGATCACCTACACCCGGTTCGGGCTGGGCGACCGCACGGAGTTCGCTCCCTTCGCGTGGGAGGGCGACGACGCGGCGGAGAAGGACAACGAAGCGGAGCGCGGCCGGTAGCCGCGTGCGGCTGCGGCACGGAGCTTGTCCGGAGGCGGAGGGCGGCCGGCGGCGCAGCGGCGGAAACCGGGCCCGGGCCCGAACAATTGCAGACCAAATGACGGAAGAGACGACACGGACCGACGAACGGTTCATGCGCCTGGCGCTCGACGAGGCGCGCAAGGCCCGCGAGGCGGGCGAGGTGCCCATCGGCGCCGTGGTGACGGCCGGAGGGCGGGTGATCGGCCGCGGCCACAACCTGGTGGAGACGCTCGCCGACCCCACGGCCCATGCCGAGATGCAGGCCATCACGGCCGCGACCGCGACGCTCGGGGGCAAGTATTTGCAGGATTGCACGCTCTATGTGACCGTGGAGCCGTGCATCATGTGCGCCGGGGCCATCGGCTGGAGCCAGCTGGGCCGCATCGTGTGGGGCGCCGACGACCCGAAGAAGGGCTGGAGACGCTATTGCGACGCGGTGTTCCATCCGCGTGCGACCGTCGTGCGGGGCGTGCTGGCCGAAGAGTGCGAGGAGCTGATGCGCAATTTTTTCGCCTCTTTGCGCGTTTAGGCTTTGGAATATATATAAAAAGGGCTATTTTTGCATGCCGCATGCCGGCGGGTGCATGCCTTTTACGCTGACGAAATCTAAAACCATGATAACCGAAATGAAAAAATTGTTTGTTTCCGCACTGGCGCTCGTCGCCACGCTGTCGCTCTCGGCGCAGGACCTGACGGCTCTCTACAACGAGGCGTCGCAGAACTACAACACGAAAAACTACCCTGCAGCGATCGAAGGATTCCAGAAACTCATCGACGAAGGCATGGACTCGGAGGAGGCTGCCGCCATGGTCGCCACGGCCAAGCAGGTGCTGCCCAAATGCTATTTCATGCTCGGCGGTGCCGCTGCCAAGGCCGGTAACTTCGAGGAGGCTGCGGCGCAGTTCACCAAGTCGGCCGACCTGGCAGACCTCTACGGCGACGCCAACCAGCTGGCCAAGTCGAAGATGTGGGTAGCCCGCGTATACCAGGCGCAGGGCGGTGCGGCGTTCAACAACAAGGACTATGCGACGGCTGCCGAGATCTTCGCCAAGGGCTATGCCGCCGATCCGCGCAATACGGACATGGCGCTCAACCTGGCGATGAGCTACTGCGAGCTGGCCGTGGCCGACGGCGACCTGGAGCTGTATGCCAAGGGCATGGAGATCTACGAGAACGTGGCCGCCATGACCGCACCCAAATATGCCGAGGCCGCAGCCAAGGCCCGCGAGATGATGGGTCTCTACACCAACAACATGGTTGCCCGCATGCAGGCGGCCGGCAACACGGAGGGCATCCTCGCGATGGCCGAGTCGATGCTGGCCAAGAATCCGCAGAACCCCGTGGCCCTCAAGGTGCGCGTGCAGGTCTATTCGGATGCGAAGGACTATGCCAAGGTGATCGAGCTGGCTCCCGAAGCCGCCGAGGCGCAGCCCGCCGAGGAGGACAAGAGCCTCGTGTACCTGATGCTCGGTGCGGCCTACAACGCCCGCGAGATGAAGCCTCAGGCCATTGCGGCGTTCGGCAAGGTGACGGCGGGTCCCGCGCTGGAGCCTGCGAAGGCGGCGCTTGCCGAGCTGAACAAATAGTGCGGCCACACCGGGTTTTGCGGCCCGGAGGACGCAACGCATGGACGGTCTCCGATCTTTCGGAGACCGTCTTTTTTGTGCTTCTGTGTCGCTTGGTTTCCGGGTGCTTCGGTCATGCGGTCGGCGTGTGCATGCGCTTGCCGGGGTCTTTCCCGCGGGAGGCAGGCGGGGCCGGAATTCGCAGTGCTGCTGACCTGTGCAGGTCTTGGAATGCATACATGGGAGCTGTGCGGGGCGTCTGCGGCTCTTTCGGGAGCCGTGCGGGCGCAGCCTGCGGAGATCGGGTGTTGTGCGGCGGCCCGCTGCTCGCGAAACGCTTCGCCAGCGTGCCCCGCCAGGCTGCGACCCGAAAACGATCGGTGAAAGACAAAACGTTTCCCAAGCCGAAGGCAAAGCTGAGCATAACCCGAACTGCCGGAGCGGGAGCCGGAAGACGGAAACTCAACGAAAAACCCCTCCTTCCGGATCGGGTCCGGAGGGAGGGGCGGCTTGGCGCGAGGTTCCGCTACTGCTGCGAGGCGGTGTACTCGTCGGCCATCTTGCGCACGGCGGCGGCGCGTTTTTCGCTGTCGGGGTGCGAGGAGAACATCTTCTGCACGGTGGACGCCTTGGCGCCCTGCGACAGCTCGACCAGCTTTTCGAGCGATGCGGCCATGCCGTAGGGGCTGAAGCCGTGCTCGACGCAGAAGCGGAAACCGTATTTGTCGGCCTCGTATTCCTGTTTCTGCGAGAACTGCGCGTCGGTGAAGGCCGTGGCCAGGTCGCCCAACTGCGATTCGCTCAGCTTGGCCACCGTGGAGCCCTCGGCGGCACCGGCGGCATTGCGTGCCGCGGACGCCAGGTAGGCGTTCTTCATGGCGTGCTTGACGTCGGCGTGCACCACGTGGCCGATTTCGTGGCCGATGATGGCCATCAGCTCGTCGTCGTCCATCAGGTCCATCAGGGAGCTGAAGACGCGGATAGAGCCGTCGCCGCATGCGAACGCATTCACGTCGATCACCAGGTAGACCTTGAAGTTCAGCGGCAGCCCCTCGGCGTCGGTAATGCCCTCGGTGAGGCGCTTGAGGCGGATCATGTACTCGTTGTCGTCCTCTGCCACGGGGTTGTTGGCATCCATCCACTCCACCGATTCGCGGCTCAGGCGGGCGATGTCCGCATCGCTGAGCGTGACGGCCGTGGCGGCGTCCGCCGCGGCGTTGAGCAGTTTGCCGGTGTTGATCTTCCGGCCTCCGATCTTGAATTGTGCTTCGGCCGGACCGGGACATACGATGCCCAGCAATACGGCCGCGATAAGAATGAATTTGGTTTTCATCGCATTCGGGTTTTTATGCAAGGTTTTTCAGGGTGTAAATTTAATGCAAACTGCGGGCGATTATCCGCCCGGTGCCGACTTTTTTCGTCCGCCGCTCCTTATCGCCATGATCCTGTGCGGCGGACGGACGTTTCGCACCGCGGGGCTTCGGTCCGGTCCGCAGTTGTGGCGGCGCCGGTCGGGAGTCGCGGATTCCCACGCGCCACCCGCTGCCTGCCGCCGGTCGCCGTCGGACCGGTGGCGGGGACGGAGCGCCGGCCCCGGCCGCACGCCGGTCGGAATCAGGCTTCGGCAGCGGGAGGAGCCGCACCCGCGAAGTCGAGGATCGCCGCGGCCGCGGCTGCGGGTTCTTCGAGGAATCCCATGTGCCCCGAACGGTCGAGCCATACGACGCGGGCCTGGGGGTGTGCGGCGGCGATCGCCTCGGCGCGTTCGGCCGGGATGTAGTCGTCCGCACGGCCGAAGACGAAGAGCTGGCGTACGGGCGACGTGCGCAGCATCGCGTTGCGGTCGGGGCGTGCGCACATGCCGCGCAGCAGGGCCACGATGCCGCTCTCCTCCGTGACGAAGACCTGCTCGGCGAGGTCGGCCACGGCGTCGGCCATGCGTGTGCGGTTTTCGGCCGCGAATCCCGCCGCCGGGGCCGTGCGGGCCAGCAGCTCCTTTTTTCCCGCTTCCACGAGCGCGATTTCGCGTTCGCGGCCGCTCCTCTTCTCGTCGCTGTCCGCGTCGGGCGTCGAGCTGAAGAGCACGATGCCGTCGAGCAGTTCGGGATGGCGCTCGCAGCAGGCCAGGGCCACGTAGCCGCCCATCGAGTGGCCCACGAGCGTGCAGCGCCCGATGCCGAGGGCCCGCAGGGCGCCGGCCGTCACGTCGGCCAGCCACTCCATCGTGTGCACGGGGCCCTTGACCTCCGAGATGCCGTGGCCGGGCAGGTCGAGCGTCACCACGCGCACCGATTTGTAGAGCAGGGGGATGAAATCCTCCCACACGAGCATGGATTCGAGGTAGCCGTGCAGCAGCACGACACAGCGGTCGCCCCGCTCCGAATCGCAGACGTGTACGGCGGGATCGCCCGCCATGATGAATTTTTCGGTCATTGTCCTTTTGTTTTTTCGTGTCGTTTTTGTCCGGCGGATCCCGGGGAGCGTCCGGTGCTGCGCCTCGGTCCGTCGCCGGCGGGGCGAGTGCCTGCAAACCTCCTGCGGACCTCCTGCAAACCTCCTGCGGGGCTTCGCGCCCGAAAACTGCGGCGCGCGGTTTGGCGGACCGCCGTCGCATGGGGTGTCGTGCCGGAAGCCCGTTCGCCGGAGGCCGCCCCGGTGGGGCTATGCGCCGAGGGTGTCGATGCGTCCCTCGAAGACCTTGCGTGCGGGTCCCGTGAGGCGGATGGCGGTGTAGCGGTCCGCGGCGGCATCGTATGCGAAGTCCACGCGGAGCGTACCGCCCGGCATGCGGACCTCGAAGTCGCTGCGGTCGGGTTGCAGCACGCGGTGCGCCACCAGGGCCGCGGCCGTGGCGCCGGTGCCGCAGGCCAGTGTCTCGGCCTCGACGCCCCGTTCGTAGGTGCGCACGCACAGCACGCCCGGAGCCGCCGCCTGCACGAAATCGACGTTCGTGCCCTGCGGGAAGCGCGCCGTGTCGTAGCGGAGCGCGCGGCCCGTGGCCGCCACGTCGGCCTGCGCCACGTCGTCGGTCAGAAGCACGCAGTGGGGCACGCCCGTGTCGAGCGACCACCATCCGCCGCCGTCGGCGATGCGCTCCACGTCGATCATGCCGAGCGTGACGCTGCCCCGGTCGGGGCCCGTTTCGGTCAGCTGCGCGGTGTGGGGGCCGTCGAGCGAGTCGAAGCGCAGCTCGGGCCCTCCGATGCCGCGGTGGCGGGCGAAGAGCGCGAAGCAGCGGCCTCCGTTGCCGCACATCTCGCCCGGCGAGCCGTCGGCGTTGTAGTAGCGCATGGAGCAGTCGTATGCGTCGCTGCGGCCGAGGGTCATCAGCCCGTCGGCTCCGATGCCGAAGTGGCGGTCGCACAGTCTGGCAATCATTTTGCTGTCCGCAACGAATGCGGTGCGGCGCGTGTCGATCAGAATGAAATCGTTGCCTGCGCCCTCGTATTTCGCAAATTCCAGTTGCAAGGGTATCCGTATTTTTTCCGGATAACAAAAATACGAAAACTTCTGAAAGTTTTACTACTTTTGCGAAAGTAATTATATGCTTGCACGTAGCGACGGTCCGGCCCTCCGATCTTTTGCCGCAAGCCCCGCCCCGGGCGGGGACTGCGGTGCGCGCTCCGCCCCGGCGGCACACGGCAGCGCCACCGGTCGGGACGGGGATGCGCCCCTGCGTCCCGCGGGGAGGCGGATGATCGCGATTGCGGGTATTTTCGAAAAGATTTCCGATTCATGAAGAGTGTGCTTCTCAAACATCGTTCGATCCGCAAGTTCCGGCCGGCACCCGTGCCCGCCGAGGTGATGCGCGGAGTACTGGAGGCGGCCGTGCGCGCCTCGACCTGCGGCAACATGCAGCTCTATTCGCTCGTGGTCACCTGCGACGAGGCGCTGCGCCGGCGTCTGGCGCCCTGCCACTTCAATCAGCCGATGGTCACCGAGGCGCCGTGCCTGGTCACGGTGTGCGCCGACGTGCACCGCTTCTCGATGTGGTGCGAGCAGCGTGACGCCGAGCCGGCGTTCGACAACTTCGAGTGGTTTCTGAATGCCGCCACCGACGCCCTGCTGGCGGCGCAGAACCTCGCCGTGGCGGCCGAGACGCAGGGCCTGGGCATCTGCTTCCTCGGCACCACGCTCTACACCGCGCGCGACATCGCCCGCATCCTCGACCTGCCGAAGGGGGTCATCCCCCTCACGACCGTCGTCGTGGGTTATCCCGACGAGGACCCGGGGCTGACGGACCGGCTGCCGCTCGAAGCCGTGGTCCACTACGAGAAGTATACCGACTACACCGCGGCCGAGATCGACGAGCTGTGGGCCGAGCGCGAGGAGTCGGAGCTTACGCAGCGCCTGCTCGCAGAGAACGGCCTGCCGAACCTGGCCCAGATATTCACGCGCAACCGCTACCGCCGCGAGGACAACCTGGCCGTGTCGCGGTCCTATTTCGAGTTGCTGCGCGAGCAGGGATTCTTCAACAACTGACGCACGATGCGGGCGGGACGGCTGTGTGTGTGTGTGGCGGCGGCATGTTGCATGCTCGCCTCGTGCAGCGTGACGCGCAAGCTGCCCGCCGGCAGCTACCTCGTGCAGAAGGTCACGATCGAGGCTGACGAAGAGACGCCGCGCGACGAACGCATCCCCGCCTCGGAACTGGAGCGCTACGTCCGACAGTCGCCCAACAAGCGGTTCCTGGGCCTGAACCTCGGCGTGTGGATCTACGAGCAGGCCGACTCGGCCAAGCACAACTGGTGGAACAACTGGAAACGCCGCATCGGCCAGGAGCCCGTGCTGCTCGACATGGAGCTGACCGAGAAATCGGCCGACAACCTGAAGGTGTACATGGACTCGAAGGGCTTCCTCTCCTCGCGTGCGGAGTACGAGGTGGATACGACCTCGCGCCGCAAGCGGGCGAGCATCCTCTACCGCACGGTGCAGCACGAGCCCTACCGCATCGACACGCTGTCCTACGATTTCCGTGACCGCTTCCTGGCGCAGATCATCCTCTCGGATACCGCGGGCACGCTGATCCGTCCGGGCGAGATTTTCGACATCACGATGCTCGACGCCGAGCGCGAGCGCATCACCCGCTACCTGCGCGACAGGGGTTACTACGACTTCTCGGTCAATAACATCGAGTACGTGGCCGACACCACGGTCGGCGCGCGCCGCGTCGCACTGCGCATGGTCGTCAAGCAGCACCTGGCGGGCTACGACGCACGGGGCGCCGCCATCATGGAGGACAACCGCGTCTATCGCGTGGACCGCATCAACGTCTTCACCGATTACGACCCCACCGCGGCCCGCACCGACCGCTCCTACGCGCGGCGGCTCGATACGCTCCGGTACCGCGGTCTGAACCTGATCTACGAGGGCAAACCCAACCTGCGTCCGCGCATTCTGCGCCGTGCCGTGCCGCTCTATCCCAACTACGTGTACAACGCCTCGCAGGTGGACAAGACCTATGCCGACCTGATGGCGCTGGGGTACTTCCGGGCGACGCGCGTGGCTTTCTCCGAGTCGCCGCGGGGCGACGACACGACCCACCGCGTAACCTACATCGGACGTGCGGCCGACACGACGCAGAGCCGCTCCACGCGCGAGGGCTACCTCCGGTGCGACATCCTCTGCACGCCGGCCCTGCGCCAGAGCTTCAAGGTCGAGCTGGAGGGTTCGACCACGGCGAGCTTCTACGGACTGAAAGCCACCGTCGGCTACCAGAACCGCAACATCTTCCGCGGTGCCGAGTCCTTCGACGTGGCCTTCGCCGCCGGTTACGAGTACATGAAAGCCTCCGACGCGCGCAAGCGCAACGCCCGGGAGATCGGCGTGACGGCCGGACTGTCGTTCCCGCGGTTCCTGCTTCCGTTCCGCACGCGCTCTTTCCGTGCGGCGAACCAGCCGAAAACCAAGGTCGAGTTCTCGATCAACTTCCAGGACCGTCCCTACTACCGGCGCACGCTTTCGAGCCTCGGCCTGACCTACCTGTGGTCCAACGACCGCTACTCGTCGTTCTCGCTGCGACCCATCGACATCAACGTCATCGACATGGGATACCTCGACGACGATTTCCTGCGCGAAAGCCAGAACGAGTACCTCAAGGCCAGCTTCGCGTCGCAGTTCATCGCCGGTCTGACCTTCGGCTACGCCTACAACAACCAGACGCGCAACCTCGGGGGCAACGCCACGCTCGTACGCTTCAATCTGGAGACGGCGGGCAACCTGATCGACGGACTCGAACACCTCTTCTCGAAACCCGCTGCGGGCGAGGACTACTACCGTATTTTCGGATTGCGCTACTCGCAGTACGTGCGTACCGATCTGAGCGTCAGCCGCAAGATCATGCTCAACGAGCGCGTGGCGCTCGTGGGGCGCATCTACGGCGGCATCGTCATCCCCTACGGCAACTCCACCGACGTGCCGGCCGACCGTCTCTTCTATGCGGGCGGCAGCAACGGCATGCGCGGCTGGGCGCCCCGCACGCTGGGTCCCGGATCGCAGCCGCGCAAGCTGTCGGAGTATCCCATGCGTCTGGCGGACGTGAAGCTGGAAGCCAACCTCGAACTGCGCTTTCCGATCTGGGGCATCATGCACGGCGCGACTTTCTTCGACCTGGGCAACATCTGGAAATTGAAATCCAATCCGGCCAAGTACTCCGATTCGGCGGTCTTCTATGCCGATCGCTTCTATAGGCAGCTGGGATTCAACACGGGTCTCGGAGTGCGTTTCGACATCAAATTCGCCGTTCTGCGCCTCGACTGGGGCATTCAGCTCCACAATCCCAACAACCCCGCCGGCGAGCGGTGGATCCACAATTTCCGCTGGGACAATACGGCGATCAACTTCGGCGTGGGCTATCCCTTCTGATGCGTGCGCTGCGGTCGGACGGAGCGTTCCGAGCGGCCGGAATGGAACACACAAAGGGCACCCCGGAGGATGCCCTTTGTATTTAAGATCGCTCTTAAATAATTATTTCTTGCCGTCGAAGAAATCCTTGACCTGGTCGTTGGGGATAATGCCCTCTTTGAACACGTATGCGCCCGTCTTCTCCGACTTGACCATCTTGATGCACTTGGTGAACTGCTTGCCGGTGCCGGTCTTCAGTGTTGCGACTACTTTCTTTGCCATATAGCACTAAAATTATTTGATTTCACGGTGTACGGTCACCCTTTTCAGGTACGGATTGTACTTCTTACGCTCCAGACGGTCGGGGGTGTTCTTCTTGTTCTTGGTGGTGACGTAGCGCGACATACCCGCAACGCCGCTCTCCTTCTGCTCGGTGCATTCGAGGATTACCTGCACTCTGTTGCCTTTCTTTGCCATTTCTTAGCTGTTTTTAGTAGACCTTCTTGGGGGCGGCCGCTTCGCGGAGCGCGACTGCGAGTCCCTTCTTGTTGATGGTTTTCATGCCGGCTGCGGTTACCTTCAGGGTAATCCAACGGCTCTCTTCCTCGGACCAGAAACGCTTGGTTTTCAAATTCGGAGCGAATTTGCGCTTGGTCTTGTGGTGCGAGTGGGACACGTTGTTGCCCACTACGGCTACCTTGCCTGTGATTTCGCAAACTTTCATAGGTGTTGTGTTTTAATCCCGTTAAGGGAGTGCAAATATACATATAAATTCCGAAACCGCAATCCGTCGGCGCGATAATTTGCATCGTGCGCGTTGCGGCGGACCTGCCTCGCGGCCGAATCCGTGCCCCGGCAGCCCGGAGGGAGGGCCGGGCGCTGCGCCGGACCGGGGGTGCTATCGTTCGGGGTATTGTTCGGGGGAGAGGGCGTCGCGCAGCAGCGCGAGGGCGAACGCGGCCGCACGGTCGATGATCTGGCCGCGGTCGGTGCCGCACTGCCGCAGCACGGCGGTCGTGCCGCGGGGTGCGGCCACGGCGATCCATACCGTGCCCACGGGGGTCGATTCCGTGCCGCCCGCGGGGCCCGCGATGCCCGTGGTGGCCACGGCGTAGTCGGCGCCCGTGCGGCGGCGGATGCCTTCGGCCCTCGCGCGGGCACCTGCGGCGAAACGCCGCTTTCGGTCCGGCAGCTCACATAGAGCGTCCGCGTCGCGGCCGGCACGTCGAGCATCGAGCGCTTGGCCTCGTTGCTGTAAGCCACCGCGCCCGCGAGGAAGTAGGCCGAAGCGCCGGCCTGGGCCGTGAACTTCGCGGCCAGCGTGCCGCCCGTGCAGCTCTCGGCCGTGGCGAGGGTTGCGCCCCGCTCGGTGAGCATGCGGTGGACGAGCTCCTGCACGGAGGCGGTCTCGTAGCCCACGACGTAGCGGGGGATGAGGCGGCGCAGCGCCTCGAACTGGCGCTCGATTTCGCGCTCGGCAGCGCCGCCCTCGACTTCGTAGGCCGAGAGCCTCAGGCGCACCGCGCCGGGATTGGGCAGGTAGGCCAGGCGGAGGTAGGAGGGCAGGGCCTCCTCCCATGCGGCGATGCGCTCGGCGAGCATCGATTCGGCGAGTCCCGAGGTGACGAGCGTGCGGTGGACGATCTGGCGCAGCGAGAAGCGCCTGCGGAGCCGCGGCATGACCTCGTCCTGCATGAGGTGCTCCATTTCGAAGGGCACGCCCGGCAGCGAGATCACCGCGCGGCCGTCGCGTTCGAACCACATGCCGGGGGCCGTGCCGTGGGCGTTGAAGAGCACCGTGCACGCCGCGGGCACGAGGGCCTGCGCGCGGTTCAGTTCGTTGTATTCGATGCCGCGCGCCGCGAGCATGCGTTCGACGTGGGCGGCGACCGCCTCGTCGCGGACCATGCCGCAGCCGAAGAGTGCGGCGAGCGTCTTCTTGGTGATGTCGTCCTTCGTGGGGCCCAGACCTCCGGTCAGCACGACGACCTCCGAGTCGCGGAGCGCGCGCTCCACGGCTTCGGTGATGCGTGCGGCGTCGTCGCCCACCGAGTTCTTGGCGAGCACGACGATGCCCGCGGCGTTGAGGTGGCGGGCGATGGATACCGAATTGGTGTCGGTGATCTGTCCGATCAGAATCTCGTCGCCGATGGTGATGATCGTGGCTTTCATGCTTCGTCGCTGTTGCGGACCTCGCGGGTGCGCTCGCCGGCGGCCCCGGCGTCGGCGATCAGGGCGCGGCATATGTCGCGCACGAGGCGCGGTCCTTCGTAGATGTATCCCGTGTAGAGCTGTACCAGGTCGGCGCCCGCGGCGAGCATGCGCCGCACGTCGTCGGCCGTCATGAGGCCGCCCGAGCCGATGATGGGGTAGGCTCCGCCCGAGCGCTCGTGGATGCGGCGCACGATCTCGATCGAGCGCTGCGTGAGCGGTGCGCCCGAGAGGCGTCCTGCGCCGATGCGTTCGATCACGCCCGGCGAGGTGCGCAGCCCCTCGCGGCGGTGCGTGCCGTTGGTGGCCACGATGCCGTCGAGCGGCGTTTCGACCAGCACGTCGGTGATGCGGTCGATCGCCTCGTCGCTCAGGTCGGGCGAGATTTTCAGCAGGATTGGGCGGTACTGGTTCTGTCCGCGCCGGAAGTCGAACAGCGGTTCGAGCAGGCGCAGGATGTACTCGCGCGTGTGGGTCGTGCTTTCGCATTCGCCGTTGCCGCAGCTGATGTTCACGGTGAAGTAGTCGGCGTACTGGTAGAGGTTGCGGAAGAGCTTGAGGTAATCCGCGCCGGCGTTTTCGGGGGCCGTGGCGGGGTTCTTCCCGATGTTGCAGCCTACGATCGTGTCGCCGTGGGGGCGCCGCAGCCGGCGGATCATGTACTCCAGGCCGCGGTTGGCCAGGCCCACGCGGTTGATCAGGGCGCCGTCCTTGGGCAGCCGGAAGATGCGGGGCCGCGGGTTCCCCGGCTGGGGCCGGGGCGTCACGGTGCCCGTCTCGACGAATCCGAAGCCCATCGCCTCCAGTTCGCGGCACACCTCGGCGTCGCAGTCGAAGCCCGCCGCGATGCCCACCGGATTGCGGAACCGCACGCCGAAGACCTCGCGTTCGAGTGCGGGGTGGCGCACGGCGCAGCAGCGTTCGAGCAGCCAGTGTCCGCCCGGAAAGGCACCCGCCACACGCAGCAGGCGCAGCACCGTGCGGTGCGCCCGTTCGATGGGGAGCCGGAAGAGAATCGGTCGGATCAGTGTGCGGTACATAGCGGCGGCAAAGGTAGCGATTTTATCCTAAAAGTATTCTTCACGGTAACGGTAGTTGTCGCGGAGCGCCTCGAAATCCGCGGGCTGCGCCTTGAGCCGGTCGCTCTGCGCCGCGATATCGAAATAGCGGGGCATCGTGGCGCACATTTCCTGCCACGCGATGGGGCGTGGGCACGAACGGGGCGTATCCGCGGGGTACCAGTCGGCCAGAGGCCACCCGAAGTGCGCGGCCAGGGCGCGCACGGTCAGAGCCGTGGCGTTGGCCTTGCCCTGGAGCGAGTAGCCGGCCACGTGGGGCGTGGCGAGCAGTGCGCCGGCCAGCAGCGCCGCGTCGGGCCGGGGTTCGTGCTCCCAGACGTCGAGGGCATAGCGCAGTCCGCTGCGGTGCAGCGCCTCGCCGTCCGCCACCTCGCCGCGCGAGCTGTTGAGGATCGTGGCGCCGGGTTTCATGCGGGCGAAGAGCGCCGCCGAGGCCATGTGCCGCGTGGTGTCGTCCAGCGGGGTGTGGAACGTGAGGATGTCGGCCTCGGCGGCGGTCTCCTCCAGCGTGCGGAACCCGAGGCGCTCGCGTGCTTCGCGCGGCGGGTCGCAGCATACCACGCGGAAGCCCCACGCCGCGGCGTAGTGCGCCACGAGCGAGCCCACGTGCCCCACGCCCACCACGCCCAGCGTGCGTTCGGCGGGGTGCCAGCCGTCGCGCGCCGAGAGCCGGGCCAGCACCGCCGCGA
>OFFY01002285.1_pt1 | contig 13811 bp, 15 predicted proteins | sample 1521481 | NCBI WGS metagenome assembly OFFY01 (sample SAMEA3504117, study PRJEB24116) | mouse gut metagenome | biome: mouse gut; feature: mouse-associated habitat; material: faeces | place: Denmark | collected 2011
TTTTTGGCAGTTACATATCGTTTATAGACTTTATGTATTATCTGTATGCTTTTTCCGGGTATAACGGAATGGAATTAACAGGCAAAATGATTGTATTAGGAATTGCTGTTAATGTCATAACAGGAATTATCCTTGTTTATGGAATTAGCAGACGCACGAATAGTATGATAATGTAGAATGTAAGTTAGCGACAGCACAATAACAACAAAAGGCATTCATAATCAGTTAAAAACAAGAAATCTGCCGTGCGGCGGTAAAAGAAAAAAACCGTTGCACAGTGGATATTTTTTGGTACTTTAATACAGCGGTTTTGAGAAATCAATTCTGCTGTTTTTTAGTTTGTATGTTTATAAGATAAAAACGGCAAATGCTTTAAAGGCAAGGAGATGCGGGCTAATGAAGATAAAACGAAAAATACATGGGAACAGGATGAGAATGTCTATTAAAAGTAATGACACACTGTACACATCAAGGTGCACTGTAAATCAGATTGAAACTGAATTACAGTGTTTTTTTATGTCGATTTTTGACTGATTTTGTATTTTGCTGTTATATGTTTTTTGCAAAAATGATTGTCATTGTACTGTGTTGGTGAGTATTTTCACTGCCTCATGGAGGGCTGTTTTGCAAGCATGGACTTCTGTGTATCCCACACTTGTTTCATCAGCTTTTTCACTTCCTCTACATCGGCTTTGTACACGTTGCATAAGGGAATGGGCAGCAATGGCACTTGCGGACGAGCAGGCAGTCCTTGGCAGGGTTATGGAACAACAGCGGGCGAACAGTACCGTGGATTATGGCTTGGTTGAGGGGAAGAAGCGAACCATAGGGAAAAGGCTTGAGGAGATTGATAAAGTCATAAGCAAGCTGTACGAGGATTACGCACTCGGCAGGCTTGCAGGCACAAGCATAGACAATCTTCTGCCAAAGTACCAGAAGGAGCAGGAAGAACTTAAAAAACAGCTTTCCGCATTGCAGGAACAGTCGGCAGAGCATGACAGCACAGAACAGAATGCGGAAAAGTGGATAAGCCTGAGGCAAAACCGTCTGCACTACTTCGGCGGCGGGCGGTAGGTTATGCGGTGGCTCTGCCCCCGCGCCCCCGACCTCTCCCAAAGAACAGAATGGAGTGTTACGCAATAGGGCTTGAAAAGGCTTGATTTTTAAGGCGTTTCAGACACGAAAACCCACCGGGCAAGGGTTTTATACTACCCACCCGCGAAAACGGCTTCTAAATGTCCACAGGCGCGTTTTGCGCCCTTTTTCCTGCCCCGTTTCCCACCGCACTAACAAGGGCTTGCGTCAATAACTCAAAAAAGCACTTGACAAAACGCTTCATGGGGTACGGCGGCGGATATCGCTCCCTACATGGACAAGGACTTTTTCCAAAACATCCCCATGACGCAGACGGAACGGATCACGATGGCGAGCCGCCCAAAGCAGCCGAAGTATGCCAGAAACAAAAACATTCTGGTAATCGGCGGTTCCGGCAGCGGTAAGACGCGGTTTTTCTGTAAGCCGTCGCTGCTGCAAGCTCATTCATCCTATGTCTGCACCGATCCGAAAGGGACCTTGCTGCCGGAGATCGGCACTTTCCTGGAACGGAAGAAATACCGTATCAAATGCCTCAACCTGATAAATTTCCGAAAATCCATGAAATACAACCCACTGGCCTACATTCGGTCAGAGAAGGATATCTTAAAGCTGGTGAACGCCCTGATTATGAACACGAAGGGCGAAGGCGAAAAATCTTCGGAAGATTTCTGGGTCAAAGCGGAACGCCTCTATTATTCCGCACTGATCGGCTACATCTGGTACGAGGCCACGGAGGAAGAAAAGAACTTCATCACACTTCTGGACCTTATCAATGCCAGTGAAGCCAGAGAGGATGACGAAACCTATCAAAGCCCGGTGGACCTGCTTTTTTCTCAGTTGGAAGAACGGGAGCCGGACCACTTTGCCGTCAAGCAGTACCGCAAATTCAAGATGGCGGCGGGCAAAACCTTAAAATCCATCCTCATTTCCTGCGGTGCCCGGCTTGCTCCCTTCGATATCAAGGAGCTGCGGGACCTGATGGAATATGACGAACTGGAACTGGATACCCTGGGCGACCAAAAGACGGCGCTGTTTGTGATCCTGTCAGATACGGACAGCACTTTCAATTTCGTGGCAGCCCTCATGTATAGTCAGCTTTTCAATCTGCTCTGCGACAAAGCGGATGACTTCTACGGCGGGCGGCTGCCCGTCCATGTCCGTCTGATCCTGGACGAGTTTGCCAACATCGGCCAGATACCGAACTTCGATAAGCTGATTGCCACCATCCGAAGCCGTGAAATATCGGCTTCTATTATTTTGCAGTCGCAGAGTCAGCTAAAGACCATCTACAAGGACGCGGCAGATACCATCGTCGGTAACTGTGACAGCACCTTGTTTTTGGGAGGCAAAGAGAAATCCACGCTCAAGGAAATTTCGGAACTGCTGGGGAAAGAGACGATTGATCTCTATAACCAGTCCGAAAACCGGGGCAGCCAGGTTTCCCACGGTCTCAGTTATCAGAAATTGGGAAAGGATGTGCCATAATACCTTGTGACGAGTTCAGTTGCCCACAAAAATTCACGAACAGGGACACGATCAACTGGACTTTTCGTGGAAAGAATAGGACAATGGGACTTGAACACAAGGAGGTTCATTATGGCAGAATTAACCTATACGAGAGTAGGCGACTACTATATCCCCGATCTGATACTTGACGAGGAACCGGAGCAGGATGTATTCTATGGCAAGTACGGTGATCTTCGGCGCGACTACCTCCGGGAGTATAAGCCCAAGCTGTGGATGGTGCTGGTGGACAGCGGCAAGTTAGCCGACCATCTGAAAGGCGTCGAGCGGATGGCGGAGCAGCGCATGGACACGCTCCTGCCTCAGTTGATGAAAGTCGCTGGTGTGACCGAGGAATTGAAGGCCCGTGACCAGATGGCGTGGGTAGGGCTGGTCAGCAACTGCCGGGCGCGGGCCGACGAGATCATCCTGGCCGATCTGGTCTATGTTTGAGGGGGCGGGGCTGGTGCTGACCTATGAGAAAGTGAAGGAAGTTTTCAAGGACTATCTCGACGAGGACACCCGGTATGAGATTGTCATGACCTCCCACGGCTACACAGTGCTGGAATGGGATTCCAGAGCCAACACCTGGGCAGGTGAGGAACTGTGTGCCACACCGGAGATCATGCGGGATGTGCTGCTGGACTGCTTCTCCGGGTATCTGGAATATAAAGCAATCACCGCAAATGGGGAAATTACCGAGGCTGAACAGGAGCGAATCACTGCAAAACGGCAGGCGTTTTTGGAGAAGTTGCAATAAAAATCAGCAGCGGCCTGGGGATAATGCCTAGGCCGCTGTTGGCTTAACCGCCAATATTTTGATGCCGATAATATGAAAAAGACAGAAAATTCCATACTCTCTCCACATTGCCGTGTTACACTATGCCGAAGGAGGTGCGCCAATGGCAACACTATTGATCGTTGAGGACGATATTGACACAAACGAAGCCGTCTGCGAATATCTACAAGAAGCTGGACACAGCACAATTTCAGCTTTTGACGGTGACGAAGCAATTACCTTGTTTTCTGAAAACAAAATCGACCTTGTTGTGCTGGATATTATGCTGCCCACCATTACAGGGCTGGCCGTCCTAAATTCCATCCGTAAAACGAGCCAAGTTCCGGTACTCATGCTCACGGCTATGGAGGATGAACAAACCCAAGTCGCCAGTTTTGACGGGCAGGCCGATGACTACATGACAAAACCGTTTTCTATGGTCATCCTGGGGAAACGTATCACCGCTCTGCTGCGCCGGAGTAATCCTGCTGAAAAGGTGGACGTATGGACACACGGCGATCTGACTGTCAACTTCTCCGGCTACTCTGCCCATGATACCAGCGGAGAATTAGAAGTTACCGCAAAGGAGCTTGATCTGCTGAAATTGCTGGTTGAACATCAAGGGCTGGTGCTGTCCCGTACACAAATTCTGGATGGCGTATGGGGCGATAATTCCTATGTGCTTGACCGGCTGGTTGATACCTACATCAAGAACCTGCGGAAGAAGCTACACCTGGACTGTATTAAAACGGTCAAGGGGATCGGATATAAACTTGAGGTCAGCCAATGAAAAAATTAAAGATTTTCCCTAAAACATTTCTCTATACTTTGGGCCTGATGCTGATTATCGTCCTGCTTTCCCATACGCTAATCTACTTCCTGATGCCGTGGGCCTATAACTACCAGCAGGAAAAGGCTTTGGAGACAGACGCTGCCCGATTGGTCGAGCAGATCATCACCGCTCCGTCCGAGGAACGGGTGAATTATGTGACCAGCTTTGCCGCCAAGTGGAGCGCAAATGCTAATGTTGTCTATGATGATTTTTCCTATCACGTCGATTTACTCAAAGAAGAAGCTGCCGCGTCCTCTCCAAACGGCAAAGTGGAAGTGACGGTCATTGCAACCGCCACGGAGGACGGATTGAAAATCTACCTGGCCGAGAACCCGTTGGGCGGCGCGGATTTTTTCAAGGTAGAACAGGGCTTCGCTGATGGGGCTGGGAGCATTACAGCTATCGTTTCCCGTCAGCACATTGAGGATGCTGTCAGCGCGATATTGATGATACTGCCTTTTACCGCCATACTTTGCATGGTGATCTCTGTCCTGTTCGCCCTGGCCTATTCCCGGATGTTCACCCGGCCCATTGAACAGATCAACGCCGCAACAAAAAAAATGCGGGCATTAGAGCCTGACGCCCACTGTCCAAACGATACGCAGGATGAAATGGGGATGTTGGCCGGCAACGTGAACAGCCTATACCAAACGCTCCTGTCCACAATTCAGACATTGGAGCAGGAGATTGAAAAGGTAGAAGCCGCCGATATTCAAAAGACCAATTTCCTGCGGGCTGCGTCCCATGAGCTGAAGACACCCGTTACCGCTGTCAGCGTCATGCTGGAAAATATGCTTTTGGGCATAGGAAAATACAAAGACAGGGACACCTACCTTGCCAGATGCAAGGAATTGACTGACCGGCTGGCCCAAATGATAAAGGAAATTCTGGACGCATCACGGGCGGAGTTTGTCGGGGCGCAGGAACAGGCTGATTTCCTGATCGCGGACGCACTCAATGCTGTTATAGAGCCGTATCAGATTATCGCAAAAACTAAAGGCATTGCGTTCTCTGTTGACACAGGAGAGCCGTTCGCCGCACATCTTCCGCAAGGAATGATTGAAAAGGCCATATCGAATATTTTGGCAAATGCGGTTTCCTACACGAAGCCGGACGGCACGATCTATATTTCCTGCAAGGGACAGCGACTTATCATAGAAAATGAATGCATGCCAATACCCCCGGAACACCTTACCCATATCTTTGAGCCGTTTTACCGGCCTGATTATGGCCGTGACCGGGCGGCGGGAGGAAACGGATTGGGGCTATACCTCGTTGCAACGATTTTGAAGTCGCTTGATATTCCCTACACATTTGCACCGTCTGAAAATATAGAGGGTATGTCCTTTCATATTCTCTTTACATGATATAAACCTAAAAGGGCCTGTACCATGATGTACAGGCCCTTTAGGTCAAATTTTATTCCATTCCTCTTTAATTGATGGAATATCAAGGTCTATCCATTCCTGTTTCCAAAGATCAAAGTATGGAATGTCGTTTGATGATGGCTTAGGATCACATTCATGTATTTGCACAATAGATGGCAAAACGACTGCATCACCAATAAGAAGACATTCTCCTGCTCGTAGTGTTGGCATTTTTTCTACAAGGTTTCCTAATGTATCAGGAAGGAGCCGTTTAACATAATTCTGGTCGTTGGGATTTGTCAATCTAAGTGCTAAAAAATTGTTGCACTGAGCAAAAATCGTTTCTGAAATCTCGGATGGACGTTGGCTTGCTAATAATAGAGAAACCCCGTATTTTCGTCCTTCTTTTGCAATTCTTTCTATAGATTGTTTAGAAGCGCGGTATTTTGCCAAATCGCTATTTGGTACATATTTGTGAGCTTCTTCATAGACAAGTAATAGCGGAACATCGTTGTTAATAATCTCATCCGGTGAACGATTACAACGAAGGCGTTTATAGTAATAGCCATACTCAAATAAGATACGCGATATTAGTGATACCGTGATACTCATCACATCAAATGGCACTCCGCTCAAATCTAATATTGTGACATTCGAGTTTCCCTCACCGTATCCAATGAGTTGTTTAAGCGTATCATCAAATGTAATTGTCCTCGATCTATCGCCCAATAAAAAGTCTAGACGTTTATCATTTAAGCGACTTTCTAATCTGCTGATAAAATTGGTTAATTGTCCATACAAACTTCCATGTGTTGTTTTAGGCTGACCTTTTTTGGCACCACTTTGATATACTTCACCCGTATCAATTTCAAGCGTATTAATGTCTCGAGCCTCTTTTAAAACATCTCTCATATCAAAATATAGCGGAGAATCAAAATGAATTCGATTTTTATTCTCGGCAGGTCCCTCATAATGCTGAACTTTGCTATTTATAATGGCGTTTTTGAATACATTTCTCTGGTTGTGATCATTTGCTTCTGTGTCAATAAAGAGTTCTTGCAATTCATCACTATTCAGCATCCAATAAGGCAACACGAGAGTAGATATATCAATGTATCGGGCAGTTGGAAATGCAGATTTGTATTCAGAATGAATGTCAAAGATTACAATATGCGAGTTATTCAATCCATCGTAGGTTCCTTCGCGTGCGCAGACCGCTTCTTGTAGAATTTTTGCAACGGAATGGGACTTTCCAGATCCGGTTGAGCCTACAATTGCAATGTGCTTATTAAAAAACTTATTCCCATCAACAGGTACTTGGATAGCTGGATTAGTGGCCAATGTTGCAAAAGTAAACTTGTCCTTATCTTCTAATGATTCTTCAAATATTTTTTGAATTTCTTCAATCTGCGCTGGTTCCACTTTTTTAGGTGGAATAGCAATTGTATCACCGCCACGCTCAAATTTTCCATCCCGAATTATTCCAAGCGGATTTGCTTCTAGTATATACTTGCGTGTGGGTTCTCCTTTTGCATCATGTCCTACTTCAATTGTAAAGTTTTCAATTATTGCGATTAGAACAGCATTATCATTATCAGCAATTCGTAAGTAGGAACCAACTTTTAATTTTTCTTCAGCAAGCTGAAAATCTTCAAGATCATCGACGGATATTTTCACTTTATTGGGAAATACAGAAATCACTTCTGCATTTATCTTTTCGTGTTCCATATGCGTCCACCCTTCTACACCATTTTTTCTATATTTTGAGTTTCCTGAATCTTAATTGTGTGCATTTCATATTGATCATTTTCGTAAAAAGGAACTTCTAAATAAAACTGATATATAATCCGGATAGTAGATATAGAATTAAGTATATCTGAAATCTGATGAATATCAGTAATGAATTTTAGCTTAATTTCATTATGTGCGGACGGCCTTCGAGTAATTGATTTTGGGGAAAAGGCAGCGCCCTTAAAATCATAGCCATCTACAAAATATACGCCATCGTTTTGTAACGCCTGCTTTATTTCTATGACCTCAGACTCCGGGATACCATGCAGGTAAACATAGGGACAAAATGGTTTAACTTCATTTTTAGAAAGTTTGCTCCAATTTTTAGATATTTTCAACAGTAGCGATTTTATTTGTTGCTTAGAAATCTGACCATCACATTCTATCAGGAAAAAACGCGCATAAGGAGAAATATTAATTTGAGAAAAACACTCTTGCTTTACGGCTCTACAATACTCCGCTATCCCCCGATACTCCATATACCACGATTCAAAAAGTGGTTGCTTTTGATTAATAGCTGATAGAAAGTTCCTTTTTGAAATTGATCTTTTAGCAATATCCTGTTCTGTTGCCAACTGCTTAATGACCCGCAGGGTATTATTGTAGTAATAATACTCTGCTTCAAAGAGGTTACAATGGAACATTGATTTGAGTGTTGTTATTATCTCTTTTTCTTGTGTGCCAAACTCGGTTGCATTCACATCAATATAAAGATGGTTAACAAATTGCTGGAGTTCCGCATCTGATAATCCAAGTTCTATGTGGTGCTTATGCTTAACACCACTTTTTGTGTAGGATAGAAATTTGGCTTTAAGAAATTCAATCGAAATACTATTGTCTCTTAATTTTTCTTGCCCGGTTTTAAAATATCCATAAAGTTTATATGTTAAGGTATTTCTTGTCCAAGGATTTTCCTTGAAATGTGATAACATTAGTCGAATGGCTGGCGCAATTACAGAATGATTATATTCTGTCTTAGCATAATACTTACATTGCACCGCCGTAATTTCGCCTTGTGTATGTATATCTACATCTTCAATGGCCTCAATGCATACTGTATCGTCAAGATTTTCTAAACTCAACAACTTTAACGTATAAAAGTTAAATTGATAGTAGTATCCTGTAATAGTATCTACTGCTGTACGGTCTTGGCTCATAATATTCTCCCTAAACCCGTTGTCATATATTTCTGGGCATATTATACGCCATAGATATACAAAATTCAACAATGAACTTGAAAATCTGCCTTTCAAATTCCATATTAGATCCACACGCCACCCATAATTGCTCCACATTAGGATGCTAAGATACCTCCATCACATTGATAGGAGGTATCTTTTTTTGGATGTTTTGAAACGGGCTTTTCTCTACGACACGCGAAAAAAGGGAAAGAGCCTGACCCTGTTCCTGCTGTTTGTGCTGATTACTCTATTTATCACCATCAGCTTTTCAGTGTTGAGCGCAACCCAGGCCGCAGCCACGAACCTGCGGGAAACGGTAGGAGCGTCCTTTACCCTGCGGGGAAAGCCTATGGAACTCAGCACAAGCGGAGAGGACTATGCCATGCAGTTTGTCCCCATTTCCCAACAAGACATTGACCTGATTGCAGGCAATACCGAGATCAAAGCCCACAATGCCCAGCAGTCGGCCACCGCAACAGCCAGTAGCTTCATTTTCCCGTCTGGTATGCCCTCCGGCACGATTTCCGCCAATACATCATCGGCATGGAACCGTAACTTCACCAGCGGCGTTTTGACACTGGCCGAGGGGCGGCACATTACCCAAGAGGATCGCCACGCTGCTCTGGTCAGCCGAGAACTGGCAGATGAAAATGAGCTGCAAATCGGCAGCGAATTATCGTTCAAAGACCCGGCGGCAACGGTGGAGATTATCGGCATCTATGAGAGCGACCCCGGCATGGAGTTTGACACTGACACCATCTTCACAGACCACAACACCCTTTGGGCTTTAACGGAGAGTGAAACCGGAACCTATTCGGGGCGGGTGGATTTCTTTGTCACTGACCCTGCCAGACTGGAAACGGTCATGGAGCAGATTAAGCGGGACGTACCGCTCCAGTGGGAGGACTACACACTCCAGGCGGACACGGCGGAGTATGACGCTATCGCCTATCAGCTTTCAACCATTGGGCGGCTGACAACACTCCTGATTGTTTCGGCAATCACCGTCAGCATAGTTGTTCTCTTTCTGATACTCGCCATGCGTATCCGGGGCCGTGTCCATGAAGTTGGCGTTCTGCTGGCGGTCGGAGTTGCAAAGCGGCATATTATTGCACAGTTTCTCGTGGAAACAACGGCTATCCTGCTTCTGGCGTTCCTTTGTTCCTACCCTGCCAGCTATTTTGCCGTTGTACAGATTGGGACATTTCTGCGAGATATGGTCGGTGCAATTAACGTTGACTTCCCCGCGTGGAAATTACTTCTGCAATACGGGATTGAGGTTCTTGCTGTGATTGCTGGTGTGATGATAGCCGCATATCCAATTTTCCAACTTCACCCCAAAGAAATCTTATCGAAAATGAGTTAAGGAGGCTGCACTATGATAAAAAGAGCATTTTTCTACACGACCAGGAAAAGGGGAAAAACGCTGATTTTGCTGTTGACCCTGTTCATCATTTCCACCTTTGTCCTGACGGGGCTTTCCATCCTGGCAGCGGTAGACCAGTCCGCATTAAGTCTGCGGCAGTCCGTAGGCGGGAGTATTAAGCTGGAACGGGATATGGACAACAGCCAAAACTGGACATACCAGCAAGGCGTTGGCGGTGTGCTGGTAGACTACACAGGTACGCCGATCACTGACGCAGATATTGAAAAGGTTATGAGCGTCAAAGGCATCTGTGACTATAACGGTATAGGTGATGGCAACGTCTTTGCAATGGATTTTTCGTTTATTCCAGGCATTAACTTCGGACAAACGAGAGATTACAGCCGCCTCCCCTCCGTTTCTAATTCCGAGCATTTCAACTACTTCCGGCGAGGGGCTTTCCAACTGGTCGAGGGCCGTCACATCACCCCGGAGGACGATCACGTCGGCCTGATCAGTACCGCACTTGCTGAAAGAAACGGCTTGAAGCTGGGTGATACCATCACGGTACAATGCAGCTATGACGCAGGCGGCTATCCTGATGTGTCGCTGAAAATTGTCGGTATATATGAAGTTGCTATGGACGATGGACAATTTAACACCACGTCAACAGACAAACGGAATCGCCTGATTATCGACCACAAGGCCATGCAGGAAATTATGATGCACGATGTGATCCAGTATGACAATGGCGTTGAATTTTTTGTGGACGACCCCAGGGACATCGAGAAGATCGCGGCGCAAATTCAGAAGTTAGACCTGGATTGGAGCTGCTTCAAGCTGACGGTTGACAATACCGCCTATGAAGCCGTGGCGTCCTCCCTGACTGCTATGCAGAACATGGTGACAGGACTGATTATCGGTATCATGATTGTCAGCATCGGCATTTTGGCGCTGATCCTCAATATGTGGATCAAGCAACGGACACATGAAACGGGCATCCTGCTTTCCATCGGCGTGAGCAAGGTCAAAATTGTGGCGCAGTATATCCTTGAAATGCTGATGATTGCCGTGATTGCCTTTGGCCTGTCCTATTTTTCCAGCGGGGCGATTGCACAGGGGACGACTGATCTGCTGTTCAGCCAAGTGGCGGAAACACAGCCCATCCCGGAGATCGAAACCCCTGACGATGGGACGGAGTATCTGGACATCACAGGCCAATATATCCCCTATGACACCTCTAACATGGTAGCCCCTGACAGCATTGAAGTCAACGTCACAGCGGAATATCTGCTTTGGGTCTACCTGCTTGGAATGGCAATCTGCACCGCCGCTGTCGTGCTGGCATCCCTGTCGGTAGTCAAAATGAAACCGAAAAATATCTTATCCCAAATGAGCTAAAGGAGGTTTTGATTATGAGCATTTTAGAAGTGAAGGGTCTGCAATATTCCTACGAAAACAAAAAGCGCATTCTGCGGGGCATCAACGCCCAAATGGAGCAGGGCAAGATGTACGCTATCCTCGGCCCCTCCGGGTGCGGCAAGACCACGCTGCTGTCCCTGCTGGGAGGTCTGGACAGCCCCAGCAGCGGCCAGATTTTGTACCAGGGCGAGGACATTGCCAAAACCGGCCTTGCCGATCACAGGCGCAGTCATGTGGCGTTTATCTTCCAGAGCTACAATCTGATTGACTACTTAACGCCAGTGGAAAATGTAGCCCTCACCGCCAAGCATCCGCCGCTCCCCATCCTGGAGCAGTTGGGGTTGACCGCAGAAGAAGCAAAGCGGAATGTGCTGAAGCTGTCCGGGGGCCAGCAGCAGCGTGTAGCAATCGCCCGCGCCCTGGCCAGCGACGCACAGGTTATCCTGGCCGATGAACCGACCGGAAACTTGGACGAGGACACCGCCGCCGAGATCACTGCCATTCTCAAAGACAGTGCCCATAAATCCGGCAAGTGCGTAGTAATTGTGACGCACTCTAACGAGTTGGCGAAAGAGGCCGATGTGGTTTTCCGGCTCCGCAAAGGAGATTTGCAGATTTTGGATGCCTCGAAATAGAACAGGAGCGTAAAAAGAAATGAATAAGCAGACTAAAATTGTTTCCTCCAAAGGGAAAGCAGAACTTTCTTCCAGCGAACAGGAGTTACTCAAAGGGGCCTTTGATTCGCTCCACGTTTCCACTGAACGTGTAGAGGAAACCATAGCGCAGGCCAAGGCGCAAAACCAGCAGAAAGGTCAGCCTTAATGCTGAATGTAAGAGTGGCGATCACAAAAGCCAGACGTTGAACGCAGAGCGTGATTGCTGCCGGAAAGGGTAATTGAGTGTGAACGAAAAGGATAAATCTTCTCATTGGGTGTGCTGCCCTGTCTGCGGCAGCAGAACAAGGACTAAGGTGTACTTTGATACTGTCCTGGTGAAATTTCCGCTGTACTGTCCCAAGTGCAAAAAGGAAATCCGAGTAACAGTGGCACAACTGAAAATGGTGTTGAGCGACGAGCCAGACGCTTAAAGCGCAGAGCCTGCTTCCTACTGACGTAAGGATGCAGGCTCTTTTTCTGTTCTACGGCCTATTTGATTTTGGCAGCGGCATTTGATCTGACTGCGCCCAGGAAGGATTGCACGACAGGAATCAGGGCTGCGGCCTCCTGCTCGGTGCAATCTTCAATCAAGAACCGGAGCTGACTAACAGATGGATTTTTGATCTCCATGCCAGGATAGAAAATCTCCTGGGAGTCTATCTGAAGCCCGCGAACCAGTGGGAACAAAACCGTCATTTTCGGATTTCCCCGATAGTTCTCAATGTTCAAAATCGTGCGTGAATCAATAGAGCAGATTTCAGCAGCTTTGAGTTGGGTAAGGCCAAGCCGCTTGCGGGCCTTTTTCACAGTGTCACCCAATGTACGAATAAAATCCATCGCAATTCACCTCAAGGACATTCTACAATATGCGCCCTTTCGATTGAATCCACCACAATTCGGCTTTTATATGTATCTTAATTCACTAACAGAATGGAGGAAGTTTCTTAGTGGGCCGCAATGCGCCATTTAGCAAGGAATATGTGAATTTCGATACTCTGTAAAGGGCAGTCATACTCCAAGCGGTGTACTGCGGTTCACAATGATAAATAGGCCGGACGGATTACCCCGGTGCCGCTCCCCGCCTCCTGTTCAGATTTCGCAAAACCCAAATCTGAACAGGAGGAAATCGCGATGGAGATCACCATCAAAATCAACGGACGCATGGTGTCTGTTGAAGTCAATGACGAAGTGGCCGAGTGCTACGACCAGGGCAGGCGGAAGGTCGAAAACCTTTACCATGAAAAGCGGCGGCATTGGGATGATCGGGAGTTTGACGAATACATAGTCGCTACCGAGGGCCTGCTGCCCTATCAGCCCACACCGGAGGACATTGTATGTCAGCGGGAAACTTTGGCTCTGCTGCTGTCCATTTTGGACAACTGCACGGCAATTCAGCGGGAGAGGTTTTTGCTTTTTGCGCTGTATGACTATACCTATGATGAGATTGGATTGTTATACGGCTGTTCCAAGTATGCCGTCCGTGATTCTATCGAAGCAGTCCGAAAAAAATTCCAAAATTTCTTTCTGGATTGACCCCACCAGAAGCCTGTAAGTGGCTTACCAGGTGAGGGCAGTCCCCTCAAATTTCGCAGAGGGGGACAAGCAGCTGCTTGTCCCCCTCTCTCATGTTAGGAGAGATGTCAATGGACAAAAAAGAATCCCTGTTGAAACAGCGTGACGAAGCCAAAAAGGAAGCCCAACAGTATGAGAACCAGGTAAAGATTTTGCTGAACAAACAGAGGGATGCAGAACGCCACGCCCGAAACCACCGCCTGATTGTGCATGGCGCGATCATGGAGGGAGTGTTTCCCTTCACTGCCAGC